>FSXI01000208.1_pt1 | contig 32230 bp, 32 predicted proteins | sample 1638251 | NCBI WGS metagenome assembly FSXI01 (sample SAMEA3914788, study PRJEB12502) | metagenome | biome: forest; material: soil | place: Canada | collected 2011-07-03 | depth 0.1 m | reverse complement strand
TACCGGGAACAATGCCGAAAATGGCGGGAAGCCATCGACCAAAAGATTCAAGACCGGGGGTATGACGCCGTCCTGACCACCTCGACCGATCCCAGCATCGTTCCCGCCGACTTGCTGGTCCGTTTCTATCGGCCCGTCGAGACCTTTCCCTTGATCATGACCTTCGCCAACGCCAACGTTACCTTATGGGAACCTCGGCAACTCCCTATGGAGAGGCCCTAACCCTTTCACCGCGCGCTTCCAAATGAAAAAAATCCGCCTCGACCAAGCCCTCGTCGAGCAAGGCCTGAGCGAATCGCGGGAAAAAGCCCAGCGCGCCATCCTTGCCGGCCAAGTCTGGATCGCCGGACAACGCGCCAGCAAGGCCAGCCAGACCGTCCTGCCCGATGCCGCGCTCGAGGTGCGCGGCTCCGACCGCTACGTCAGCCGGGGCGGCCACAAACTCGAGGGCGCCCTCGCCCATTTCCAGATCGATCCCACCGGCCTTCTCTGCCTCGACGTCGGCGCCTCCACCGGCGGCTTCACCGATTGCCTCCTCCAGGCCGGAGCCCGCCGCGTCATCGCCCTCGATGTCGGCAGCGGCCAGCTCCACTGGAAACTCCGCCAGGACCCCCGGATCGAAGTCCGCGAAGGAGTCAACGCCCGCGCCCTTGATCCCGCCGCCTTCCCCGATCCGATTGACCTGGCCGTCATCGACGTCTCCTTCATCTCCCTCCGCCTCGTCCTTCCGCCCCTCTTCCCCCTCCTCGTCCCCGGCGGCCGCATCGTCGCCCTCATCAAGCCCCAATTCGAGGCCGGACGGAGCGAAGTCGGCAAGGGCGGCATCGTCCGGGACGAGGCCGTCCGCGAGCGCGTCATCGCCGGACTGCGCGAATGGCTCCAGCCCTTCCCCGCCGAAGAGCGCGGCGTCGTCCCCTCCACCCTGCGGGGCACCGACGGCAATCAAGAATATCTTTGGGCAATCGTAAAAAAGGGATAGGGTCTGTTCACGAACCTCGCATGAAAATCGGAGTCATCGCCAACCATAGCAAACCCGGAGCCGTCGCCGTCCTCCGGGAACTCCTCGCCCTCGGAGCCGTCCACGGCGCCACCCTCCGGCTCGAAGCCACCACCGCCCGCCTCATCCGCCAGAAAGGCGAATCGATCGCCAACCTCATCCGCAAGAGCGACCTCCTCATCGTCATCGGCGGAGACGGCTCCCTCCTCCGCGTCGTCCACCAGGTCTACCCCTCCCCCATCCCCCTCTTCGGCATCAACCTCGGGCGCCTCGGCTTCCTCACCGCCGTCCGCCAGGACGAACTCGCCGCCGTCCTCCCCGAAGTCTTCCAGGGCCACCTCCGTACCAGCCAGCGCCTCCCCCTGCGCATCACCCTCCACAGCGGCCGCCGCCGCCGGGAAATCCCCTGCGCCCTCAACGACGTCGTCATCAGCCGCAGCGCCTCCCGCATGGCCTTGATCCGCGTCTTTGCCGATGACCTCTTCGTCAATGAATACATCGCCGACGGCCTCGTCGTCGCCACCCCCACCGGTTCCACCGCCTACTCCCTCGCCGCCGGCGGCCCCATCATCTCCCCCGATACCGAGGGCATCATCCTCAGCCCCATCTGCCCCCACACCCTCAGCAACCGCAGCCTCATCCTCGCCGGTAAATCGCTCATCCGCTTGGAGTCTCCAACCCAGGACCAGCCCCTCACCATCCAATACGACGGCTGCGACGGCGGCCTCCTCCGCACCGGCGAATGGGCCGAAATCCGTACCGCCCCCGCTCCCGTCACCCTCGCCTTTCTCAAAAACCGCGACTTCTTCCAAATCCTCCGGGAAAAACTCAAATGGAGCGGGACCGCCCTCAACGATCCCGGTAAGTAATCGGCCCAAATGGCGACCCCGTTGCCGCATTGACATCGCTGGGCAACAGGCAAACAATCGTCACCTTAGCCTATGCATCGAGAGACATCCGTCTATTGGCTTCCCAGAATCCCCGGCCAGCCATGCTAATCAGCGATCTCCTCAAGGCCGACCAGATCCTTCTCGACCTCCAAAGCACCGATGGCCCCGGTGCCATCCGGGAAATCTCCAACCTCCTGCAGGCCAACCCCTCCGTCACCGATTTCGACGACTTTTACCAGGAGCTCCTCGCCCGCGAAAAAGTCGAGTCCACCTGTCTCGGCAACGGCGTCGCCTTTCCCCATGCCCGCACCGACCACATCAAGGCCATGGTCCTCGCCGTCGGCCGCAGCAAAGCTGGCATCCCCTTCCAGAACGGCAGCCAGATCGTCCACCTCCTTTTCGTCATCGGCACCCCCAAGCGGATGGCCACCGACTACCTCAGCGTCGTCGGCGGCTTGGCCCGGCTCCTCAAAGAAGAGAAACTCCGCAACCAGCTCCTGGCCGCCCCGGACGTCCCCGCCTTCATCCAGATCATCGCCACCGGTGAAAAAAAGTTCTGACCCGGGGCGCGCGGCAAAAGGCCCGCCCTCGAAATTGCTTTCGCCCCGCCGCGGACCTGATATATTTCCCACTCCCGGTGCTCTCCGCGACGATACGGACAGGTGGCAGAGCGGTTGAATGTACCTGACTCGAAATCAGGAGTAGGGGCAACCCTACCGTGGGTTCAAATCCCACCCTGTCCGCCAGTTTTAAGATCTTCTTTGGCAACAACTTGTCGAAGCTGTTTCTGACACTGCCAGAGGAATTGCCAGGGGCTAGGCTTCTTGCCTAATCCGAGGCTATTCCGGCCACTCCTCGGTAAGGAGATGGGCCGACGCTCGAATATCTTCTTGAGCAACAAGAAGGAGCGTCATGCAGGATCGGTATTGGCTTTATCAGCGCAACGGGATCTTTTATGTCCAGGACCGCTCGACCGGAAAGCAGGAAAGTCTGCGCACCCGCGATCACACTGTCGCCAGCAGGCTCTTCAGCGCCAAGAATCAGGCGTTTGAGCAACCCGCCCTGAACATCTCGATGGCGAAAGCCTATCTTTCGGTCAAAACGCCGGAAATGGCCAAGCGGACCTGGAAGGAGGTCATGGAGGAGATCGAGCAGGGTTACCAGGGGCCGACACTCCTTCGCTGGAGGAAGGTGATGATCAGCCCTCCCTTTCAGTCGCTCAAGAAGCAGCCTCTCTTGGAAACCGAGGCGCACCATTTCCTTAAGGTGTTGCGTCATCCGGCGGCAGGCGTCTCCACCAATGTCCAATTGCGGATTTTGCACAACCGGGCGCTGGCGCTTGGCTGGCTCCTGACGTCGGTTCTTTCCCGCGCTGCTTGGCCGAAGGTCCGCTACGGGAAGAAGCGGGCGATTGCCTGGGAAGAACATCAGCAGATCGTCCAGCGGGAGCGGGAGATTGAGGCTGATTCGGAAAACCGCCTCTTTTATGAGATGCTATGGGAAACGGGTGGTTCCCAGAGCGACATTGCCTGCCTCCATAACGACAACATCGATCCGGTGGAGCGACGCATCTGTTACCGGCGCAAGAAGCGGGAAGGACATCAAAACAATGGTGCGGTCCTTTTGATCGGCGTTCAGATGAGGGCCATCTTGGATCGGCTGCCAAAGAGGGGCTTTTTGTTCCCCCGGCTTGCCCAGCAACCCGAAGTGGTGCGGGCATCCAAATTCCGAAAACGGTGCCTGGGGCTGGGCATTCAGGGGGTTACGCTTCACAGCTATCGTTACGCTTGGGCCGAGCGGGCCAAGGAGGTCGGAATGCCCCTACGCGAAGCGATGGCCTATCTTGGGCACAACAGCAAAGCGATCCATCAGGCGTATGCCGATAAGATCGAGGTTGTCACCCTGCCGCTGGAATATTACGAGGAAATCCGTCGTAAGAAGGTCGTCGAATTTCATAAACAGACCGAAGCAGCAAGCGAGTTTATAGACGCCGGTGTACGAGCGGCATAAGTGAGGAAGGCCCAAGCCACTCCTCGATCGCCCTTTCGGATATCTAGCTCGACCGAGCATGGGGCCATCTTGCTCGGTAACCGAGGGGTAGTCATTGTCCTAATGAGGGGCGCGATCCGAAGAACCAATTCGCTCGCCATTTCCTTCCACCTTGCCAATTGCAATTATCATCAACACCGGAGATTTAGGTCATCCAAGAGAGCCCCCCTCGGAATCCTGGATGGTCCTGAGAGGACGCCAGCGTCACAGCAATCATCCTCTCGCATAGATTGGAAGCCTCGCGTCCATCACGACGATTCCGTCGAGGAACCAGAAAGCGGAACTAATGGGCCTTCCATGATGACGCCCCTCCCACCATGCAATTCAAGATCCTTCAAAAAGGTGAAATCGGAGTAGTCCACATCGCGGGCCCCGGCACGCATCCTGAATCCCTCGACGTGCTTCTCATCGGAGACATTCGTTTGAATGGAATATTTTCCGTCCAAAGCCACATGAATTTTAATTTCGGTTTCCATTCCTGACAACCTGGAGTGTGCAGCTTCGAGCAGCCCGATCCAACGTTGCCGCCGCTCTTCAGGAATTTTGCATACCCACGATGCAATCCAGTCGATTCGCTCTACGGCATGTTCCTCCGGTCGGACGGGACACCGGCTCCAGAAGCATTCGAGGCCCTTTGCTCTCACCTCTCTTCCGAGCTGGCTTAATGCACGCAAGCAAGCAGTCGTCACGTCCACCTCCTCATGCTTCACCGCCGAGCAGCCGAGCCACCCAAAGGCATCGAAACAGCGATAAAGCAGTTCTGTGTCGCCCTTTTCAATGCCGTAGGTGCCAAGACGCTTTATTACATCCGTCAATTGCGGCAACCTGAAATGGAACTCGCTTGTCTCCATGGTATGACCTTGGCCTTCCAGAACAACGAGTGGATCATCCAAACCCTTCTGAACAATTTGTCTGGCCACGATGATCGGGATGCGAGCCTCGTTCGGTGAATCACTCTCGTAGCAATGCTTGGCCAGCGTCTCCATAAGATGGAGCGCTGAAAAGGTCAATTCTTCGATCTGCTTGTGATCTTTGGTCTTGGCGACCACGAATTCCGCCAATGCATCGATTGCCACTCGTGCCAAGCTGGTCGTCCCTTTATCCCGTTGCAAGGCCAGCATGATGCGCTGAAGTGCTTCGAAGGTGGAACTATGAATTTCTTCTCGGATTTTATATTCGTCGGCAAACACCTTCTTAAGGTTGAATTTTCTCGCCAGCTCCAGAACCTCAAGAAAACGGTTCACCACGGACCGAAACGCATAGAGATCGCCGTGCTGAATCGCCAACAACCCCAAAGTCGCTAGACTCGTCAATGGGTCGTTCTTCTCCGGCGAAATGGATAGATGCCACGACGATTCGTGCATCGGCTGATCTCGGCGTTGGCTTAAATTTAACGCCTTGGTTTCCGCGATCTTTTCATTGATCTTCGGTGCGATCGAATTGAAATAGCGGCGAATCGCCTTAACCGAACACCGACGATTCAAAAGCGTGTGCGGGTCGGTCTCGCGACGACCGACTTCCAGAAGGAAAGCTCCGGCTATGAGAAGCATAGGCAAGACCACCAGACAGACGGGCACGAATAGTGGGGTCCATAGAACAAGCACCGCCAATGGAACGAGAGTGATAAACAGCACCGCAATGCTGGCTCCTAGGAGCCTCGCCGGAAGGCCGTAATGAAACTGACGGTATGCCGACGAATTGAAGCCCCCCATCGAAAACGTCACTGAAAAGATTGTGACCGTGAATATCACGGTTAGAAAACTTGTGCGGAACGGCTCCAGAGCGACCGGGTCCCGATGCAATGCAAGGTATCCGCCAATCGAGGCACATACGATCAAAAGCAAAATCCATTTTTTCATGACTAGAATTTATTGCGTCACCGATTCTTGTGAAGAGCTGCACTCGATCCAACGATCTTCAATAGGTTGGAAGTGTAAAGAGGGATACGGGAATACCGTGCTGTGCGACCGTCGACTTCAGTGGGTCAAAGAACTTTCGTGCCTCCTCTTGATGCTCTTGAAGGACGAAGACGATCGCCCGATCGGGGCGCAGTAGGATGAGATTCTCTTGAAATTGCTCGAAATCGGTCTTTAGCGGCCTTCCTCCCTTGACCTCACCGAAGACGAGCTGGCCGTCGAGCAAGCAGACCAGATCGATCTCCCCGAGCGGATCGGACTCTCCTTGTCGGGTGATTTCCAGCGAGGGTGTATGGAAGAAACTGGCTATCCCTTGATGGGACATTGCCAAGAGTGCCTGAAAGACCGTCAAGGTGCCCGAACACACCGCACGCTGTACCAGGGTGTTGAGTCGGTAGCTCCATTCGGGCGCGGCTACCAAGGGATGGGTGTATCCGCAGCCAGCGCATTCGACCTGCTGCGCCAAATCTTTTGTAGGATACCATTGCACCCCGGAGCAGTTCGGGCATTTCACGGAGACGCCCAGGTGGAAAATATCCCGAGCGATCAGGAACTCCATGCTTTCGTCGAAATCCACTGCGGAAATCGGTCCCACTCCCTGGTTGCTGTAGGAATGCTCGTTTGAACCGTAATGGATGTCCTGGCGGTCCGGGGCGGACGCAACATCCTCGTCGAGCCATTTGCGTAGCTGGGTGAGAGTGCGGTGCCGGTCGCTAAATTTGGCCTGAATGAGGCGCGAGGCGTCACGGGCGAGATCAAAGGCGAGCTTTTCGGCGTTCTGGCCGTAAGGCTGGAGTTTTTTCAGGAAGCGGTTTTTGATCATCTCCTCCTGGTTCTCGTCCTTCGCAAACCGGGAACCGGAGAGGAAGAGGAAGACGCGCTTCCAGAGTTTCCGTTCGGTATAGGATCGGGCCTGTTCCAGGCTTCCGAACAGAGTGAGCAGGCCCCGCAGATGTCTTCCGGGTTCCGAGACTTGAAATATTAGCCGGTGATTGGGGGTGGTAATGTGACCTTGGCGGAGGTCGTAGGGATCGAGGTGGGCCATCGATTCCGATACCAACAGCGTGCTCACAAGCTGGGATGAAGGGATAAGATCGATTTTGATTTCCGGCGCGATGGTCCGGTTGAGATGGTCGGGGCGGATTTCGAGTTGCGCGACTAGGAGATGGCGCTTGTCCACCCGTGCTCGGGTCTTCAGCAGGTAGGAAGCGATATCGCTGCCTCGTTGTTTGGGCAGGAGGTAGAAGTTTGTCCGGTTTCCGACGCCTTCGGCGTAGTCGCACTCGACTTGCGCTTCGACGGCCCAGCTTCCACCGTGGGGGCCGTAGGACGGGGGTGGATCGACGGGGAAAATCTGCTGTTCTTCATAGATGCGGAAGTGGACGGCGGAACGGGAATCGAGATGGGGCCGGGCGACATAATCGCGCCGCTCCCTCGCAATTGCGGTGCGGCGGGCGGTTTCCCATTCGGAGAGGCGATGATAGGTGGCGGGGACGGGGCGGAGGCCCTGCGCCATCGATTGGAGCGCAGCGCCGGTTATGTCCCGGCTGGAATCGTCGGAGACGAAGTTGACCGAGCGGCGACCGCTGCTGTGGAGTCCCGCGTACTGCCAGACGTAGAGAGCCAATGCCGAGGTAAAGTCGGGGGATGAGAGGAAGTCGGGGGGAATCCAAAGGTTATGCTTGAACGGATCGGACCACCGCCCTGGTGAAGCTGCGTCATTCCAATAGGCGGCGAAAAGATGGGAAGAGGCTCCGACGAAGACGTTGAATGTGTTGGAGCGGTTCCATCCGGTAAAGCTGTGCCGGGGAAGAAGTGCCGATATTTGGCACGGCGCGACAAAGGGGAGTGCCGGTCGATATTCGTACTTTTCTGCGAGATTGCCGCCGAGAGCTCGGAAGAAGGTTGCGACGCTCTCGAGGTCGGAGATCAAGTCTTCGCGGCATCCCGCCGATTCGAGGGTGTGCTCCAGATGGGCCATGCGCCGGATGCGGGGGGACTTCGATTCGGTCCACTGGAAATAGGTGCCGAAGTTTCGGTGCAGGAAGGAATGAATTTCTGGGGGGCATTCTGGGGTAAAGGCCAGCAGCAGGAGATCCGCATTGAATTTGGCAAGATTCTCGACGGTTGGAATCACCGAGACGCCGGGCAGGTCGGTGATCGGTTTATTGACTGCTTGGTTGTTCGGGCGGCCGATAATCGACCAGGGCCTTAGCTGATGGAGCTTTTCGAGAAGCGCGTCGCTCAAGGGGGAAAACGTGTAGAGGCGATCCGGGTCGGCTTCTTCCAGGTCGAACCATTCCTCGGCGGAAAAGCCTGCTGACGAGTTGAAGCAATGAATCGTATCCCTACGGGCCGCCCAATTTTCGAGAGCATAGGTGCTGATGTTATCGAAGATGGAATACAATTCCGGCGTGCCGTCATGAAAAGCATCGAGGTCGACCAGGAAAGCCGTGCGGATGGGGCGGCTCCGGAGATAGATTGATCCCGTCATGGCAATTTGGTCTTGGTCATGATTAAAAACCCCGATCGGAATGTCCCATTGATCAAAGCCTGACCGGGACAGGAGCCCCGGGTTAGGCCGTTTTTTTCAACCGAACCTTGGCCCAACGGGCGGCAAGGGCCTTGCGAAGATGTTCCCGCTTCTTGGGGGTGACTGTCTTGCCGCCCTTGGCGGCAATCGACGCGAGATGGGCGCGCTTTTTAGGAGTGACAGTCTTGCCTCCCTTGGCTCCGGCCTTGGCCAAAAATTGGCGAACCTCCTCGCTCGGTGCAGTCATCGCGTCTATGAGTGTGCCCGAAGACCCGGCTTGGGCAAGTCCAGGCTCGACCCCGCGCTGGTCTGACTAGACCGGCGCGGGCGGTTTTCTAGCCAGAGAAAACCTGGAAATCGCGAGCCTTGATGTCGAAGTCCATCCCGCACAACGCCCGCAGATGTCTGCACAGGTCGTCGAGTTCGTCCCTCTCGATCTCGGCCAGATAGCTTGCGCTGGAATCGCTCTCGATGCCCCACAACCCGGAAGACGTGAGGGTTTCGGCCCGCCGCGATCCGTTGCCGACCGAGTAGGAAACCCCGGCTACGGCTTGGATGCCGATATAGCACCAGAGCCCGCGATGGAGATTTTCCAGGCGCTCCCTGTCTTCGGCCACATAGGCGGCGCGGTTCTTCTCCGATTCGCCGTCATAGCGACTTGCGTCCGTCAGATAGGAGAAGTCGGGGCTGTCATCGTAGAAATGCCGGATCGTGATGCGATCCACGCGCTTCGGGGCCGGGGCGTCGAACGCCGCTTCATGGATCGTCTTCGTTTCGAGGATGGTCATGGGTGAGGATTGGTTCAAGGATTGGGAAAGGTCAGGACTTCGGGGAGCGCCGCCGCCGTTCGAGACGCCGCAACTCGGCGGCGTCCCATACCGCCACGCGGAATGCCTGCTCGACCCGAAGGGTCCAAGTGAGGCGGCATCCTGCCTCGCGGAAGGCGATCACGTCCCCCGGCTCCAGCGAAACGACGATAGGCCGGGAAACTCGGGCGTAGAGGACGGCGTAGGTCGAGGCGGGTCCACCGCTGCACCGGCTTATGGAGCGGGATCATGCGCCCTCCACTGGGGCCGCGCTGAGGGACAGAGCGTGTCCGCGAGCGAACGTCCGCTCATAATGAGGACATACCAGAACGGAGGGTGGGAGCGCCCCGAGGCGGCGAGCATCGCCATCGCTCCGACGAAAAATTCCACTTCCATATCGGCGTACCGTTTGTGTCCCTTCACATATCCCTGGGTCTGCGCCCGGTCGCGCCACACTTGGATGAGGGCTTCCGTCTCGCTTCCGGTGATGGAGTTTGCCGGAGGAACCGGAGCGCCCGGCCCGGCCTCATCGGTCGCGGCGGGCAGCGCCGGATCGCACACGCCGCACTCGATGAAGAGAAGGCGCGCGGCCTCCAGCACCGCCCCGTAGTCGGGGGCGATCCCCTCGGCCTCGTTGATCCGATCCGCCGCCTCCATGACATGGGAGAGAAGGATCGGGGCGGTGGTGTGGAACGGCGAGGGGAGCGTCTTGCGGCATTCTGCGAGGATGTCGTCGATGGTCGTCATAGGATGGAAGGGTAAGGATTGGGAGGCGGGGATCGGACCCGCCCCGGCTGATTTCAGTTCTTTCCGGTGGTGAGCTTGAGGGTTTCGCCCTTGGCGGGCTTTTCCTTGGCCGCCGCCGCGATCTTCTTCACGTCGAGGCCGTAGATGCGGCAGGCTTCCGTCACCCCTTGAGGCAACCCGGTCTGGATGAACTGCGCGGTATTCCAGAGCATCGTTTCCAGCGCGAGCGGGAGCGGATCGGGGGCGGCCTTCTTCACGATGGCCTCGAAAAACACCGTCACGTCTCCGTCCTTCTTCGGCGTGACGTAACCATGCTGCTTCGCCACCCGGCGCTTGGTGTCGAAGTTGGAGAACCGCACCGCCAGCATGAGGAGGAGCCGGGAAAGCGCCTTGATGTCCTTCGCCTTCGCCTGCTTCGCGTTGATCCCGGCGATGGAAAGCCCGACCGCTCGGATGGCCCGTTCGTGCTGCTCGCGGGTGTCGCGCATCTCCTGGCGCTGCCGGATCGCCTCGGGGGTCAGGCTGCCGTTGCCCCGCGTCTCCTCGGGCGGGGCGAGTTTGAGGAAGCGAACCGCTTCCCCGGCTTCCTTGCGCCCGATCAGCTCATGGAGCCGCCCGGTCTTATCGACCGCTACCATGACCTCGGGCCGCTCCGCCTTGGGCAGCTTCGCCACGACCTGCGCCCAAGTCCTCCGCTTCGGATCGAGGGGGCAATGCTGGTCGAGTTCGACTGCTGGGGCGTTATAATCGATGTTGCCGCTGTTGTAGGGATAGAACTGCGCCGACTCCTCGGGCGTCAGCACCTTCTTGCCCGCCGCCTTCGCCTCGCCCAAGAGCCGCTGCCGCGCCGCCGCCACCTTCGCCTTAAAGCACCCGGTATCGGTGCAGACATCGGCCCGCCCCACATCGGCAAACAGTTCCTTCTGGTTGCCGGTGCGCTTCGGGCAGGCCGCGCAAGCCCCCGCGCCGGGAACCAGCGTCTTGTCCTTCGGATCGAACTGCGCGTCCTTGAGGCGCGTCATGTATTCGGTGCCGATCAACTCCTGCACTTCGTCAAAGGACATAGGCCCCCGGTTAAATCGTCCCTTGAGGATGCGTTGTCCCGCCTCCTCGGCCAGAAGCGGGCTCGGAATGCGGGCGACGAGGACCGCCACTGCCAGCGCAATCCGCTTCTTTCGCAGGGCCTCCTTCATCGCCTCGGGCAGGGTGAGGAGCTTCACCCGCTCGTAAATAGCCCGCTTGCTCTTGCCGATCTTGGCGGAAAGCTCCTCCACCGAGATTTCCCCGGTTTTGAGGAGGGCGTCGTACTGCTCGGCCTCCTCCAAGGGGTCGGGGTCTTCCCGCTGCGCGTTCTCGATCACCTGGATGGCCAGCGCCTCATGGTCGGAGAGCGAGCGGACTACGGCGGGGACATCGGCCCTCTCCGCGATCTTCGACCCCCGCCAGCGGCGTTCCCCGACGACCAGTTCGTACTTGGCCTCCCCGGCGGCGGCGCGGCGGGCTTCGTCCTCGATGCAGGAAACCGGACGGACGACGATGGGCTGGACGACGCCTTTCTCGCGGATCGAGACGGCCATCTCCTCCAGCGCCTTCGGGTCGAAGATTTCGCGGTTCGTCGCGGAGCGGATAATCTCCGCGAGGGGAATCATCTGGATTTTTTCGGTGGTGGTATTCATGGATGGTTTGGCCTTTTTTCGTCGGCCTCGACGGTGGGCGCCATGGAACGGGTTGGACGTTCCATAGCAGCTATGGTATGTAGTGATTAAAAAAAAGGGACCGCTTAGTTGAGGTAGCTGGCGGCCAGTTCCCAAAGATTGCGGTTCAGGTCGAGTTGCGCGTCAAGTCCGGTCAGGGCGCGGACCCGCGCCATGCGCCGCCCCTCCCTGTGGGCCTTGGCCCAATCGGGACGCGATCCGCGCATCATCCGTTCTTGAACCACATTGAACGTCTGCCAGAGCGAGCGGCCCATATCCTCCCGGCGCAACGGCTGCAAGAGCTTGTCGGGGTAAACCGGCGCGGCCTCCGGCGTCTCGTAGCGGAGCGCCAGGGCGCGGCGGGCGAAGTCGGTGCGTTCCTCGTCCAAAAGCTCCCGCTGCCGGAAATCGTCGATCCGGCTCCCGATCCGGTCGGAACCCTCCGCGATTTCATGGGACGCCTCGATCACCTGTTCCACCGTGCGATGACTATGCCGGATCGACACCGCCCCATACGACGCCTCGGAGATGATGAGCCCATTGCAGCATACCAGCCGGAAAATCCCGGCATGAAGCTGGAAGGCACATCCCCCGTCATGGGAGTTCACCAGCACCAATTCCAGGCGGCTGTCATGGAGGACCGCCCGCCCCAGCTCTTCCCGGCGCTGGAACCGGATCAGATGCTTTTGGAACCCCGAGCGATCCAGCGCACGCGCCCGCTGCTGTTGCCCCGAGGCGGGAGCCCATCCCGAATCCCGCAACGCCTCGATCACCGTATCGGTGGAAAAGAAGCTATAGCGGTTGCTGGTCCGGGCGTGGGCGGCTTCTGAATAGGCCGAAGGAACGGCCCGTTTCAATTCCTCGCGGCTCAGTTCCGAGGAGAGCCCCCCGCGAGTCATATAAGAAGCGCGGGGAGTGATGATGTTCTGCATGGCGATCATGTTTTTGCGGCCTGTTTTCATACCCGGCCTTGGCATTTGAAGTTTACTTTTCCGACAACCACTCGATTGCCTTCCATATACATACCATAGCAGCTATGATATGTAAACTGCAAAATATCAATGATTTACGATTTTTTCAGGTCTGCGATTCCACCCATCCCAAGGCCCTTCCGCGCCGAACCCAGTCGAATGGCAGAATGCCTCTCATTCCGGCCCCGGTTTTCCCTGAAGGCGCGGAGCGAAGTCGAGGAACCCGATTCCCCCGCGAGCAACCGGCGAGCCCCCAGCGGCCCAGACCCCGGAACCGACCCGCTCCCCTCACTCTCTCTCTAGCCCGCCCGGCAATGAGGGCCTCCCCAACCACCCCCAAAACGCCCGCCCGACGAGCCTCTCCTTAACCTCGGGGCTCGGCGGGCGGGCGTCTAATTTCTCCGAAGGGGCCAAGCAACCGGCGTGACGCCTGCTTCGGGCGGCGCGCCGGTTGCGGGGGGCGTCCCCCACCGGCAAGACCTGGTACGTCTACGACCGAGAGAGAACCACCCAGCGGTTCCTTTTCCCAAAAACAACCGCCGCCGCATGCATCCTCCAACCCAGACATCCGAAACCAAATCCAGCTCCGCTTCCCAGAACTCCCTTTCCTTGCCAAGAATCCAAATCCTGACACTGTTCCTGATAATGAGTGATACCTCCTTGTTGAACCTGACTCCCGCGACTCTCACCAAAGCCGCAAAGATTCTCCGCAAGATCGAAAAACTCAAACAGCAGCTCGACGCCCTCACCGGAGAGAAATCCCAGCCGACCGCAGGGACGAACAAGCCCACCCGCAAGAAGCGGAAAGTCAGTGCCGCAACCCGGGCAAAGATGGCCGCAGCCCAAAAGGCACGCCACTCTAAGACAACGAAGGAAGCCCCTTCGCCCTCCCCGGCGAATTAACCTCGCCCCGCGAAGCGGTTTCCCCCATCACCTCGGGGGAATCCGTTTCCCATTGCGCCGTCGCAGCGCCGCATCCCTGCGGCCGGTTTTCCCTTTCCAGTGCTTCACGATGGTATCGGACGCCTGGGCCAGCCAAGCCGGGTCTCGCCGCAATTCCTCCAAAACCGCCGACGAAAAGTATTTGCAGCCGTTATGAGCCGGATGGCCCAAAGGCTTGAGCAACCGTGCCCCCATGAGGATGGGCATCTCATGAGGGAGGAATCCCAGGAACCAAGCCGCTTCCTCCGCGTTGAGTCGGCCTGGGGGCTGCCGTAAATTGAGGAACTGAAGTCGTTCGGGGTTCATTTTGTCCAATTTTTGACCCCTCCTACTTACCACATCAAAAAGTGGAAAATCCAAGACTACTAATTACTACTTAGTAGTTTATGACAACAAGTAAGATTTTTGGTAGACCATTTCGCCATGGTACCACTTCAGCCTATCTCCTTGAAAGTGTCGCCCGAAACCCGGGCACGAATCAAATCGAACGCCGCAACCCTCGGCTATTCCGCGAACAAGTTCATGGTGGAATCTTTGGAAGCCATCATGAGCCAGATCGAAGAGGATGATTCCTCACCTCCCGGAATCGTCGTCCTGGTTCGCACGGCCCGCGATCTGCGGGAGAGAACTCCGGCTAAAAAACGGGAATCGCATCGTCTTCGAAAGAGGCCAATGCATACCGCCAGCCGGTAGCCGTTTCCTTCTCTCTTATCGTCACAGATTCTCCCCCAATGGGGGAATGGCATCACGGCCTCAGACGTCCGGCATTCATCGGGTGCCTTCCCTTATTTCTTCTTATCCGTCCCCGCGAATAATTCGTCAAAACCGCACCCGAACGCCATCTTCATCTGCACAATCGAAGCGACGCCGGGAGACTTGAGCCCCCTTTCGACATCGGAAATGAAGCGGCGGCTCAAACCCGCCTTGTCCGCCAGGCCCTCTTGAGTCAATCCGGCAGCCATCCGCAAGCGATAGACATTTTGCCCAAAGATGACATGCGGTTGACGCCTCACGCTCCCAACATGCTTTCCATAAATCTCCTTGTATGTGCCCTGTAGGGTGCTTTCTTCTTAGAAAGAACCCCATGAGGTTCATGCTTTGTGAAAAATAACGATTGTTTAAAACGGCGGCATAAATACATTTTCAATGTAAAACTATAAAGTCCTATGAATGACTCGTCCAAGAAGCCGTGCGACCTGAGCGACCTATCGCCGGAAAAGAGGAAGCTCCTTCAAAAATACGCCCGCTTGATGGGCCGTACGGAGGAAGAGACCGCGGAGGGACTGATCTCCTCCCTATTGGACATGATCGAAAACCCCGATCAAACAAGCCCGGGAGGATTCGCCGAGGAAGTCAGGAAGCGCGTCCACGAAAAGTAGCCTTCCCCCCCAAACAGAAAAACCGCCCCGGAATCGCTTCCGAGGCGGTTTCCCGCCGATCAGGCCGAGATGCGGCTGCTCGTTGTTTCACGCGGCGGCGTGAAATCGTCCCACATCTTGGCCCGCTTGGCCTCATTGACGAACGCCTTCTCCCGATAGAAGGGATTGACGTTCTGGATCTTCTCCAGGATACGTTCCAGCATCCCGGGGGTCTTCTCGACCCACTGCTTCACCTGGGGCATCTGCCGCTCCACCAGCTTCATCTCCCGCTCATGCTTGAGCATGCGCGGAAGCATCAGCGAGCGGACTGCCCATTCGGGGTCTTCGTTCACCAGCTTCCGGTAGTAGTCGGTCGAACGCTCATTGACCGCCATGAACTCCGTCAGCCGCTTATCGACCTCCGGTTGGATCTTGTGAGTCCGCTCCCTTTCGGGAGAGGTCTCGGTCTGAACCTCCGGTTTCGATCCCTTCGCTTGTTTCAGTGCCATATTGCCTTTGGGTTGAATGCGCCCGGCCGTTTATTTTACGTGTGGACCGGGACGCCTTTTTCACACGAATCGGTCAGGAGGAAAGCGATGGAAAATCCTCATCCTCCGGGGGCGGCTCCCCCGCCATGCTCCGCAGGGCTAGGTCGAAAGTGCGGGCGAGATCGTCGGCGGTGTAAGAGGCCAGCACGATCGTCATCAGCGTCTTGGCATCGGGAGCCGGTCCGATCGAACGGAGATGCAGGGCCAGTTTCTCCGAGGCGGCATAATATTCCTCCACCACGTCGTCCGGCACGGCCAGGGTTACAAGAATCATTGTCGGTCCTTTCTTTGGGTTAATGCCCCCAGCTCCACCACGATTTCGCGGGAGCCTTCGGCGGGTTGGAAAGGGAGGAATCATCGGCCCGGGCGGCGGCCTGCTGTTGCAGCTTTTGAATCGCGGCCTGCTGGTCGGCGACCTGTTGCTGCAAGGCGGCATTGGCCTCGACGGCATCGTGCGCCTTATCGGCCTCGGCCTTGAGCGTCTGAAGTTCCTGGGCCAACTGGTCGTTCTGCTCGGCGGTGGCTTGGAGAAGCTGGTTTTGCTGGGCGATCTTCTGTTCCAGTTCCCCGCTCATAACGGTGGTCTGCTTGGCCGTGTCGGCAACCGCCACGGTCGGTCCCAGGGGGACGGCGGTCGGCTGGTTCGGATTCAGGTTCCACGCGGGCGGCTGCTCGGCCCGATAGATCGTGTGGGCTTCGTGCATCACGTAGGGATTGTTGGGGTCTTGGTACCGCCCGACGGGATAGGCTTTCAGCGATTCGTCATAGCGGACGTTTTCGGTGTCCTGTGGATCGAGGGCCGTGCCGGCCACGTTCGATTCCTGCACCGGAACCGCCGTTGCGATCCGGGTCGAAGGGGTGCTGCATCCGACCAAGCTCAAGAGGGGGAGGGGAAGAAGGAGGAGGTATTTCATGGATTGGGGGCGGGGGTTGAGTGGGAAGGCTGGGACGCTTGGGCCAGGGCCGATTCACCCTGGAGGGCCTTGTCCTGGTCGATGGTTTGGGTGACGTAGAGGTAGAATTGCTTCCCGGCGGGAACCCGGACGTAGAAGCCATCCTTCTTGATCGAATCGGCGATCTGCTGCGCGTATTGGTTCAAGACCGCGCTGGTCCCCTGGAGGGCGGCGTTCTGCGGAGAGTTGGTCAAGGTTTGGACCGCGCCGCCCGTCAGCGTATTGTAGGAATCCTGGGTATCCTCCAGTCCCGAAGCGGCGGCGCTCAGGAAGGTGGCCGCGAACAGCTTGATCTCGGCCCAATTGTCGGTTTTGAGGATCACGCCTTTCAGCCCCGCCGAGCCATCGGTGATCGCCCAGCGGTTGTTGGAGTAGTCCCGCTCCATATCGAGCGCGATGCCGCTGACCGCCAGCTCGGCCCCGTTGAGCCGGTCGGTCGTCCGCCAGACGATGTACCACTGATTTTCGCTGGCGATCCGCTCCCGGGACGGATCGGTATGCGCCTTGCCATGGACCTCGGCCCCGGCTGGAATGATCAGGTGCCCGTCATGCCAGACATCCTCGGTGACGAACCCGATGATTGGCGTCTCGATCTTGGCAGAATCGATGGTGATGACCGTCTCGCACGGAATCAGCCGTCCATAGGGGGCGTAGTTGTCCGACAGTTCATTCTCCTTCGCATCCGTTTCATAGAGGCTGATGGGCAGCGCCGGAGGCGGCTTCAGGGCGATGCGCTCCTCGCCTTTGGCGGTAAAGCTGGCCGGAGGAACAAACGGGACTCCCTCGCGTTCGATCCGTACCGGTTCCTCCTTATCGGGCTCGACAGGGGGGAGGGGAGGAGTCGCCGGAGGAGCCGCATGGTGGGCCCGAGCCCCATAGGCAATCGTGCCGCCGATAGTGACCAGCAGGCCGAAGATCAGGATATTGCCCGTCTTGGTCTTGAAAAACTCGATGAACTTCCGTGCGTCCATGCATTCCATTCGACCACGGAATGCCGTCCCATCCTCAGCGAGGAGTGGGTGGAATAGCTGCGGATTATTTCAGGCGTGGCAAGGCCGCATGATCCGCTCCAAAAGAGCGGGCGGACTCTCTTGTAAGCAGGGTCGCCGTGTCCGGTCATCCAGTCGTTGGGGGCGTTGCGGATGTCGCTATCCTTGTCGACGGTGACTTGGTATCAATCCATGATCCATTCCAGCGCGAGCGCGCCGCTGCGTGGCACGAATCCTTTGGGTCGTACGCCCAGCACTCCACCGGCAGCCGTTCATCTTTGACTTCTTACCCCTAAACCCTTACGTATCGGTCAGCCACTGCCTATTTTAACGATCTTTGGCTCATCCCCTCGTTCTATGAAGCTTTTTGTATTACACATCAGCGATATTCATCTGAAAGCTGCCAGCAGCGTTGCGCTTGAGCGGCTCCTTCTGGTGGCACCGGCTGTACAGAATTTGGATGAGGGTGTTGGGGAGGTAGCCGTGGTTGTGTCGGGTGATGTGGCGTGGTCTGGCGAGACAGCCGAGTATGCCTTGGCTCGCGCGGCCTTTGATAGATTACGCGAGGATCTTTTGAAGCGATTTAAGGGGGCTACGGTTCAGTTTTTCTTTGTTCCCGGTAACCATGATTGCAACCTTACGGGCGATCAGGATGCCCGTAATCACGTCCTGCACGGGGTTCGGTCAAGTGGAACGACGATGACGATTAAGCCCAGTACGGTGAATTTGTGCTGTGCGGTACAGAGCTCATATGACGGATTTGCCAAGGGTCTAACGGCAATCACCCCTCTGGCGGACCACGACCGAATGTATGTGGAATATGTTCTGCCAGTGGGCGAGCGCCGGGTCTTGGTCAAATGCTACAACACGGCTTGGATGTCGACTAATCCGGAGGTTCAGGCCTCGTTGGTTTTTCCCGATTACTACACCGCCTTGCAGCCCGCTAAGAAGAGCTACGACTATTACATTTCAGTTTTTCACCACCCATACAGTTGGTTGCGGTCAAGTAACGCACTGTCTTTTCGAAAGCATGTGGAAGAGTCATCTGATCTGGTTCTGACTGGTCACGAGCATGATGGAAGCCAGTATGAAAAGAAGGACTTCAGCGGAACGGTGACGAGTTATTTTGAGGGTGCTGTTTTTCAAGATCATCATGATCCGGAACGCTCCGGGTTCATGTCGATGCTTGTCGATTTTGAGGGGCAGAAGCAACGAGTGTTCCGTTACGAATGGGATACTAATCTGTATGTCCAGACCGAGTCTACTTCGGGTTGGGTTTCGTGGAGTCGGGGGACGAGGACAGCCAACCGTGATTTTGTCGTCGCGCCAGAGTTTCTTCAGACCTTGAACGACCTTGGGGTGGTATTGACCCACCCTGCGCGGGAACGTTTGACGCTCAATGACATTTACGTTATCCCCAACTTTAAGGAATTGCGTATCGGTTCGAAGCTGAAGACGACGAGCAAGCTGATACGTGGGGCAGAGTTCCTGTCGACTTTATTGAACCAGAAGCGTGTGTTCGTTTTTGGCCAGCAACAGTCGGGTAAGTCGTGTTTAGCGAAGCGGGTTTTCGCTCATTTTTTTGATCGAAATATTACCCCTGTTTTGCTTCGTGGTTCCGACATCAGGAGCGTCAGCCTTGATCACGCTGAGAAACTTTTGAGCAAGGCTTTTTCGGAGCAGTACCTAAACCCCCAGCTCCCGGCTTTCACGCAGTTGGATAGGGATAAGATATTGATCATCATTGATGATTTTGAAAAGGCGTTGAACCCGCGCGGTCGTGGCAGGTTTCTAGATGCGCTGTGTGGCCGCTATGAACGCGTTTTCGTTCTGGCAGATGATTTGTTGAAGTTGGAAGAACTGGTGACGGGTGATGTGAAGTCACCGATTAATGATAGCTTTGCACAGTATCAAGTGCAGGAGTTTGGGCACGAGCTTCGCAATAAGCTAATCCATGCCTGGTATGAGATCGGTAGCGAGTATGCGGCCGATCCAGTCGATTTGGAAAATCGCGTCTGTCGGGCTGAGGCGTTGATCAACGATTTGCTTGGACGTAGCTATTTGCCGTCCTTTCCGATTTATGTCCTCAGCTTCCTTCAAGCACTTGACGCTGGTACGCCTATTGCGGCGGATGCGGGGACGTATGGCAGCCTGTACGAGGTTTTGATTACTGGGAATCTGGCTTCGACCAAGTCAAAGAAGTTCAACCTGGATACCCGTCGCACCTACTTGAGTGAGATGGCCTATTGGATGTTTTGTGAAGGCAAGACGCAGTTTTCGGATGCGGAATGGTCGGTTTTCCATGATAGCTATCGGCAGAAGTACAAGTCGAATGCCACTAGAAAGGATTTGAAGGAGGAGCTTGTTCGGGCCCGAATGCTGGTGGAGTTGGACGAACTTTTTAAGTTCCGCCATCCCTATTATTACCATTATTTCGTGGCTCGGCATCTCCAGAATAATTTGCATTCGGAGTCGAATTCAACGGTGGTGCGCGAACAGGTGCTCTCCCTGTGCGACCAGTTGGACAAGGAAGAACAGGCCAATATTTGCCTCTTCCTGACCCATTTGTCTAAGGATCCGTTCATCTTGAACGCCATCCTTGAGCGGGCGTCGAAGATTTTTTCGGAGTACGCGCCTGCGGATTTTCGCGATGATCTTGCGTTCTTGAAGGGCCTGTCAGAGCAGTTGCCAGCTGTGACACTCACGGAGGCGGATTATACGGAAAGGAAGGAGCAGAGGCTTCGTGACCTCGATCAAGCCAAAGATGCCGAGATGGAAGGGACTGCCATGACCCAAGAGGCATTGGACGTGGTGAACCGGTTTAAGTTGGCGGTTCGTACTTTGGAGGTGTTGGGCCAAATAGTTAAAAATTTCCATGGATCGCTTGTCGCGGAAGATAAGCGCCGGGTTGTGCAGGAGTGTTATCTTTTGGGTTTGCGTTCGATCGCGATGGTTCTTTCAACGGTCAGTACGCATTCCACGGAGTTTGTTCAGTGGTATGCCGAGAAGGTTCGGGAGGCGCATCCGGATTTGGTTGTCCGCGCGGATATTGAAGCCAAGATTGGCCAATCGATTTTCCAGCTCGTTGAAATTGGTTGCTTCGGCATGTTGAAGCGCATTTCGCACGCGGTTGGGCATTCTGATCTTGAAGCCACTTATGAGGAGATTTTGAATGTGAATCCCACGCCCGCCATGCGGCTTGTGGATGTATCGGTCAAGTTGGACACGGTCTCGATTTCGCAATGGGACGCGAAGAGGACAAAGAAGTCTCTTATGGGTAATCTGCTGTGCGAAAGTTTGCTGAACCGACTTGCTGTCTACTATTTCTATATTTTCCCATCGAAACAGAGCGTTCGACAGAGGGTCTGCTCCGAATTGGGCATTCAGTTGATCCATGATTTGAATGTCATATCAGACGCTCAGAAGAAGTTGCCGATGCCTGACAAGCAGAGCGAGCATGAGGGTTAGTCTGCCGCACATCCGTTGAAGCCTTCGACGTTTCATATTTCATGTCTCCAAGGTGATCATACCCTGGCTTATGGGCCGGAGGGCGGCGCGGGAGTCTCGAGGGGCTGAGGCGCTGGGGGCCTCGTCGCAGGCAGGGCCTCCAACGTGACCGGCTCGGCCGCCCGCGTCACGATCACGTTGAAGGGATTGCTCACGGCCAGGTTGTTCCGTCCGCCGTCTGGCTTTCCGACGATGGCGAAGTAGCCGAGGGAAACACTTGGGTGGACCGCTTTCGTCTGCGGATCGACGAAGCCGGGGGGCAGGATGCCGGAGGCGTCCGACAGGGCGCTGGGATAGAATAGGGTGCCGACCCGGACGGCCAGTGCCTGCGGAACGTAGTGGATCTCCGAGGGGGTATAGTTGGAAAAGATCAACTTGAAGATCAAGGTGTCCTCCGGATCGAACCGAAAGACCTCGGCGATCTCGACGTCGAATCCCTTGTAAAGCATCTTGCGATGCGGCTCGGCGGTATCGATCTGGGAAACCGCTTCCGGGTATTGAGCCCGGAGCAGCGAATAGGCTTTCGCCCGATCCAAAAGGCCGAGAACCCGGGTTGGCCCCATTTCCTCCCCTTCGCCCGGCTGGAGCGACGGATCGGTCGGCTCATAGAGGGTGACGGAGCTGAACGGATTCGGATCGCTCTGGAACTTCAGGACGTACGTCTTCCGTTTCCAGATCACGTTCAATTCCGCGGCGGCATTCTCTTGCAAGGCCCGTACCGTGAAGTAGAAGCTTCCCTTCCCGTAATGGAGGAAGACCGGTGCGGGAACCTGCGGATCGGTCGTGATGCCCGCCGCCTCCAACCCCGAAATCGCGCTCGGAAAGAGCACCGTGGTCGGCGTCTCCTTGGCGATCTTGATGGTATAGACCGTCCGCTCGTCCAAGGGGAACTGCTTGATCGCCTTGAAATCGGGCGGAGTGTCCGCGAAGGCCGATCCGGCCAGAAGAGTGCCGAGGATAAGGGGACAGGCCAGGGCGGATAAGGCGAAGAGAGAGGAGAGGATCATTGCACGTCGAATTTCCATACAGCGAGGGGGAAGCGACCGTTGGCGGTCAGGTTGGGGTTGCGAACCAAAGTGAAGCGGGCCGTGAAGGGAGGGGCCTCACCGAAGGTCTGCCCATTGAAAATGCCGACCCGGGGGAGCTGCCCCGTCACCTCGACCAGTACCTGATCGTTCCGTGTCTTCAGAATATCGATCTTGAGGATTTCGACCTTTTGATGGATTTGCTTCGCCCGGAACTCGGGCAATTGCTCGCTCTGCATGGCCTTAGCCTTTTCGAGCGCGGGTGGCAGGTACATCTTTTCCAGCAAATCGGGATAGTCGTACCCGTTGGGATTCTTCTGGAAGAGCGCGAGGCACGCCAGGATCGCCTGCGAGGAATGGAGCTTGGTGGCGTCCTCGAAATCGAGCAGCGGCGAAACATGGAACGTCCCGGCCTCGTCCAAAATGACGACGCGTTCCTTCGCCCGGTACGCGGAGATGATCAAATAGGGTTCCAAAATCGAAAGGAAGACGGCTCCCACTGCCACGGCGAACCACATCCGGGCAGCCCATCCATGATCGGCGAAGAGCCGGAGGACGGTCGGGGCCGCTTGGGGTTGGCGAGGCGGATCGAGGGGGGGAACAGGCGGTACCGTCGTTTCCCGGAGCGAATCGGAGGCATTCATGTCAGTAGGAGATGGGAAGGGCGATTTGGTTCAGGTCTCGAAGGTTGGCGGCGAAGCGGTCCCCCTGCGGATCGTCCTTGGCGTCGAAGGGAGCGGGCCGCGTCGGCGGCAGGGTATGTCCGGAGGCCGAGGTCGGCCCCTGGGGACCCGGCAGGGCAGGCTTCAGCCCTGAGGGAGAAGGCGAGGGCGACGCGGACGAGGTCAGGGCAGCCCGTTCCACCCCTCCCATCAGGGCCGGAAACCAAGAAGAGGTCGCGAAGATCACCGGGGTGGGCGGCGTCGGCGAGCCAGATAAACCGAGGACACCGCCGGAGGGGCCGGAAGCGGGCGGATTCGGCTTGGAGAGGAGGCGCGCCAGACCAGCCGCCGCCAGTCCGAATTCGATCGATTTGCCGACCATCGAGGAAAGAGGGACGCCCGAGCAAAAGAGCATCTGCATGGCGATGGGGACCGCAATGCTCCCGAGGATCAGCCAAATGGCGACGATTCCTCCCAGGATAAAGGTGGCGGGAGTGAACTCAGTGGCCGCCCCCCAGGCGATTGCTCCGGCACTTACCGCCGAGGTGGCGCTGGTCAGGAGGGAATAGCCGACCAAATCGACCACGGCGAAACCGATGGGCCAGGCCAGGACCGCCAAGGTCTGCTGCACATAGCGCATGCCGATCCCCTTGGTGCTGTCCAAGGAGAAGAGCGCAAGGGCGATGGGCAGGAACATATAGCAGAGGCATTCCATGACGTATTGCCCGATCAGCATCGGCAACTGAATCACCCCGCCGATGAAGACGATGATCCATCCGATGCCGAACTGGACCGCCTTCATGATCGATTGGCCGATATTAAAGGGATTGGTCCCGTTGCTGGGGGGAGCCAAAAGCTGCATCAGCTGGGCTCCCGTCGCGCTCGGGCTGCTGGCAAACTGCGAGCGGATGTCGACGGCGATGTTCCAAAACTCATCCCGCACTGCATTGAAGAGGGTCGGCAGCAATGCGATCAGGCCGCAGATCAACGCCGAGGTCACAATCGGCTGGGTCATGTCGGTCAGGTTCGATCCGGCCCGCGCCACCCGCACGATGATCGAGGCCGTCAGGATGAAGAAGCAGATGTAACGCAGGTCGGAGTTGATCTGCTCGGCCATCGGGAGAAGGGTCGGCGCAAAAATACTGATATCCATAGGATTTTCCGGTCAATTGAAGGGAGTCTGATCCGAACTGACCTGCCCCTGCCATTGGGAATATTCGCCGAGGGAGACCGCCGTCTCATGGTCGAGGGACATGTCGGTGGCCTGAGCCTTCATCTGCTGGTCGTTCCGATTGGAAATGTCCTGGGTGATAAGCTGGGCCTGGGCGGTCCCCTGCTGGTGGTTCAGGTCGGCGATCTGGCCGTCGATGGCGTTCGCCTGCGCCTGGAGCTTCTGCACCTCGGACTGATTGGTAGCCGATTGGATCTGAGTCAGGGCGGTCGCCTTTTCCTGCTGGAGCTGGGTGATCCGCGAAAGGGTATCGCCGATGACGCCGGTGACGTTCTGCGCCTCCTGCTGGATGGCGGCGAACGGCTTGAAGAGATCGGTATCGAGGGTTTCAGCGAAGCCGCTGGGGGTTTGCTGGCTGGTGGCGCTGTAGAGGCCGCTGGAGGTGTTCGTCAGAGCCTGCGCCCCGCTGACCGTCTGGTTGATGGAGGAGGTGAGCTGATTGACCGTGGAACTGAGCGAACTTCCACCCAGCAAGCTCAGGTTCATGCTGCCCGCCGCCGCCGTGGGATTGCCGAGGTAGGTCTGCACGTTCGTCAGTTGCTGGATCTGTTGGTTGAATTGGCTGATTTGGGTATTGAGCGCCTGGATCGAAGTCGCCCATTGGGCCATGTCGTCGGAATGGGCCAGCTGGGCGATGGGATCGGTGACAACCGCTACGGAATATTGCGCCTCGGCTCTTCCGAGCAGGACCAGGGCGATGAGAAGGCAGGAAAGAAGGGATTTCATAGGGTTAGTCTTCGATGCGGATATATTCGGTGGTGGGAACCGTCGTGACGCCGTTGGCGGTGGTGCCTCCCGTCGTGACCGGATAGAGGGAAACCTTCGGTTGCGGTTTCGGTTGAAGGTTCTTCTGCTGGTTCTGCACGATCCAATACTGCTGCTTCACGGCGTCGGATCGGCCTAGGTTGTAGTCGGCCAAGCCGTCCTTGGAGGGGCCATAGGTCGGCTCGCTGGCGCAGCCGGTAAGAAGGCCGCAACCTGCAAGAACCAAGAGGAGGCTGGTGGTTGCCGTTTTCATGGGTAAGCGTTGATTGGTCACTGGGTAGGAGGGGTTACGGTTATCGGAGTAAAGGAATCCGGATCATCCGAAGTCGTCGGAGACGTGTCGGTCGAGGGTTGGTTGAAAAAAGTGTCATAGATGCCGAATCCCAGCGCTCCCGCCCCCAGAGCCCCGGCGCCGTAGAGAAGGTAGCTGTCGGTATCGAGACTCGACTTCGAGGCGGCGGTGCTGCCCAACCCTGTCACCTGCCCGGAGAGGGATTGCACCTGGGTTTGCAGCGAGGCGATATTGGCCTGTTCCAGGTTCGACAGGTTCTGAAGCTGGCTTTCCAAGTCCGATACTTGGCCGAGGAGGCTGGTAATGGAGGCTTCGTCCTCCGTGATCTGCTCCTGCAGCTGGGCGATGGCCGCCTCATCGGTCGATTGGTTGGCCTGCATGGTCGAGACCTGCTGGGTCAGTGTGGCCAGCTGCTGCTGCAATTCCGTCACATTGCCATCGGTGGTGTTGATCTGGTTTTGCAGATCGGTCTCGGCATTTTGGATCAGCGTCGTCATCTGAGACTGAAGCTCGGTATCGGCCGCCTCATAGGCATTGGTGATATCGGTGACTTCCTCCTGGTCGTAGGCACCGGGCTCGTCCATCATGTCGATATAGAAAAAGGTGTTGCTGGCATAGCCTTCCGGGGCGGTCACGGAGGCCTCGATGGTGTGCGAGCCAGCGGAAAGGACGACGGCCCAAATGGCAACGACGGCGGTCTGCGAGGCGTCCGTCACCGAGTGATTGCTAAAGGTGACTTCGACGCCATCGACCCAAATGGTCGCCCCCGCAGGACCCTGGGAAGTCGAGGCGATGGTCCCGCCTGCTTCGATATAGACATTGCCGGTCTGCGTCAGCGTAATGGGGACCGTTTGATCGAAGACTCCTCCCGGCGCATAGAAATCGACGACTTCCGCATGGGAAGCAGCGACAGCCAATCCGAGAAGAAGGAAAAAGGTAAGATAAGACTTCATGCGGCAAGGGGTTGAGGGATGAATTCCGGTGCGGAGATGTTCCGCACCGTCCCGCAGGTCGCGGGCTGGGTGGTCGGCGAGTAGTAGCAGACGGAGGAGAATTTCTGCCCCGCCACCTGCTGTTCCGGCAGGGGATAGTTCTGAATCGCCTCGACCGTGGCCTCGGGGAGGTGGATGTCCTGGGAGATGTCCTCCAGGTCGGAGCGGTCGAACTGACGCATGAGGAAGAATTGCTTCGAGTTCCCCATCACCACGGGCCGGATGCGGGTGCCTTTGAATTTGCTGTACTGCTGGACAATCGAGATCGTCCAGCAATTGAACTTGCGCAGCTGGGCATAGCTCTCGGCGACGATCTTTTCTCCGCCGGGCACGTCGAGGAACCGGGCCACCTCCTCGAAGATGATCCGTTTCCAGAGACGGCGGGGCAGGGTGATGATGTGCTGGCGGGTGAAGCCCGAGATAAGGAGTCCCGCCGCCGTCTTTAACTCGACGGCCTGCTCGGGGATATAGCCCAGCTCGAAATGGGCCACCTTCCGCGTGAGGGAGACGTTGGTGGTTCCGTCGAAGAGCTTTCCGTACTGGCCGCTGGCGGTCCAGGCCGAGAGGAGCGTGGCAAGATGGTCGATGTCCTCCTTCCGGTGCTCGGGGAACCGGGAAAAGAACATGAGGTCGATCAGCGCCGAGTGAGTGGGATACTCCTCGGGCCGGAAGGCGCTGTAGACCGTGGCCATGACAGCCCGCTCGGTGTCGGGCTCCTTGATGAACTTAGTGATTTGCTCTTCGGAGACCGAGGCGACGAATGCTCCCGCCTCATCGTCGTTTGCCTCGATGCGATCCCGAAGTTCGGCATAGGCCTCCAGAAAGGTGCTGCCGATCTCCATCCTTTCCCGGCGCCACCGATAGACCGCGCAGGCCCGTTGTTGGAGGCCGGGCAGGAGATCGGAGTGCTTGCTGCTCCACTCCTGGAAAGTATCGATATAGAGCTGGTTGATATACTGGCCGATTTGGGCCTGCCGGAGCTGCTGCTTCTCAGGATTGTTTGTCTCCCCGATCATCTTGGAAACGAGGGCAACCGCCGTGGCGATGTGGAGCTGATTGAGGGGCAACGCCTGGGTATCGAGATAATTGAGGGTCAGTTCGCCGTCCGGGTGGATCAGGATCGGGGATTCGCCCAGGCTCTCCGTGAAGCCCTTGTAGGAAAGCCCTTCCTCGACAATGACGTTGTAATCGTAATAGAGCTGGGTCTGGGAAAGGAGGTCGTCCATGAAATAGGACTTCCCCGCCCCGGCCATTCCGATGAGAACCGAATGCTGCGGCGATCCCCCGACAAAACTGCGGACCCCGACCAGATTGCCGTTGGTACCGTCGTAGATCGCTTCGGCCTCGGAGAGATGGGCGGTGAAGGTCGAGGAGAGGGGGAGCATGTCGGCCAGGTAACGATCTTCGGCGTAGAGGTCGCGGTGGCGGTAGGCGCTCCCCGTCCACCCCGGCCAACTGGCGAAGAAGAGTTTCTTGGCGGTGGAGGGAAGGGAGGTCTCGTAGACCTGCGCCCCATTCATGTTGTTGATCGCGTTCCGCACGGCGGCGCACTTGGCATGCAGGCCGGTTTCGGTGCGGTCCCAGACCCGTATCAGGTATTGGACGTTGAATGGGAAGGCGAAGCCCTGGGCCAGGGAATCGATCTTCCGCTCCTTTTTCCGCAGAGCCACCGAGAGGGAATGCTTCCTCTCTGATTCGTAATCGCCTCGCAGGCGGTCCATCGCCTTTTCCTCCTTGGCGATCTCGCCCCGGATCGGGATCGGCTCGATGTTGATGGTGATCTGGTAATCGAGGAACGGCAGGCTGGTGAGGCGGTGGACGATGCCGGGATAGGTCTTCTGCGGCCACCGCTTGAGCGAGAAGATATTGTGGTAGTGGCCGTCGAGATAGAACCCCGTCTTCGAATCCATGCCGACCCCGTCTCCCTGCCAGCAAAGCTCCTGGATGGTCAATTCGGGCTGAAAGAGCGTGTCGAACCGGACCTCCAGCCGATCGGCGAGCTTGGGACTGAGGAAAAGGGAGTAATAGGCGAAGTGATCGAGATCGGTCATGGGACGCAAGGTGGTTCCGCTGCCGAAGATCGTTCCCAGCGTTCCGCCAAGCTCGTCGAAGTCGGTTTTGAGTTGGGCTAGGGTCTTGCGGTAATACTCCTGCAGGCCGGAACGGCTCTTCAGCGTCCCCGAGTAGGTGTCGACATCCTGGGAGACGAAGAGGACGAGGCGTTCCCTCCGCAGGGTGCGATTCAACATCCGCTGCCAGTACCGGGTGAACCGTTCATTGCGGACCCGCCGTACCTGGGGGTCGGTGGTCCGGGCCGTCTCGTCGTGATAACGGGCCAGCTCCTTTTTGTAATCGGAATTGCAGGTCCACTGGATCTGCGCCCGGTGCCGTTCCCCCAGGGTGGCGAGGAAGACGCAGGTCTTGTCCTGAAACTCGTTGAGCGCGGAAAAGGAGACGTTGTGGAGATCGGGCGGTTCCAGGATGAACCCCTTGCTGGCGGTCGCGCCCGCCTCCAGGTTGCCGTAGAGGATCAAGTCGTTGGCGAAGTGTCCGTTGGGAGCTTTGTCGTGTCGTTTCATTGGGATTCGTTGGAGGAGGGGCGGTGGTCGTTTTGGTGGGCCGGGTGGAACGAAAAGCCGGGACCGTTGATCCAGAGGTCGAAGAGGTCTGTGTCGTATCCGGGCGGCTTTCCCTGCCGCAGGAGGAGGACGTAGGAGAGTGTTCCGGCGAAGGGAACGGCTCCGAAGAGGGCGCTGACCAGCCAATGAACATGGAAGAAGGCGAAGAGGAGCAGGAGGACGCCGATGGAGGCCGTGGCGGAAGCGACGACCGGAAGGAAAAGGTTTCCGTCGAGCCCCCAGACGGAACCGCCCGAGTCGTCCGCCGCGTTGGTGTCGGTGAAGCGAAGGGTTGCCATCTCTTAGAACGTCGGGGTGAGGACTCCGCCGCTCAGGCCGAAGATGGCGAAGAGCGCTCCCATGATCGCGGCGGCGGCGGCGATGATGATCCCGGCGATGATTCCTGCCTTGCCGTCGGGGTCGCCTTTGCCGATGGCGTTCGCCCCGCCCCAAACCTTGATGACGCCCCAAAGGAAACCGAACATGAACATGATTCCCAAGGCGGTGCTGAAGCCTTGCTGAAGCTGGCCGGTGCTGCCGGTCGATTGGGCGAGCAGCGGAGAAAAGGAGAGGCCCGGCGCGGCTGCGGCGGAGGCCGACATCGGCGAGATCGCCGCCGAGCCGGTCAGGATGAGGAAGCGGAAAGGGAGTTTCGTCACGCCGTCCAGTTCATCACGAAAGGGCGTTCTCTCCTCAGCGAGGAGTAGGTTGAATAGCGCGAGGTCGGATCAGGTGTGGCAAGGGTCGTCCGATGCGTCGAAAACGGCTCAAAACCGGGCGTATTCTCGCGGCCTTTATGGATGCCAACACCGCAAAACTACAGGAGATCGAAAATCACTTCCGCCATCATATCCGGGGACAGGCGCACGTCCTGCCCCGCGTCTGCTCGGTATTGCGCCGGGGCGAATTGGGGCTGGCGAACGCTGCCCGACCGAAGGGCTCCTTCCTCTTCGTCGGGCCGACTGGCGTCGGGAAGACCGAGCTGACGCTGTGCTTTTCCGATTATCTCTTCGGGCCGAACCGCGTGTATCGCTTCGATATGTCCGAATTCCAAAACCAGTCGTCGGTCGGCCTGCTCCTGGGTCAAAGCGCCGCCGAAATCGGAATGTTGGGGCGTGCGTTGGCCCGGGCCGACCATGGGACGCTTCTCTTCGATGAGATCGAGAAGGCCCATCCGCTGGTGCTCGATCTCTTCCTGCAAATCCTCGATGCGGGGCGGATCACGCTGGCGAACGGGGAGACGAAGAGCCTGAACGGCTACTATATCGTTTTCACCTCGAACATCGGGGCCTCGGAGGCGATGCGCATGGAGCATTCGGCATTCGCCACGATTGAGCGGACGGTGCTGCGCCGGGTCGATCAGACGCTGCGGCCCGAGTTAGTGGCCCGCATCAATGAGAAACTGGTCTTCACCCGACTGCCCTTCGAGATCCAGCGGGAAATCTGCGAACTCATGGTCACCGGGGAAGTGGCCCGCCTCGAAAAGATGGGCTACCGCCTGCGCGTCGATCCTTCGGCGTTGGAGTTTTTGATCCGACAGGGGTTTCATCGCACCCTCGGCGCTCGCCCGATGCGGAACACGGTTGAACGCTATCTTCAAGACGCGGTGGCCGATTTTCTTCTGGCGGGAAGGCCGATCCGGGAGGGAGCTATCTTGAGGCCGGGAATGGATCGCCTCGAAATCGTCGGATGATCTGGAGCTATCGTATGAAGGGAGAGATCAATCCCATGCGCCGACCAGAACGGGCCGCTAGTTGCGCGGAGGAGGAGGAGGGGTCGAGGAGTCCCCCAACTCCCTTTTCCACAGTCGGATGATCTCGATGGCGCGCAAATCGACTTCCTTGCGGATCGCCGGAGTGCCTTTCCCGGTAAGATGTTCGAGGATCATTTCATTCTGCGCCTGGGTTTCGGCCATGCGGCACGTCCATTCCTGAATGAGGGGATTCAAGTCCATGCCGCCAAGAATATGCTTTTTGAAAAGAGCCCGAAAGGAATTTTGCCGATTCTAGAAAAATGACGGAGGAAGAGTCATGATGGGAGTCGCCAACCCTTCTTGAAACTGTCGGAGTTGCCTTTGCCACTTTGCGGCTATCTCGGGTTTAAGCGCCTCTCCATCAAATTCCGGTTTGCTTTGAGCTTACCCTATCCGTTTTCAGTGGTAGCAGACTCTCTATGCTGAAATTCTCCATTTTGGCATTTTTTTTGGGGAGTTTTTGGATTTCAAACCTCCAGGCCGAGGACGGATGGTATACCGACTATGCTCAGGCCAAAGTGGCGGCCCAAGCTCAAGGAAAACCGTTGTTCCTGGATTTCACCGGCTCCGATTGGTGTGGCTGGTGTATGAAGTTCGATAAGGAGGTCTTTTCCACTCCGCAATTCAAGACCTACGCCCAGAATAATCTGATCCTTGTAAAGCTCGATTTCCCCCAACAAAAGCCGCAGTCCGTTGAGGAGAAGAGTCAGAATGCGCAACTGCAGCGACAGTTCGGAGTTCACGAGTTCCCGACCCTCATGCTCCTCTCCTCCGACGAAAAAGAGCTCTTCCGTCAGGGAGGCTATTCGGAGGGCGGGCCGGAGCCCTTTATCGCGCAGTTGCGGAAGGTGGCTCCGCCCGTGGCCGCTCCGCCACCGCAGGCGCCTGACGACATCTTCACCCCGAAGCCGAATCCCGATTTCAAATAGGCGACGGCTGCGGGATTTCCCGGCATCGGCGCAGCAAATTGGAAGTGGGGAATAAACTCCTCGTCCAACAGGATGTTTGGCGAACTGAGCCAAGGCCGCTGCCAAGGAACCGTTTCTCCCTTCAATTGCTAGGGATTGGTAGTAATGGCATAGACATCTTTCAGAAGGCTACTTCCTGGCGGGCCGCCTCGATGACGGTCTCCGCGCTTTCCGTGGTCAGGTTGAAACAGTTCGCTACCGATTCGACGAGCGGGCGGCCCTTGTAGCGTCCGATGAAGAGCGGGGTCGCGGCGGGAGGAACCCCGGCATCGATGAAATTCCAGAAATAGATGTCGAGCAGGGCGTCATGCGGGGCATTCATGAGAATCAGGCTGCAATTTTCATAGAGGTGGATGGGGTGATGTGGATGGCGTTCTCAGGTGCGATCTCCTCCTCGATGCTGGGAACGGTTTCCTCGGCGGAAAGGGTGGCGGATGCTTGGTTTTTGGAAAGATCGAGGGCGTTGATGATTTCCTGTTGCCGACTCATCAGCGTTTGCAGCTTCTCCTCATGGGGAAACGGCTTGTCGATGTGGGGTTGCAGCTCCTCGATCCGGCGCTGGGTTTCGATCAACCTCTTCCGAAGCCCTGCGGCCGATTCGGGAAGGGACCGGACGGCATATTCCAGCGAACTGACCGTGCCAAGCGAAGAATCGGAAACATTCGCCCAATAGGATAACTTGCCTTCGATCCGAACCTCTTGGGTCCGCTCCGGCCAGATCGCCAGCCGAAAACCGGCAAAGGAGCCGATCTGGACCGGCTTGATCGTGAGAAGATGCTTTTTCACCATGCCGTTGAGAACCGCACCGGCATCGGCCCGGTCCCGGTAGGTCCGACCCTCGATCTCGATGGAAAAAGCATCGCCCTTGGTTTCCTGCTTCGTCGCGATGTCGGTTTCGATGTCGGCGATGCGGCGCTGCAAGATAGGAATCTCCTCGAACGCCCGCCGCAATGAGTTTCGGGTGACGAAGAGAGCTTCGCTATGCTGGGAGCGGAGCCGGGTCAGGCGCATCACCTCGGCGTCG
>FSXI01000059.1_pt1 | contig 35478 bp, 35 predicted proteins | sample 1638251 | NCBI WGS metagenome assembly FSXI01 (sample SAMEA3914788, study PRJEB12502) | metagenome | biome: forest; material: soil | place: Canada | collected 2011-07-03 | depth 0.1 m | reverse complement strand
GCTCGACCTGCCGATCGACATCCGCGCCACCGCCTTCCAATTCCGCGTCTGGGCCCATCTCCAGTCGATCCCTCCCGGCACCGTCCAATCCTACGCCGAAGTCGCCCGCCGGCTGGGCAAGCCCTCCGCCGCCCGAGCCGTCGCCGGAGCCTGCGCCGCCAACCGCATCGCTCTGGTCATCCCCTGCCACCGCGTCATCCGGGGAGACGGAGGCCTCGGCGGCTTCCGTTGGGGCCTGAAGCGCAAGCAATCGCTCCTCGACCTGGAACGTCGCGCCGGGAGTTTCGATAGAAGCTCCCGACGCAACGGATAACGCACGGGTTCCACCTGGGGAGGGAATCGAAATGACGGCGCTCACCCCGCCCGGACGCATCTCGTCATTCAGCAGCAGCTTGACGGCAAGATCGTGGGTTGGATGGCACCGAACCTACGATAACCATATTCGACGCGTGAAATGAAGGATGGCGACCTGCTAGCGGTAAAATAGCGTTAGCAACTCTCACACATTCAATTCTTTAAGCATATAATCAGAAAGTAGAAAAATTCTAGTTGCAAATTGATATTAAATCTACAGACTTAATAGATTATAAACCTCTAATTCATCACTCTCGTATGCCAAACATTATCCTCGATACCTTCACGAAAGGGGGCTTCTTCATGTGGCCTCTCCTGGCGACTTCGATCACCTCGGCCGCCGTCACCGTCGAACGGGCAATCTGGTGGAGCCGCACCGGCCTCCGCAAGGAGACGACGAAATTGGACCGCGTCTACACCGCCATCGAAGAGGGAAATCTCAAGCAGGCCTCGCAGCTCGCCCGCGATTCCAAGGACCCCGTCCTCCAGGTTGTCTATCACGGATTGAACCATCACCATACCTCGCTGCAAAATGCCCTCCAGGTTTCGGCGGGCCTCCAGATCGAAAGCGCGGGCCGGTTCCTCGGCATCCTCGACACCATCATCACCCTGGCTCCGCTCCTCGGCCTACTCGGCACCGTCACCGGGATCATGCACGCCTTCAGCTTCCTGGGAAACGAGGAGCTCCAGGCGATCAAGGTGAGCGGCGGCGTCGCCGAGGCGCTCATCGCCACCGCCTTCGGCCTCCTCGTCGCCATCCTGACGCTGATCCCCTATAACTACTTCTCGAACCGCGTCGGCAAGTTCACCTTCGCGCTCCAGACCGCCGCGACCAACGTCGAGGTCCTCGTCGAATCGTCCAAAACCCTCCCCACCCATGAAGCTGCTCTCGCCTCTGTCGCATAAAAAAGCCCGCATCGAGATCATCCCGCTGATCGACATCATGTTCTTCCTGCTCGCCTGCATGATGCTGGTGAGCTTGAACATGGTGCAGTTGAAGGGCCTGAAGCTCAGCCTGCCCACCGCCGAAACCGCCACCACGGAGAACCGCTCCGACTTCCTGACCCTTTCGGTGAAGGCGGACGGCTCCATCTATATCGACAAGGAGCCGATCACCCGTCCGGCGTTGGTCGATGAGCTCAAGAAGCGGAAGGCGGAGAAGCCCGATTTGCGCATCTATATCCAAGGCGATGCGCAGGCCCTCCACGGCGACGTGATCGCCGTCCTCGACAAGGTGCGGGCGGCGGGCATCCAGAAAGTGGCCTTCCAGATCAAGGCCGATAGCGGCCAGGGTGGTCTGATCGGTCCCAAGAGCGGAGAGGAAGCGGCGCCGGCCCCCGCTCCTGCGCCTGTCCCTGCCACCGATTCCGCTCCCGCTCCCGCTCCAGCCGTCCCCGCCGCCGGTCCGTTCCAACCCACGTCGCCGCCCGCTTCCTAAGCTCTAAACCCTTAACCGGAGATTCTATGTCCTCCCTCCTTCTTGCTGCAGAACCTTCCCCGCTGGGTGCCGTTTCCGCAAAGCGGATCGAACGGTTGCCGTCCTCGCTGCCCGGTGACAGTTTGCTCTATCCTCTGGCGATCGCCTTTGCCCTGCACCTCGTTCTGATCGGTCTGGGGTTTCTAAATCGCCATGACACGCTGCTCTCGCTGATCGCGAAGGGAGAGGTCGAGGCGGTGGCGCCGACGATCTCGCAGCCCCAGGAGGAGGAGGTGACCTTGGACGACACGCCGCCGCCTCCGCCGGAGGCGAATCCCGACTTCATCAAGCCGGAGGATGTCCGTCCCAAGGTGGTGGAGACCCCCAAGCCCAAGCCGAAGGTGGAGACGCCCGCCCCCGCGCCTGCCGCCAGCTATGCCGCCACCAATTTCGTGATCGGCGACAAGAACTTCCCCCAGCCGCCCTATCCCTATGAGGCCAAGGTGCGGCGCTATCAGGGAACCGTGGTCGTGGCCATCGACGTGGCCGCCGGCCAGATCGTCAACGCCGATATCGCCAGCTCCTCCGGTTACGGGATTCTCGATGCCTCGACGCTGCAGTGGATCCGCCAGCGGTGGCATTTCCCCACCGACGTCACCCGGAATCTGACGCTTCCGGTCAAGTTCCAGCTCCTCGGGACTTAATACTCCGAGAAGGCCGAACTCCGCGCCGGTTCGAGCCCGACCGAGGGCGCTCCGCTGAAGCGCAAGAAAATGAGGCGAAGGGAGTTGCGATGCTTGCCTCGCTTAAGATGCAACTTTTTCATCAGCGCCGTGTCTTACTCTATATGAGCAATACATTTGGTCTTAAAGATGGAGTTCTGGGACGGCTCAGGAACTGGCTGGCGGTGGCTTTTGTTGTCCTGCCGTTCCTGCTCCTCGCAACCCCCGCCCAGGCGGAAGGTCCGTGGCATCATCATCACCACCATCATCATTGTCACTGATTGATTAGAGCTCTTTCAGTTTAGATAGTCTCAATCGATCCCGCTTTTTTGGGGCTGCAATTGCCTCCCGGCCATGCAAATTAGTTGCCCCTGGGAACGATGTGCGCTGGCGCGCAGGCATTGCCTCCGGCGGACGAGTAAGAGACATCCGCGGCTTCGCGGTCACAATCTCTTGGGATAACTTAAACTGAAACGCTCTAGTTCCGAGGGGCACGCCCAGCTCATCCCGGATTTTCGGATAGACGAGAATCGGTAAGGTGCCGGACGCGTTTCACTGAGCGCGAGCGACGGGAGCGGCGGAGGTCTGTTCGGCGGAAGTATTGCCGCTTTCCAACCGGGCGATCTCGGCCTGAGCGTTCTGGTCGTTCCCATCGAGGGCGAGGGCGCGGTGAAAGGCGGCCAGGGCTTCGCCGTTCGCGCCAGTTTTGGAGAGGGCGCTGCCAAGGTGGTGCCAGGCGGCTTCATTCCGGGGATCGATGACGACGAGGGAGTGGTAGGATTGGACGGCATCGGGCCACGCGCCCATCCCTTCGTAGATCCGGCCTAGCGCCGTCCAATCGGGAATCGACTGGGGATCGAGCTGCAGGGCCTTGAAATGAGCCTGGATCGCCGAGGTCAGCTCCCCCTTCTTTTCATGGAGGTCTCCCAGGCGTTGCCAGGCTGCATAGAATTCGGGTTCCTGCCGGGTGATCGCTTCGAGTTGGCCGAGGGCCGCCGTTTCGTCTTGGGTTTTGACGAGGGTGTCGCTCAAGGGAATGCCGATGCGGAGGAGGGGGGCTCCGTTGTCGACGGCGGCCTGATAGGCATCGAGGGCGGCATCGGTCTGTCCGGCGTGGTCGAGTTGCTGGCCGTAGAAGAGCGAGGCCTCCCAATCTTTTGGCACGAGCTTGGGCAGCGTAGCGGCGCTGGCCAGGCTGCGATCGTTGGCGCCGGCTCGCGCGTAGCCGAGCGCGGCGAGATACCAGGCTTCGGGCGCGTCGGGATAGCTTTTGAGCAGAGCGTCGCAGGCGGCGGCGAGCGCCGGTCCGTTGAGTGCGGCGAGCCGGGCTTCGTCGGCCGGGGTGGGGGCGGGGCCTGTCGGGAATTTGAAGTCGGAGGAATGGGCGTTGCTGCCCGGAGTGGGCGAGGCGGTATTCGCGTTCCCGGTCGGATCGACGAACCAGCCGCCGTTGATCAATTTATCGCCGGTCGGCTTACCGATGGCGGGAGTCGGTTCCGGGGAGGGGTCCTGATATCCTGGCAGATCGGAATCGGGGGTGGAGCGATCTCGGGTGGAAGCCGCTTCCGGCGTAGGAGTGGCCCCGTTGGCCGATAAGGACTGGGCTCTTTCGGGAGGGGGGGCTCGGAAGTCGAAATCGGTCGGTGCGGTCGCCAGGTGCAGGGGAAGGGGCTCGACGCGGAGGGCGGCGGTGTCGAGGAGGGCGAGGGGGGCGTTGACTTTGCGGACGCGGACCAAGCCGTGGTCGGCGCGGACGGCATCGATGAGGCCGATGAGGGAGCCGTGGTCATCGAGGATGGTTTCGCCCTCGACGAGACTGCCGACGGGCGCGGCGATCCAGAAGAAGGGGGCGGCGGGATCGAAGGCTTCTCCATCGGGGCCAGCGGTGGGAAGGACGGCCAGGGCGTGATGGGCGTCTTCCTGGGTGGGGAGGGGAATGAGGCAGGGGCGATCGGCGGCGAGATCGATTTCGGAGGAAGCGGCCAACGGCACCGGCAGGCAATTCTTGCGGAGGACCTTGACGATGATCCATTGCTGGTCCCGTCCCAGCCATCCGCCGAAGGCGGAGTGGGTGGCATCTCCCACCAGCTCGACGGAGGTGGCTGCGGAGAAAGGCTCGGCAGGGCAGAGGAACTTGCCGTCCATGGAAAGGGCGACTCCCCAAACCTGCACGCCGGAGGGACTGCCCGGCAGGACGACGTTGAATTCGGCGATGGTCGGCATCTGTTCGAGTTCGACTTCTGTCGGCCCGGCTGCGGTAATCGCAGGGGGCTGGGAAGACGCGGATGGTGCAGAGGCGGAGGGCGATAAGGGGGCGAGGAGATCGAGGCCGGGAGGTTGGGCGGGTGTCAAGGTGAGTAGGGAGGGATTGGCGGCGGGGGGAGCGGGGGACGGAGTCGGGCTGGCGGCTTCTGCGGCGGCGGGCGGGACGGATGGCTGGGCCGGGGCTGCAATTGTGACGGGTGAGGAGGTCTGTTTGCAGGCGCTCAAGCTGGCGGCGATCAAGAGAAGGAGGGAAAGCGCAAAGGGAAATGATTTCATGATCGGAATAGAGCGGAGTGCAAACGGTGAAAAGAAGCTGGGCGGTGGTCGATCGGCTTAGGCTTTATCGGCGAGTTCAAAGCAGATGGGTTGGGTGAGGGAGCGGGTGACTTCGGCGGGGAAATGCCATTTCTTGCAGATCCAGTTTTTGGCGGCGGCGTCGAGAATGCCGTAGCCGGAGGAGCTGGCGATCTCGGCATCGACGATTTCTCCGTCGACGATGTTCAGGGAGACGATGACGGTCCCCTGGTAATGCTTTCTCTTGGCGTCGTAAGGATAGGGGGGCTTGGGGAAATCATGCTCTCCGATCACGATGCCGGAGGGGGCAGCTTCCTCGGCCGCGGGAGTGGGCGTGGACGCCGTCGGTGCCGGATCGGGAACCGGGAGGACAGGGGCGGCGACTGGAGGCGGTGTTTCGGCTACGGGCGTGGGGGTGTCCGGCTGGGGAGGAGCCGGGTTGACGGGCGTCGGCGTTTCATCCGGCGCTGGAGGGGGGATAGGCGCGGCGGGAGTTGCATCTTCCTGTGGCACGACGAATTCGGGATTCGGCTCGGGTGGTGGGGGCGGTGTCAGGTCGACGAGCGTCACCTCGCTGGTGGTGTCCGTTGCCGGATCGGTCGGGGCGACCGCCTCGACCTCACCGGCGTTGATGAGGTCGAGGAGGGCGTCGTGGCGGCTGAGCAAGCCGGCGGCCAACACCGCGAGATGGAGCAGGAGGGCGATGCCGAGGGGCAGGCGCCAATCGGTGCGCGGCGGAGCGACGCGCAGGTGCGACGGCGCTTGCGGTAACGCAAGGCCTTCGCTTTCTCCCTCTGGTATGATCGGTCCGCTCATGCCTTGCCGCCGTAGGTCACGTAATCGTCGAGGTCGAGCAGGTCGAAGCCGGTCAGAATATCGGTGCGCTCCTTGTTGATCCGGGTCACTTCCTTGAGGACGCGCTCCTTGGCCTGGACGCTGTCGAAGCTCCGGCTCTCCTGATAGGCCGACCATTGGGCGATATCCCAGGGGGTCGGCTTGTTGGCCGCGTTTGCGCGAATCCATTCGAGGATCTCGCCATCGCCTTTTCCGGCCTTGAGCTCGTTGAGCAGGGCATCGGCGTCGATGCCCACGAAGTCGAAGAAACGTTTATCTAGAGGGCAGGCGTAATGATATTCGCCGATTTTGTCAGCCAGCTTGGCCCGCCCTTTGTCGAGGGCGCGGGGAAGAATTGCGAAGCCTCCCAGTCGTAGGCGGGGACTGCGGGGAGGACGTTGGGTGAGATCGGTAGGCGATAGGGAAGGGGTAAAAGACATAATTTATGTTGTTGCTAACAGTATGTACACCAGGAAATTAACATAAAACAATATAAAATCGATAGATTTAATTCTTAAAATCGGTTGACGCTTAGGGTGGTTTTCTATATTTCCTACAAACCAAGTAGATTTATCAACGATAACAAATGGAGAACAAGGTGAAGTGGATTAAAGGGATGATTGCAGTTGCAGTGACGCTCTGGCTCGGGATGGGCGCGAGTGCGGTACAGGCACAGACCCCTCCGGCACAAGGAGCCGCAGCCCCGGCCCCCGAGACCCCCCAGGCGGGAAGCGCGACGACGGCGGCCCCTGCGCCGGCAGCCTCGACTCCTACGGCGCCGGCAGCGAAGAAGAAAAGCGACCAGCTCGATACCGTGGTGGTCCAGGATACCGCGGTGACGCCCGATCAGGCGGCGGCGCACGATCTCCAGCAGGTTCCGGGGGGAACCAATCTGATCACCTCGCAGACCGCCAAGACCCAGCGCAATTACACCATCTCCGATCTCCTGGCCGGCCAAGCGGGGGTCTACACCCAGGCGGCCAATGGCAATCCCGCCGTCAAGATCTCCATTCGCGGCTCGGGCGTGAATACCGGCCAGGGCTTTTTCCGCACCGGCATCCTCTTTCTCTTCGACGGCCTGCCGTTGACTAGCCCCGGCGGCACTCCCTATGAGCTGCTCGATCCGAACGGCGTCAGCTACACCGAGATCCTCCGCGGCGCCAACGGATTCAACTATCAGTCCGAGCAGCTCGGCGGCGTGATCGCTTTCACCACTCACACCGGCTACGATTCGTCGCCTTTCCAGGCGCGATTCGACGCGGGCAGCTTCGGCTATATCGCCGGGCAGGTCAGCTCCGGCCTGGTGGAGGGGCCCTATGATTATTATGTGAGCGCCGACGGGTCGGCCTCGCAGGGCTACCAAAATTGGTCCGAGGCGAAGGCGGCCCATGTGGTGGCCAACGTCGGCGACCAGATCGACGAGAATATCGACAACCGCTTCTTCTTCCGCTGGGGCTATACCTATAATCAGCAACCCGGCTCGATCACCAAGGCGCAGCTCGAAGCGAACGGGCGGACGGCCAATCCGACGAGCATCGCGGAGGATTCCTATCGCGTCCAGCCCGGCTCCTATTGGATCGCGGACAAGGTCACCGACAAGATCGATCCCGATTCGAGCATCAGCACCGGGGTGGTCTTCCACAGCTTTCCGATCAATCAGTTCAGCTATGGCCGGGTCGGCACCAGTCTGGCGACCACCGCGCATTGGTGGTACACTGTCGTCGCCGGAGTGGCCCGCTACGATCGGGAGGATACTCTTTTCGCGGATCATGACAGCAAGAGCAACTTCGGCGTGATGTTCACCGGGGAGCCGAGCGCGGGTGAAAAGGTCTACGACTCGACCGACGGCGTGGCCTATAACGACCTGCTCCGCAACCGCAACTTCGACGGTTCGGCCGATGGGGCGGTCACTTCGAGCAATCAGCTGGAATTGGTGCCCAATCTCTGGCTGAACAGCGGCCTGGGTGGGGTCTATACCCGCCGCGTTTCCGATGCGGTGCTGAACAATTACCTGAGCGTGGCCTCGGCGACGGCCCCCATCGTCTTCAATCAGGGGACGGCCAGTAAGACCGACTACACGCTCCTCGACTGGCAGGGGAACGAGGGCTTCCGCTACGACATCACGCCGGATTGGAACGCCTATACCTCCGTCAGCCGGATCATCGACACGCCGAACGATTGGGCGCTCTATAATACGCCCAGCGCCAGCGAAGGGTCCCTGGGAGGGACCAGCCAATACCTCAAAAACCAGAGCGCGACCACCATCGAGGTCGGCACGAAGGGGAAAGAGGGGATTTTCAACGGCAGCGTCGACTTCTACCGTTCCTGGGTCGACAACGAGCTGCTCACGGTGACGATCCAGCAGTCCCCGGCGATCACCGCCTCGTCGAATGCGAGCCCGACGATCCACCAGGGCGTCGAAGCGCAGTTGGACACCACCTTGTGGCAGGAGAAGGGCCTTCCGGACTACACGCCGCACCGGCTCATCTTCAAGCAGTCCTATACCTATAGCGACGACTACTTTGCCAATGATCCCACTTGGGGCACGAACAAGGAGCCGGGCATCCCGACCCACTATTACCAGGCCGAGTTGCGCTATGAGCATCCGACCGGCCTCTATGTGGGATTGGACGCCAACGTGGCCTCGCACATGGCGATCGATTACGCCAACACCCTCTATACCGATGCCTATGAGACTTATGGGGTGAAGGTGGGCTATATCCAGCCGAAGGGAGGCTTCGAAGCCCACCTGGAACTGCGGAATATCACCAACGAGACCTATGCGGCGACCGTTAGCCCCGTCTACAACGCGGGCGGCTCCCCCACTTCCTCGGCCGGAGCGGCCTTGACGCCGGGTGACGGGTTCGGCGTCTACGGCGGCGTCTCCTACGAATATTAGCCCGGTTGTCTAAAGGCGGTTCCCCTCATGAAAAAAATTGCTCCCCTTCTGTTAGGTGCCGCGCTCGTCCTAGGCGCGGGGCCGGGTTTTGCCGCCGATCCGGCCCAGCCGCCTTCGGCGGGAAATCCTTCCGCCAGCGTCCTCACCTATCCGGCGAGCGACTACTCAGAGCAGCAGAAGGGGACGCCGGGGGGAACCTTGCGGGTGACCACCGCGGCCGATCCGGGGACGCTCGACCTGCATGCGATCTCGGCGGCGCAGGCGCAATGGCTGGGCCGGATCCTCTATGACAATCTCGTCTATCTCGACGAGAAGGGGAACATCACGCCGTGGCTTGCCAAATCGTGGGAGATCTCACCCGACGGCAAGACCTACACCTTTCACCTGCGCGACGACGTGACCTTCAGCGACGGCACTCCGTTCGACGCGGAGGCGGTCCGGCTCAACCTCGAGCACATGCGCGATCCGAAGACCAAGTCTCCGCTCGCCGGCCGCTACATCGAGCCCTACCTCGACGGCAAGGCGCTCGACGCCCATACCTTTCAAGCCACGCTGAAAGAGCCCTATTCGCCCTTCCTCAACGTCCTGGCCCAATCGTGGCTGGCGATGGAATCGCCCAAGCAGATCCGGGAAAATCCTCAGCAGATCGTCGAGGCGCCGATCGGGACGGGTCCCTTCATCTTGGAAAGCTACACCAAGAACCAGAGCCTCCAGCTGGTTAAGCGGAAGGACTATCATTGGGCGCCGGAGGTCCTCCGGCACGAGGGGCCGGCCTATCTCGACCGGATCGAGATCGATTTCGTCTCCGAGGCGATGGTCCGCTACACCTCGCTCACCGCCGGCCAATACGACTTCACCCTCGATGCTCCGGCCCAAAATGCGGCGGCGATCCGGGCCGACTCGACTCTGGTTTTTTCCAGCCGTATCCGCCAGGGAAATCCTTACCGGGGCATCGTTTTCAATACGTCGAAGCCCCCCTTTGACGACGTCAACCTCCGCCGGGCGTTGGCATTGGCGGTTGATCGGGAAGGAATCGCCCATATCTCGGGGTTCGGGGAATTCGCGCCCAAGACCGATTTCCTCTCGGCCACGACCCGCTTTTACGATCCCTCCTTCCAGGATGCCTTGCGCTACAATGTGGCCGAGGCGAATCGTCTGCTCGATGCCGCCGGTTGGACCGGACGGGACGTCGACGGCTACCGGACGAAGAACGGAGTCCGGTTTTCGGTCGAGGTATTGGTCCGGGATGTCGGGACGCCCAGTCCCGTGATGGTCGAGATCCAGTCCGACGCGAAGAAGGTCGGCGTCGAGCTGCGGCTCGTCCAGCTCCCCACGGCCCAGCTTCTGGCCAAACGCACCGCCAACGACTACCAGGCGATGAGCGACGGGGTCTGGCATACCAACACTCCGGACGGGCTCTACATCATCTACGATAGCAACGAGATTCCCTCCGCCCAGCACGCAGGCCAGAACGTCTCTCGCCTGCAGGACCCGCAACTCGACGATCTCCTGGCGCAGGCTCGCCGGTCGACCGATCCGACCAAGCTGCAAGGGCTCTATAGCCAGGCCCAGCAGCGGCTCACCGAGCTGGTCCCGTCGATCCCGCTCTACGAAAATTACATCCTGGTCGCCTATAAGAGTTATGTGAAGGGCGTCGTCTTCGACACCTCGCACAACACCCCGATCTTCACCACCGTCTGGCTCGACAAGGAGCGTTCATGATTTCGGTGCGGAGTGTTTTCCGGTCGGCTGTCGCCGTCTCTCTCGGTTTTCTGGCGAGTGGAGCGATCGGCGGCGTGGCGCTCGCGGACGGAAATGACGCTGCCGTTGCGTCCGATAGCATCGTCACCTATCCCGCCTCCGATTACATCGAGCAGGCTCCGGGAACACCGGGGGGAACCCTGCGGATCTCGGCCGCCAGCGAGCCCGGCACCCTCGATTTCCAGGTGAGTTCATCGACTCCGGCGAAATGGCTGGGACGCCTGATCTACGATAACCTCGTCTACCTCGACGAGAAGGGGAACATCACTCCGTGGCTGGCCAAGTCGTGGACCATCTCCCCGGACGGGAAGACCTACACTTTCCATCTGCGCGACGACGTTACCTTCAGCGACGGCACGAAATTCGACGCCCAGGCCGTACTGGTCAATCTCCGCCGGATGCGCGATCCGGCCACCCGGGCCTCGATGACCACCGCCTACATCGCCCCCTATGTCGACGGCAAGGTGATCGATGCCTACACCTTTCAGGCCAATCTGAGGGAGCCCTACACCCCCTTCCTCGATGTGCTGGCCCAATCGTGGCTGGGAATGGAATCGCCGAAGGAAATCCTGGAGAACCCGAAAGGACTCGCCGAGACGCCGATCGGCACCGGTCCCTTTACGGTGGAGAGCTACACGCGGTCGCAGAGCATCCGATTCGTCAAGCGTCCGGATTACAACTGGTCGCCGCCCTTCGTTCACCACCCGGGTCCGGCCTATCTCGACCGGATCGAGGTCGATATCGTGTCCGAGGCGATGGTCCGCTACGCCTCGTTCGTCGCCGGGCAGTATGACTTCATGCTCGATGCCCCTCCTCAGAACGCGGCGGCGATCCGGGCCGACAAGAGCCTGGTTTTCAGCAATCGGATTAACCTGGGAAATCCCTTTCGCGGCATCGCCTTCAACACCACTAAGCCGCCTTTCGACAACGCCAACCTGCGCAAGGCGGTGGCCCTCTCGATCGATCGGGAGGGCATTGCCCAGCTGATGGGTTTCGGCGAGTACCTGCCGAAGACCGATTACCTCTCGGCGATCACTCCGTATTACGATCCCAGCTTCAAGGATGTCCTCCGTTATGACGTTGCCGGAGCCAACCGTCTGCTCGACGCCGAGGGCTGGACCGGACGGGATGCCGACGGCTACCGGACCAAGAATGGCCAGCGTCTCTCCGCCGAGTTGTTGATCCGGGATGTGGGGACGCCCAGCGCCCTCATCGTCGAGATTCAATCCGACGCCAAGAAGGTCGGCGTCGAGCTAAAGCTCCTCCAGCTTCCCAGCGCGCAACTCCTTGCCCGGCGCAACGCCAACGACTACCAAGCGATGAGCGACGGCATCTGGCACACCAACACTCCCGACGGGCTTTACATCGTCTATCACAGCAAGCAGATATCCACCGCCACCTTCAGCGGCCAGAACAGTTCCCACCTGCAGGACCCGCAACTGGACGACCTCCTTTCCCGGGCCCGCCAATCGCGCGATCCCGCCGTGCTCAAAGATCTCTACAGCCAAGCCCAGAAACGGCTCACCGAGCTGGTGCCGACCGTGCCGCTTTACGAGAATCACACCCTGGTCGCCTATAAGAGCTTCGTCAAAGGGGTGATTGCCGACACCTCGCACAACACCCCCTTCTTCACCACCGTCTGGCTGGCTCCGAGAGGACATTCATGAAACGCAAACTGCTCGAGCGGGTGTTCTGGAGACTTCTTTTTGGAATCGGCGTCCTCTGGGGGGCGGCCACGCTGACCTTCGTCACGCTCAACCTGACCGGCGGCGACACTGCGATCGCGATCCTGGGTGGTCCCGACGCCTTGCCCACCCCCGAGGTGTTAGCCCAGGTGCGGAGCGATTACGGACTCGATCAACCGCTCCCGGTCCAATACGTCCACTACCTGGCGCGGCTGGCCCACGGCGATCTGGGAGAATCCTACCGCCTCCGCATCCCGGTAGCCCGGGCGATCGGCCAGCAGGTCGGGGCCACCTTCCAGCTCGCGCTCTGCGCGGCGCCGCTGGCGATTTTTCTCTCCGTTCTTTTGGCCGTCCTCACCGCCAAGAGATCGGCCTGGATCCGCTCCGTTTCATCGGGCGGTGAACTGGTCGTCTCCTCGATGCCGTCGTTCGCTTTGGGGATCCTGCTCCTGCTCGTCTTCTCGTTCCGTTTCCACGTCTTTCCCTCCTCGGGCACCCGTGGATGGGAGACGATGGTGCTCCCCGTACTCACTCTGGTGGCGCCGATCACCGCGATTCTCACCCAGGTCCTGCGGCGGGAATTGGAGGACATTCTCGAGCAGCCGTTCATCGCCATGGCACGCGCGCGGGGAATGTCCGATGCCGGGGTCCGTCTCCGCCATGCCCTGCGGCACGCCCTGATTCCGCTGGTCACCCTTTCCGGCTTCATTTTCGCCAATCTGCTGGGCGGCGCCGTCATCGTCGAGACGCTCTTCTCCCGCCAGGGAGTCGGCCGCCTGATGGTTGACGCCACCACCAACAAGGATGCTCCGCTCGTTCTTGGAATCACCCTCCTGGCCGCGTCGGTCTATGTGGCGATCAATTTCTTCGTCGATGTCTTCTGCGTTTTCATCGATCCCCGAACTTCGGCTTCCGGAGCTTCTTAAATCCTTCACTCATGACGACCACCCTCAATCCCCCCAAGCCCGGCTTCAACCATCAACTCCCCCTGGCTGCGCCTAAAACCCCGCCTCCCTTCCCGGACGCTCCCGCGCCTGATTACGAGGAATTGGCCGGACATTTCCGTCCCATCTTCGCGCGGATCGCCGAAGACGCGGTTCGGCGCGAGCAATCGCGCGAGCTTCCCTTCGAGGCGGTGCGCTGGCTGCGCGAGGCCCGTTTCGGCGCGGTGCGGATTCCCCGTTCCTACGGCGGCTTCGGCGCCACCATTCCGCAGCTCTTCCGCTTGCTCATCGAGTTGGGCGAGGCCGATTCCAATCTCTCCCACCTCTTCCGCGGCCACTTCGCCTTCCTGGAAGGCCGCCTGAATAATCCCGACCCGGAGACCCACTCCTTCTGGTTTCCGAAGATCGTGCAGGGGGAACTGATCGGCTATGCCATGGCGGAACGGAGCGAGGGAACCGGCGGCACCTCCACGCTGACCCGGGAAGGGGAAGACTGGATCCTCCACGGCAAAAAATACTACAGCACAGGCACCCTCTACGCCGATTGGATCGTCGCCGCCGCCTCCGATAACGGAGAGCGGGTCAGCGTCGCCCTGCCGGTCAATACTCCGGGTGTCACGATCCTCGACGATTGGGACGGCTTCGGCCAGCGGCTCACCGGCAGCGGCACCACCGTCTTCGATCAGGTGCGGGTACCCAATGAGTTCGTCCTCCACCGGTTTTCCCCCGGCACCGCCCGCGCCCATCGGGCTCATCCCTATCAGAAGGCGTTCCTGCAGCTCATCCTCCTCTCGACGCTCGCGGGGGTGGGACGCGCCGTATTGCGGGATGGAATTGCCTTCGTCCAGGCCAAGACCCGCACCTTCGGAATCCCGGGGGTCTCTAGTCCGCGTGCCGATCCCCTGGTGCAACGCGTGGTGGGCCGTCTCTCCAGCCTCTCTTTCACCGCCGACAGCCTGGTCGAGTCGGTTGCGGTGGCGCTGGAGGAGCTGCACCAGTCGGTTTTGGCGGGGGAGCTCGACGACACCCAGGCGGTCAAGGCCGAGATCAAGGCCTTCCAGGCCCAGCAGATCGTCATCCAGGTTGTCCTCGAGGCGACCACCCTCCTCTTTGAAGTCGGCGGCGCCTCGGCTACCAGCGAAATTCGGCGCTTCGACCGTCACTGGCGCAATGCCCGTACCGCCGCCTCCCATAATCCAGCCATCCAACGCGAGCGGGCGCTCGGCGATTACTATCTGAACGGCATCGCTCCCGATTCGAACTGGGATGCCCGTCGCAAGAAAGAAGCGTCGGAAGAAAAGCTCTCCGAGGGGGAGTCCGGCGCTCCCACGGAAAAGGCCGCCGAAGAAAAGCACGGCGGCGAATAGTTCTTAAAAATCCGAATCTTAAAGAAAAATACCATGGCAACGAAGCAACGTCAGATGAGCATCGGGATGAACATCCTCGGCCTGGGGGGACATGGTGCCGCATGGCGGATCGGCGAATCGCCCGCCAGCTCGCTGCTCGATATCGAGTACTTCCGCAATATCGCCCGCATCTCCGAGCGGGGAACCCTTGATGCGATCTTCCTCGCCGATGGTCCGGCGCTGGGCGGCGACGTCTCCCGGCAGCCGGCGGGCCGGCTCGAGCCGACCGTCTTGCTCACTACCGTAGCGCTGGCCACGCAGTACATCGGCGTCATCGCCACCGCCTCGACCACCTATAACGATCCCTATAACCTCGCCCGCCGCCTTGCCTCGATCGACCACATCAGCGGGGGCCGCATGGCCTGGAACATCGTTACCAACGCGGGCGACGCCGCCGCGCAGAATTTCGGCTTGGTCGGAGCGCCCCTCCACGTCGACCGCTATGAGCGGGCGGCCGAGTTCGTCGATGTCACCATTAAACTCTGGGACAGCTGGGAAGACGATGCGATCGTCTCCGATCGGGTCAAGGGCGTCTTCGCCCATGCCGACAAGGTGCACGAGATCGATCACGCCGGGAAACACTTCTCCGTCAAGGGACCGCTCAACGTTCCCCGTTCCCCGCAGGGGCGGCCCGTGCTGGTGCAGGCGGGAGGCTCGGAAGGAGGGAAAGCGCTCGGCTCCCGCTATGCCGATGCCATCTTCACCACCCAGACCACCCTCGAGGACGGACAGGCCTTCTACAGCGAGATGAAGGAACGCGCCCGCAAATGGGGCCGCGATCCCGACACCCTCAAGATCATGCCCGGCATCTCCACAGTCATCGGCAGCACCGAGGAAGAGGCCAATCGCCGCTGCGACGAGCTCGATTCTTATCAGGGAGAGAAAGGATTGCTCAACCAGATCGCCCAGCGGGTCGGCATTCCGGTCAAGGAACTCGATCCCGATGCCCCGCTTCCGTGGGACAAGCTGGGCGACCTCACTCCGCCGGAGAAGGGCTCACACGGCTTCTTCGAAGCCCAGGTCAAGCTGGCCAAGCGGGAGAACCTGACCGTCCGCCAGCTCTCCAAGCGGATCCGCAGCGGCCATCGTCTCGTCGTCGGCTCGCCTGAGCAGATCGCCGATACCATGGCCGAGTGGTTCCTCTCCGGCGCCGCCGACGGCTTCAACATGATGCCCGACATGTTCCCCTCCGGCGCGCAGATCTTCGTCGACGAGGTGGTGCCCCTCCTCCGCCAGCGCGGCATCTTCCGCCATGAATATACCGGGAAGACCTTGCGCGATCACCTCGGGGTGCCCCGGCCTCAAAGCCAGTATGCGGGGAAACGCGAGTTGGAAACGGTTTGATTAAAAAATAGAAAATAGAAAAGTTGCAGAATGAAGTATCGCAAATTGGGCAGGACCGATCTCGAAGTTAGCCTGATCGGCCTGGGCACGATGACCTGGGGCGACCAGAACACCGAGGCCGAAGCCCACGAACAGATCGATTACGCCCTCTCCCAGGGGGTCAATTTCCTCGACGCCGCCGAGATGTATCCCGTCCCGCCGAAGGCCGAGACCCAGGGGCGGACCGAAGCCTATATCGGCACCTGGCTGGCGAAGACGGGACGCCGCTCCGAGATCGTCCTCGCCACCAAGATCGCCGGCCCGGTCCGCCAAGGCCATCAGCCGAAGCACATCCGCAACGGAGAGACCCGGCACGACCTGAAAAATCTCACCGCCGCCCTCGACGCCAGCCTGCGCCGCCTCCAGACCGATTACATCGATCTCTACCAGCTCCATTGGCCGGACCGCAGCACCAACACCTTCGGCCGCCGCGCCTATCCCTGGGTCGAGAACGAGGAGACGGTCGCCATCGAGGAGACCCAGGCCGGATTGGCCGCGCTGATCCAATCGGGAAAGGTCCGCCATGTCGGCGTCTCCAATGAGACTCCCTGGGGAGTCTCCCAGTTCCTCAAGCACTCCGAGAATCTCGGGCTGCCCCGCATCGTCTCGATCCAGAACCCCTACAGCCTCCTCAACCGGCTCTATGAAGGCGGCCTTTCCGAATTCAGCCATCGGGAGCAGGTCGGGCTGCTCGCCTACTCCCCCATCGCCTTCGGAGTGCTCAGCGGGAAATATCTGAACGGCGCCCTTCCCGCCGGCTCGCGGCTGGCCTTGCACAGCCGTTTCGCCCGCTACAGCCAGCCGGAGGCGCATCAGGCCGTCAGCGACTATGTCGCCCTGGCCCGCAAGCATGGTCTCTCGCCGGTCCAGCTTGCGCTGGCCTTTGTGATCAGCCGTCCCTTCGTCACCAGCGCCCTCTCGGGGGCGAGCAAGCTCGAGCAGCTGCGCGAGAATATCGCCAGCATTGACGTCGTCCTTAGCCCGGAGATCGTGGCGGAGATCGAGGCGATCCATTCCCGGATTCCCAATCCCTCGCCCTGAGCGTCATGCCCATCGTTCCCGGCCTGCGCAGCCCCTACGATACGGTCGGCGGCTTGGTCTATTTCGGGCGGCTGGCCGATAAGATCCGCCTTCATGCGCGCGGCCTCCTGCCGGAGGATTATCACGGTTCCTTGGGGAAGGGGCAGGACCGGATCGTGGTCGATTTCCTCCAGGTCCCCTACGAAGAGCTGAAGTCCCGCATCCTGTCCCATCCGCAGGAGACCGACGAGGCATTGCTCGAATGGGCCTACGTACGGGGCCGCCGCCTCCTCTCGATCGATCTCACCGTCATCAACGGATTCCTCACCAAGCGCGGCTGGCGCGACAAGGCTGCGGAACATCTCCCCGCCTGGCTCGCCCGCAGCAACCTCCCGCCCGACGCCGCCGAGACCAACTTTGACTACATCGAACTCGACGAAGGCCGCAGCGCCCGCCGGATTACGTTATAAAGGAAGATCGATCCGATTTCATCCATCAACCGGATGATCAGGAGTCGGAAGAAGAAGCTGGTGGAACTCAAAATCGAGCCACCGTCCGAACTTGAACCCCGCCTGCCGAATCGTCCCGCAAGGGGCGAAGCCGAACCCCGCATGCAGCGCGATGCTCGCCGCGTTCGCCGAATCGATCGCGCCGACCAGGGTGTGATATTCGCGGACCGTCGCGGCGGCGATCAACTCGCGCAGCAACGCCTTCCCGACTCCCCGGCCCCGTTTCTCCGGATGAACGTAAACCGAGTGCTCCACCGTATATTTGTAAGCCGGAAAATGACGGAACGGCCCATAGCTGGCGAATCCCGCCAGCGCCCCGTCATCGTCCACCGCCCCAAAAACCGGATAGTGTCCCGCCTCCTTGGCCCGAAACCACTCCTCCATGAAGGCCGGAGTACGAGGCTCGTAATCATAGAGTGCCGTCGAGTTAAGAATGGCGTCGTTGAAAATTGCGAGAATCGGCCCGGCCTGCCGAAAATCGCACGCGATGATTTTCATTTCGAATTTCCCAACGCCACTGCTCCCAAGAATCGCCTGACCTCGGACGGGGAACGGAGATGAACCACCCGTTTCTCGCCGGACAGCGCGGCGAGGGCAGCCAAGACGGGGCGGCTATGCTTTCGGAGATAGCTTAGGATCCAGAGCAGGAATTTCCATTCGGGCGGGAACGGCTCGGGGCAGCCCGGGTGCAGGTCGGGACGCGCCTTTCCCCGGTAGTACAGGCTGCGCCAAATCACGCGGAAGAGGCAAAGCCAGCGCGACAAATCGAGGAAGACCACCGTGTCGCACGCCGCCAGACGCACGGAGAGGGTGCGCGGGTACTCCCCGTCCATGATCCAGGCAGGCGACGCGCAGAGGCGCTCCACCTGCGCATCCCATTCCTCCCGCGCGGGCTCAATCCATCCCGGCTGCCAATGCTCCCGGTCAAGATGGACGACCGGGAGGCCAAGCCGGGAACCGAGCGCGGCGGCGAGGGTCGATTTCCCCGAGCCGCTCGATCCGGCGAGGAGGATGCGGCGCGGGGTCTCTCGATTTTCCAAGTCCGCTCCCATCCGGCCACCCTCAAGCCCCGTCTTTTCTCAGATCCGCATATTCCGGGTGCTGGTCGATGAACTTGGCCACGTAGCTGCACTGGGGATCGACCTTGCGGCGGTTCTGACGGGCGTAGTCGAGAGCGTGCTGGACGAGGAGGGCGGCGAGCCCCCGGCCTCGCAGCGCCTCCGGTACTTCCGTGTGGGTGAGGGCGAGGGTCTGGCCGTCGTCGAGGTAATCGACGAATGCGACCGAGCCGTCGATCTCCAATTCGAATCGGTTCCGGTCCTTGGCATGTTGGATTGGATTTGGCATGATTTGTTTTCGGTTATGGCCTGTGGCGGATGTTCGAGATGGGCGCTTGCCTTACCGCCCAGGAACGCAGGAGGCCTCTTGGCGGATACGGTCGAACGCGGTGGGAGTCCCGCCGGAGCGTAGCCAGCCGATCAATTCGTTCGCCGCCTGTTCTGGCCTTGTCCGAGCCGTGTCGATTTCAAGATCATACGCGCCGTAGCGATGGACTCGCTCAAACTGCCAGCGTGCGAAACCGATTTGCCGGTCCCCTCTGGCTTTCTCCCTCTCTTCCAGGATGGATAGTGGACAACGTACCCCGACGAAATAAACCTGGCGTTCTTTCAGGGCCTCGGCGCACTCCGCGAGCCAGTCCTTTGACTCCAAGACATGGTCGATGATTACGGGGAGACCGCAGTCCGCCAGGACTGGCAGGGACCGATGAAAGGCCGACAGGAGACGAGGCAGGATGCCCCTTCGCACCGGATCATCGGCAAGCGTATGTGCCCCAAGCATGAAGATGAACGCATCGACTGAGGCGTAGAGAGATGGATCATTCCATGCCTTCTGGAAGGCTTTCGCCAAGGTGGTTTTCCCGGAACTGGAAGTTCCGTTCAGAAAGATGACCGGTGCGAAGGGCATCCTACCATCGATAGAGGCTCGGGCCGAACTTCGCCTCGTAGAACGAGGAGACGTTGGTGCCGGGCGGGATGATTTCGTCGATCCGCTTCAGGTCCTCCGGCGTGAAGGTCACGTCGAGGGCGAGGAGGGCGTCCTCCAGATGCTCCAGCGTGCGCGGCCCGATGATCGGGCTGGTGATGCCGGGCTGGTGGATCGTCCAGGCCAGCGCCAGTCGGGAGAGGGGCACGCCCTTTTCAGCGGCCAGCTCGGAGAGCGGCTCGATCACGTCGTAGACCCGCTCGTTGAAGCGGCGCGATTGCATCGGGCTAGGGGTGGCAAAGCGGGCGTCGCTCGGAATCGGCTGACCGCGCCGGTATTTGCCGGAGAGGAGGCCGCCGCCGATCGGGCTCCAGGGAATCACGGCGAGGCCGAAGGTCTGCGCGACGGGGAGGAGCTCCCGCTCGATCCGTCGGTCGAGGAGGTTGTAGGGCGGCTGCTCGGAGATGAAGCGGCTCAGGCCGAGTTCCTTGCTCGCCCAGAGCGCCTCGACCACCTGCCAGCCGGCGAAGGTAGTGGTGCCGATGTAGCGGACCTTGCCGGAGCGGACCAGGTCGTCGAGGGCGCGGAGGGTCTCGTCGATGGCGGTATCGGGGGCGGGGCGATGGATCTGGTAGAGGTCGATGTGGTCGGTCTGGAGTCGGCGGAGGCTGGCCTCGGCCTGCTCGATGATGTGGCGGCGGGAGCTGCCCTGCTGATTCGGATCGGTATCGTCCATCTTCATGTGGACCTTGGTACAGAGGAAGATCTTGTCCCGCTTGCCGTTGCGCTTGAGCGCCTCGCCGGTGAACTGCTCGCTCACGCCCCGGGAATAGGAGTTCGAGGTGTCGACAATGTTGATCCCCGCATCGAGGGCCCGGTCGATGATTCGCACGGAATCTTCGAGCTCGGTCTTGCGGCCGAACATCATGCAGCCAAGGGTGAGGGGGGATACTTTGACGCCGGTGCGTCCGAACGGGCGGTAGTCGGTGGTTTTCATAAAATGGATAAGGATGCGATCGTTAAGCTGAAAAGAAGGAGCGGCAGCCTGCCGCTCAGATGCCGGACGTCGTCCGAGGGACGGACGAAGTTCTCTCTTCATTCGCCAACTGGCGGGCCGGTTTGCCCGGGGCGATGCCGTTCAGGAAATAGTTTCCGGCGCTGTGATAACGCCATTGATTGGCGTCATGGGCGGTGTGGGTGCGGGCGTTGCGCCAGTGGCGGTGGAGATTGAGGTCATTGTCGGTCGAGCTGGAACCGGCCAGGGCGAAGAGTTCACCGGAGATCTCGATGGCAGCCTCTTCGGCGAAGGCCTTGGCCTCGGAGACGGCGACGGCTCCCTCAGCGGCATTGGTTTCGTCGACTTGGGGCGCGGCGTCATCAAGCAGGCGGGCGGCGCGATAGAGCAAGGCTTCCGCCGCATGGAATTTCGAGAGGAGCTGGCCGAAACGGAGGATGAGGAGGGGATCTTCCGAGGGATTGCCCGCCGGAGCTCCCAAGCGACTCCGCTTCCGGCTCCGGACAGTCGAGCGGGCGTCGGTCAGCGCATTTTCGGCGATGCCGACGTCGATGGCCGCATGGAGGAGCTGGGCGAAAGGGTGGAAGAGCGAAGGCCGCTCGAACAGGCGCCAATGGGCGACGACATGCTCCTCCGGGACCACAACGTCGCGCAGATGGACCGTGCCGCTGAAGGTGACCCGCTGCCCCATGGCGTTCCAATCGGTGAGGGCCTCGACGCCGGGGGTCTGGCGGGGGACGTAGGCCAGCGCCAGCCGTCCGGCATCGTCGATGGCGGCGACAGGAATCCATTGGGCGGCGAAGGCGCCGGTGCAGTAGTGCTTGCTCCCGTTCAGCCGATAGCCGCCGGGAGCCGCGTTCAGGCGGGTACGGAGATCGAGCGCCGAGGCCGAACCCCGTTCCGCTTGGGCGTTGCCGAAGAGGGCTCCGGCCAGGGCTTCGCCGAAGAAGAGCCGTTTCTGGGAAGGGGTGCCGTCCTCGCGCACGGCGTTGAGGAAGACGAAATGGCTATGCGGCAGCTGGGCAATGGCGGGGTCGGCCGCCGCGACGATCTGGAAGACCTGGGCGAGCGTCTCGGCGGAAACATCGGCGCCCCCCAGTTCGCGGGGCGCGGTGAGGCCGAGCAGGCCGCTGGCGGAGAGGATCTCCAATTCCGCGAGCGGCGGCCGGGGATCGCGATCGCGGGCCGAGGCGCCGGGAGCAATGGCCCGGGCGAATGAGCGCGCGGCGTCGATCGCTTCCGCCGCCGAGGCAATCACGGGAGGGGATGGGAGAGAAGCCCGGGAGGTCATCGGGACCGCTTGAGCTTCACCGTGGCCTGCGCGGCATGGCCGTTGCGGCGGACCGATGCCTTTTTCCCGTTGGACGAGGAGACGAAGGGAATCCCGTTGCTCGAGGAATCGGCCCGTCCGGCACGGGGATGTTTCCACAGCCCCTGCTTGGCGAGGATCGGGAGAACGCCTTCCCCGAACCAATAGGCCTCCTCGAGATGGGGGATGCCGGAGAGGACGAATTCCTCGATGCCGACGGCGGCGTACTCCTTGATCCGCGCCGCTACTTCGGCATGGCTGCCGACCAGCGCCGTGCCCGCGCCGCCCCGGACCAAGCCGACCCCGGCCCAGAGATTCGGGGCGATCTTCAGCCGCTTGGTCGAGCCGCGATGGAGGGCGAGCATCCGCTTCTGGCCTTCGCCTTCGCTGCGGGCGAGGCCCGCCTGCACCGTGCGGATCGTCTTCGGATCGATCGCCTTGAGGAGCCGCCGCGTCTCGGCCCAAGCCGCTTCGGCGGTATCCCGGGTGATGATGTGGAGTCGGATGCCGAAGCGGACCTGCCGTCCTTCCGCCTTGGCCAGCTTGCGGATCCAGGCGATCTTTTCGGCCACGGCGGCGACCGGCTCCCCCCAGGTCAGGTAGACATCGATATGGCGCGCCGTCACCGGCCCGGCAGCGGTCGAGGAGCCGCCGAGATAGAGCGGGGGGAGGGGATTGGGAAGCGAGGGGAGTTTCGCATTTTCGATTTTATAGTAACGGCCGTCGAAGTTCACCGGTCCCCCTTTCCAGAGTGCCCGCACCACCTGGAGGAACTCGTCGGCGCGCGCGTAGCGGTCGTCCTTGGCGGAGAAATCGCCGTAGGCGCGTTGCTCATGGGGTTCGCCGCCGACCACGACGTTGAGCAGGAGCCGCCCTTGCGAGAAGCGCTGGAAGGAGGCGGCCATCTGCGCGGCGAGGGTGGGGGAGATCAGCCCGGGCCGGAAGGCGATGAGGAATTTCAGGCTCTCGGTCACCTCGGTAAGCATGGCGTCGACGATCCACGAATCCTCGCACCAGGCTCCGGTGGGGGTGAGGGCGCCGATGAAACCGAGCTGCTCGGCGCTCCGCGCGATTTGGCCGAGGTAGGCGATGGTCGCCGGGCGCGATCCCCCGGCGGCTCCGGCGGGCAGGCCGTGGCCGCCGCCGACGATGTAACGGCTGTCGCCGTAGGTGGGTAAAAACCAATGGAATTTCAGGCTCATGAAGGGGTGGTTGCTAAAGTGGAGATGGCGGGGGGAGCGGGGGCGGTTCCTTTTTCGCGTAGCTCATGCATGGAGAGCTCGGCGGGGCGCGCCGGATCGGGTTTCGGAAAACGGAGAGGTTGGGCGGGGGCCTTCAGCTCGGCGGGATCGCGGTAGCGGGCGCCGAAGCGGTGGGCGGGCAGGCGGGCGACGCCGGGACCGAAGAACCGCTCCCGCAGGGTCTCGCCGTCCCGATACGATTCGCGGAAGCGGCCCCGGCGGCGCAGTTCCGGGACGACCAATTCGATGAAATCCCGGGCGGTGTCGAAGCTGTGGTATTGGACCAGGTTGATGCCGTCGAGGTCGTCCTCGTCGAGCCACTTCTCGATGGCGTCGGCGACCGTGGCGGGAGTGCCGGTGACGAAGTAGCGTCCATAGTTGATGCTGCCGATCCCGTCGAGCACCTCGCCGACGGTCTGCTCCGGCTTGAAGCGCGGCGGGATGCGGTCCCAACCCCGGTCCTTGCGGGCGATGATGTCGGCGATCTTCTCGTGGCGCGGATAGCGGGTATAATCGATGGGCGATTGCGAATGGGCCAGCCGTCCCTCCACGCTGATCAGGCGGCGGTAGCTTTCCAGCTTGGCGGCGGCTTGGGCCTCGGTCTTGCCGACGATGATGCCGGCGCCGGAGATAAATTTGATGTCGGTGGCGGCGCGGCCGTGGCGGACGGCGCGGGCCCGCATGTCGGCGATGTTGGCGCGGACCGCGTCGGCGTTCATTCCGCCGGTGAAGACCACCTCGGCATGGCGTGCGGCGAACTCTTTGCCCGCGTTCGATCCCGTCGCCTGGAAGAGAACCGGCGTACGCTGCCGGGAAGGCTGGCAGAGATGGGGTCCGGCGACCTTGAAGTTCTCGCCGACATGGTTGATGTAACGGACCTTTGCCGGGTCGGTATAGATGCGCCGCTCCCGATCTTGGATGACGGCATCGTCATCCCACGATCCTTCCCAGAGCTTGTAGAGGACATCGAGGTATTCGTCGGCAATCTCGTAGCGGCGGTCGTGCGGCACCTCGCCTTCCAGGCCGAAGTTCCGCGCCGCGTTCGGCAAATAGGAGGTGACGATGTTCCAGCCGACCCGCCCCTGCGTGAGATGGTCGAGCGTGCTCATCCGCCGCGCGAAGGGGAAGGGAGGCTCGTAGGTGGTGGAAAAAGTGGCGCCGAAGCCGAGATTGCGGGTGACGGCGGCCATCGCCGGAATCACCAGGAGAGGATCGTTGCTGGGAATCTGCACTCCCTCGCGCAAGGCTGTCTCCGGGCCGTCGCGGAAGCCGTCGTAGGCGCCGATGACATCGGCGAGGAAGACGGCGTCGAAAGTGCCGTACTCGAGGAGCTGCGCCAACTCGGTCCAGTAGGAGAGATCGTTGAAGCGGTGCCGGTTGTTGTCGGGATGAACCCAGAGTCCGTGAATAATATGGCTCGCGCAGTTCATCTCGAAGAGATTGACGTGCAGTTGCTTTAAAGGCTTCGAAAGCTTAGGCATAGACGGGCTCGGGTTCCTTCTCCTTTTCGAGGCGGGGAATGGCGTTGATCAGGGAGAGGGTATAGGGATGCCGGGGATGGGCGAAGACCTCGTCGACCTCCCCCTCCTCGACGATGACGCCGCTCTTCATCACCAGGACGCGGTCGCTGACCCGGTGGATCACTCCGAGGTCATGGGAGATGAAGAGGCACGAGAGGCCGAGGCGCTGCTTGAGATCGTTGAGCAAGTCGAGGATCTGTTTCTGTACCGAGACGTCGAGAGCGGAGACCGGCTCGTCGCAAACCAGCACCTCCGGTTCGGGCGCGATGGCCCGGGCGATGGCGACGCGTTGCCGCTGCCCCCCGGAGAGCTCGATGGGGCGGCGGCGCAGAGCCCCCGGATCGAGCCGGACCAGTTGCAGCAATTCGATGATCCGGGCCCGCCGCTTGGCGCCGACCGGGTAACCGGCGATGCCCAGGGCCTCGCCGATCACCTGCTCGACAGTGAAGCGGGGATCGAAGGAGGCAAGGGGATCTTGAAAGACCACCTGGATTCGCCGCCGCTCCCGGCGCCGTTCCGGGCCGGTGAGAGAGGCCCAATCCCGGCCCCGCAGGCGAACGACGCCGGAATCGGGCTTCTCCAGGCCGAGGACCAGGCGGGAGAGCGTCGTCTTTCCTGAGCCCGATTCGCCGACGACGCCAACCGTTTCGCCCGGGCGTAGGCCAAAGGAGACTCCGGCCACCGCGCCCCGGCGCTTGCCTCCGGAGATCGAAAAGCTTTTGAAGACGTTTTCCGTCTCGATCATAAAGGGAGTCTTGTCGTGCTGCTCCCGGCTCTTGGAGAGCGCGGAACGCCGGAAATGGCTGCTCCGCTCATGGACGGAAAGGGCGGCGGCGAGGAGTGCCTTCGTATAGGGATGCCGCGGGTGATGGAGGACCGTCGCGGTGGGGCCCTGCTCGATGATCCGGCCCTCCCGCATCACTGCGACGCGGTCGGCCAGCCGGGAGACGACCATCAGGTCATGGCTCACCATCAGCATGGCGGTGCGGGGGGTGCGCAGCGAGGCCAGCAGGGCGATGACCTGGGCCTGGACCACCGCGTCGAGCGCGGTGGTCGGCTCGTCGGCGATGAGGAGCTCGGGCTCGCAGGCGATCGCCGAGGCGATCAGGGCGCGCTGGCGGAGGCCGCCGGAAAGTTGATAGGGATGCTGCCGCGCGCGCAGCTCCGGTTCCGGCACGCCGACGGAGCGGAGCAGCTCGAGGACGCGGGCCTCGCGCTCCGGGCGGGAAAGATCCCGGTGGAGCTCCAGCGGCTCGGCAATCTCCGCCCCCACCGTCCGCAGGGGATCGAGCGATCCGAGAGCGTCCTGCATGACGAAGCCGATGCGGGATCCCCGGATCTGGCGCCAAGTCCGTTCGTTGAAGCCGCTCAAGTCTTCCCCGTCGAAGCGGAGCCGCCGCGCGGCGACCCGCGATCCCTGTCCAGCCAAGCCTGCAAGAGTGCGCGAGGTGACGCTCTTGCCCGAGCCCGACTCGCCGACCAGAGCCAGGCATTCGCCCCGGTTCACGGTGAAGGAAATGCCGTTCACGACGGTGGGGCCGTCGGGACCGAATTGAACGCGGAGACCCTCAACCTCGATCAGGGGATGGGTGGAATCGGTGGAATAGGCAGGCATCGTCGTCATGCGGTTTTCCCTTCGCTCCGCCTGGAGAGTTCCCGGCCCAAGGCCGTCGCCGACATCACCGTCAGGGTGATGGCCGCGCCCGGGGCGGCGGTGATCCACCAGGCGTTCGAAAGAAAGTTCCGGCCCACGGCCAGCATTGAGCCCCATTCGGGCGTGGGAGGCGGCGCTCCGAAGCCGAGAAAACTGAGCGAGGCCCCCGCCGCGATCTTCCAGCCGATGCCGATTGTCGCCAGGATCAGGATCGGCTTTACCGCGTTGGGGAGGACATGGCGTCCGATCAGCGCCACCGGTCCGAGGCCGAGGGTGCGGGCGGCCTCGACATAGGCGGCGCCGCGCACCAGCTGGGTCTGGGCGCGGACCATGCGGGCATAGCGGGGAACACTGGCCACCCCCACCGCCACCACCGCATTCGCCAAAGTCTGTCCCCAGAACGTGATGATGACGAGAGCGAGGAGGAGATCGGGAAAGGCGAGCAAGACATCGATGAAGCGCATGAGCAGGCCGTCGACGATGCGGGGGCCGAGCCCCGCCGTCAGACCGATGGCGATTCCCAGGGAGACCCCGATCGCCGTGGCGCCCAGCCCCATGATCAGCGAGGGACGGACGCCATAGATGAGTCGGGTCAGCACGTCCCGGCCGTTTTCATCGGTGCCGAAGGGATGGGCCGAACTGGGAGCGCGGAACGCCTCCCGGGCGCTTGTCGCCAGGGGGTCGCCGGGAGCCAGCCACGCCGGTTCGAGCGCGGCCACGAGCAGGAGGGCGGCAAACAGGGCGGCCAGGAGGAGACCCGGACGGAGGGAGCCGACGAGGATGCGGAGACGTGTCGCCCGCCCATCGCGGAGGGGCGCCGGATCGGCCGCCTCGATCGCCGGAAACTTGTCGAGAACGGCCGTTTCTTCATGAAGGGGCATAGTCATGGAAAGAGAGGACTGATGGATCGGAAAAGGCGGAGGAGGTTCAGGCGGCGATCAGGCCGTCGTCGTCGGTCTCCGCCTCGCTTTCGGGAATGAAACCGTCGACATGGCGGCTCCACAGGCCGGTATAGATTCCGTTTTTGGCCAACAGCTCGTTGTGGCTGCCATCCTCCACGATGCGGCCGCGGTCGAAGACCAGGATGCGGTCGAGATGGGAGATCGTGGAGAGCCGGTGGGCCACCACCAGGACCGTCTTCCCCTTCATGATCGTGTCGAGACTCTCCTGGATTAGCTTTTCGGTCAGCGAGTCGAGGCTGGAGGTCGCTTCGTCCATGATCAGGATGGGAGCGTCCTTGGCGATCACCCGGGCGATGGCGATCCGTTGGCGCTGGCCGCCGGAAAGCTTCACGCCGCGCTCGCCGACCATCGAATTGTACTGCTCGGGCATCTCCTTGATGAAGTCGTGGGCATGGGCCAGGGCGGAGGCCTCCTCGATCCCGCTCTCATCGGCTTCAAGGTTTCCGTAGCCGATGTTTTCCCGCAACGTCCGGTGAAAGAGGCCGGGCTCCTGCGGGATCAGGCTGATCTGGCTATGCAGCGATTCCTGGGTGACCTTCCCGATATTGACGCCATCGATCAGGATCGCTCCCTGTTGCGGCTCATAGAGACGGAGCACCAGATTGACCAGGGTCGATTTGCCCGAGCCGGAATAGCCGACCAGGCCGACCCGCTGCCCCGGATGAATTGTCAGGTTGAGATTTTCGAAGATATTCCGCTCCGGCACGTAGCCGAAAGTGACATTGCGGAATTCAATGACTCCGCGGGAGATTTCCAAGGACGCGGCGCCGGGAGCATCGGTGACCTCGTGCGGCCGGATGATCGAGTGAACCCCGTGGGCGATATTGCCGATGTACTCGAAGAACTCGAGGAAACGGCGCCCCAGGTTGCGCACCTCGCCGATGATGAGGAGCGCCAGGCTGATACTCATCACGAAGCTGGCCACATCGATCTTGCCCTGCTGCCAGAGATAGGCGGCCAGCACCAGCACGCCCACCCGCAGCACCAGCGCTGCCGAGTACTGGAACCATTGGATCTTTTCCATATAGCCCATCGAGACATGGGCCGCCTTGATCTCCCGCCCGAGATAGCTGTTGATATAGGAACGCTCGAAGCCGAGGCGGGCGAAGAGCCGGACACTGGAGAGATTCGTGATCGAATCGACGATCTTGCCGTTCGTCTCGCTGCGGGCCGAGGCATGGGCGCGGGCGTGGGGCTGAAGATCCCGGGAAAGCTTGAACGAAAAGGACAGGAAGATCGCCGACCAGAGGATGATGAACCCTCCCAGGAGATAGGAAGCGTGGAACAAGAGCACCCCCGCGATCGCCAATTTAATGAAGACGGGAAAGAAATCGAAGATCACACTCGCCAAGGTCATGGCGACCCCCTGCGTCGTTTCCGAAATACGGTGAGCCAGCGACCCGGCGAAATGGTTCGTGATGAATCGGTGCGAATGCCGCTGCAGATAGGCGAAAAGCTCCAGGGTGACACTCCGGCGAAGCCGGGGGGCCGCGATGTGGCGCAGCATGTTCCCGCCGCAGACAAAGACTACTTCCGCGAGATTGAGCAGCGCGAAAACAATCAGGGAGGGCTTGATCGCCGCCCAGATCAATTCGGGATGATCCCGGAGGTGGGTGATCGTCTTGACCGTCTGGCCGATGATGTACGGCATGAAGGTCGAGGAAACCGCTCCGGCGACTTCCATCAACAAAATAAGGAGATACCACCCCCAATATTGCCTCACGAAATGGAGGGCAAACGGCCAGGGCCGCGAGGGGAGCGGAGGAACTTCCGGAATCGGATCGGAACTCGAAAGAGGCAGGGAAGCGGACGAGACGGTCATTGTCGAGTGAGTAAACTATAAGAACTATCAATTTACTAGACAATTATTCGGTCCAGCCTACTTTTCTTAAAAAACCGCCTTACCCCTGTGATAACCAACGAAAATTGGACCAAAACTCTCCTGACAGCCCGACGTCCGGCCAACCCGAAAGCAACGGCAAATCTTTCCAGAACCTCAAAATCCCGAGGGGAGGGGAAAGAGAACTCGATCCCTTCCGTCCTGGCCGACCTCCGCCGGGGCCGGATGATCATCGTCACCGATGACGTCGACCGGGAGAACGAGGGGGACCTGGTGATGGCCGCCTCAAAGGCGACCCCCGCCCGGGTCAACTTCATGGCCCTCCACGGCCGGGGCCTGATCTGCGCCCCAATCACCCGGGAAAGGGCGGCCCAGCTTGGCTTGCCCCGGATGGTCGCGGAGAACCGGGAGAGCTTTAAGACCGACTTCACCGTCTCCGTCGATGCGGCGCGGGGCGTCGCCACCGGCATCAGCGCCTCGGACCGGGCGGCCACCCTCCGCCTCCTCGCCGATCCGAACGGAAGCCCCAGCGACCTCGTCCAGCCCGGCCACATCTTCCCTCTCCAGGCGAAGCCCGGTGGCGTCCTCCGCCGCGCCGGCCATACCGAGGCCGCCGTCGACCTCATGCGGTTGGCGGGCCTCGATCCCTCCGCCGTCATCTGCGAGATCCTCGGGGAGAGCGGCGAGATGGCGCGGGGCGCCGAGCTGGAGAGCTTCCGCCGCCACCACCGGCTGAAGTGGTGCACCATCCGCTCCCTCATCGAATACCGCCGGCGCCACGAAAAACTGATCCGCTTCGAGCAGAAGATCAAGCTGCCCACCGAGCACGGCCCCTTCGATCTCCACCTCTACACCGCCCTGGCCGACGGGCAGAACCACCTCGCCCTGGTCCGGGGCCGGATCGATGGGCGGAAGCCGGTGCTGGTCCGCGTTCATAGCGAATGCCTCACCGGGGACGTCTTCGGCTCCTGCCGCTGCGATTGCGGCGGCCAGCTCGACGCCGCCCTCAAGCGGCTGGCACGGGAAGGCGGCATTCTCGTCTACATGCGGCAGGAGGGCAGGGGAATCGGCCTCACCGCCAAGATCCGCGCCTACAAGCTTCAGGAACGCGGCCTCGATACCGTCCAGGCCAACATCAAGCTCGGCTACGGCAGCGACCTCCGCGAGTACGGCACCGGCGCCCAGATCCTCCGCGATCTCGGCGTCCGCCAGATCCGCCTCCTCACCAACAACCCGCGCAAAGTCGTCGGCCTCGAAGGCCACGGCCTCGAAATCGTCGAGCAGGTCCCCCTCCGCATGGAGCCGAACCCCCATAACCGCCGCTACCTCGAGGCCAAGCGCCTCAAGCTCGGCCATATTCTTTAACCCCATCCCGAAAGGAACTCCTCCCATGTCCGCCGCCCATCCCGAAACCCTCCTCGCCCCCTTGCGCTGGCGCTACGCCACCAAGCAATTTGATCCCTCCCTCCGTGTCCCCGACGAGCTCTGGCAAGCGCTGGAAGAGGCGCTCGTCCTCACCCCTTCCTCCTATGGCCTGCAGCCGTGGACCTTCGTCGTCGTCACCGATCCGGCGGTCAAGGCCGCCCTTCGCCCCGTCTCCTACGGCCAGGCGCAGATCACCGACAGCTCCCACCTCGTCGTCTTCGCCGCCAAGTGCTCCCTCGATGAGGCCTACGTCCGCCGGTTCGTCGACCGTAGCGTCGAGGTCCGGGGCATTCCCCGCGAATCCCTCGCCTCCTTCGAGAAACGGATCGCGGGCGATCTCGTCCACGGTCCGCGCAGCCAGGAAATCCTCGCTTGGGCCACCCGCCAGGTCTACATCGCCCTCGGCAGCTTCCTCACCTCCGCCGCCCTGCTCAGCGTCGATACCTGCGCCCTCGAAGGGATCGATCCCGACAAATACGACGCCATCCTCGACCTCGAGCCGCTCGGCCTGCGCACCCTCGTCGTCGCCGCCGCCGGCTACCGGCTGGGAAGCGACAAATACGCCGCCATCCCCAAGGTCCGTTTCCGTGCGGAAGAAGTGATTCTACGACGCTAGAGCGAGGACCCTGTCTTATGATTCCGTTCACCCGGCGGCAATCCCGTGTTCGCGTCACCGATTGGTCGAGGACGAGCTTTCTAATTGCTCTGATGGCAGCTTGGCTGGCAGGGGATGCGACCCCCGCTCGGGCGGACCTGAGCGATATCCTCCACTCGGAAGGATTTTACGAGGCTCCCCTTGACCATTCCGAATTCGGAAATATTGCCCTGATTAAAGTGGAGATCAACGGCCATCCCCTCCGCCTCATACTCGATAGCGGCGCTCCGGAGACGATCCTTTCCCGGTCTGCCGCGCGGGAAGTGGGATTGGACGGAGGAACGGACATCGGAAGTCTCGATGGACTCAACGGCACGGCCGATCCCCACGCGGAGAGGACGACGGCCCAAAGCTTCAAGATCAACGGCGTTGAGCTTTCGCCCTCGCCTATCATTGTCTCGGACTTCAGAGGCCCGATGCGTATCGGAAGGACATTCTTTGATGGATTGCTGGGCTGGGCCACGCTCAAGCGGAACAACGTCGTCTTCGGCTACAATCCCAAGATCTTCTTCTTTCGTCCCGGCGCCGAGCCATCCCGGTTGCTCGAGGAAGCCTTTCGGGCCGATCATTACGCTGAATTGCAATTCTATCCTCACGGCAACGCCTATTACGTGCCGCTCAATCTGAACGGCACTGACGCCCGGCTGAAACTCGATTCAGGGTCTCCCTTCACCTGCGTGAGCACGGACTTCGCCCAGCTCCATATCCCGGGGGAGAGAAGCCAAATCACCAGTCATGGATTGTATGAGAACTCCGTTGAGGGCATTAGGAGTCATGGAATGGATGGGAACTCCATTGAGTCCCATGGTGTCAGGCCGACGACCATGGCGATCGGTGCTCTCAAGCTGCCCCCCTCGATAATCGAGGAAAGCCCGGCCAAAGCGTTCAACCCCTCCAGCCATCCGGGAAGCGAAGCCTACGACGGCCTTCTTGGCTTCGACCTCATCGGCCAGTTCTATGCGTTTCTCGACTTTAGCAACGACCGGCTCTACCTCCATCATGCCGGGAACTGATTGCTCCAAAAAGGTGATTGTATGTATCCTGAAAGTAGGCCCGCCCGTTGGCAGCGAAGAACTCCGTACGCTCTTCGCCAGCGTGTGGCCGGACCATCACGACAGAGACTTTCGGAAGCTTCTGAAGCACGCTTTGGTATATGTTTGCGACTACGAAGGAGAAAGATTGGTGGGATTTTCAAAAGTCGTGGGAGATGGCGGCATTCACGGCTTTTTATTGGACCCATCGGTGGCGCCCGATAGGCAAAGGAGCGGCATCGGCAGGCGATTGGTCAATGGATGCGCCGATGAAGCAAGGCTAAGAGGAGTGGAATGGCTCCATGTCGATTATGAGCCCCGTCTTAGAAAATTTTACAGCGCATGCGGCTTTTTACCGACAGAGGCCGGGTTGCGCAATCTGAGGCTGGCGAAGGATCAGTCGATTGCGTGAAGTCATCGAAATATCTCCAAATCGAAAGGGCTGCCTTCGCATCCTGGCCAGCCTTCGAGCAGGTGGCGCGGAAAGGCTGGATTTTTCGCTACGCCGAAGGGTGCACGAAGCGGGCCAATTCGGTTCAGGTGATTGAGCCTTTGAAGGGCGATCTTGCGAAAGCGATCGCCTTCACCGATTCCCATTATGCGGAGTGGGCTCTTTCCACGGTCTTTCGCCTGCTCTCGTTCGTCGATAATGAGGCTCTCGATGCCCATCTCGCCGACTTGGAATATCGCTTTGTTGAGCCCTCCCTGGTTCTGGGCATGGAATTAAAGGGGAGCGGGCCGAAGGCCGCGGCGGCGGCTTCCATCGATAGGGACGAATGGCTGGCGATCTATTGCGCTATTTCAGGCAAAAATCTTTCGGATCAGCTAGTTCATCGCAAGATCCTTCAAAAAATTCCTGAGGCGTCACTGTTTGCCGTCCATTACGAAGACGGACGGGCCGTAGCCTGCGGCGTGGGAGTGTTGGACGATGGATGCCTTGGCATTTTCGATATTGTGACTGAGTCAGAACTCCGAAATCGGGGCCATGCGGCGAATCTCATCGCAAGGATGCTCGTCTGGGCACGCTTGCAGGCGGCCAGCTTCGCCTACGTGCAAGTACTGGCAGCGAATGCCCCCGCCGTGCGGCTCTATGAAAAACTGGGCTATCGGCGTCTCTACGATTACTGGTATCGCGTCAAAACCAGATCCATATCCCAAGTTCCCAATAACCCCTCCAACCCAATAAAATCATGAGTCAAACCATCCAACTCCTCGCCGACGACGGCCATTCCCTTTCCGCCTACGAAGCAGGCGATCCGCAAAACAACGGAGCCGCCCTGGTCGTCCTTCAGGAAATCTTCGGAGTCAACCGCCACATCCGCTCCGTCGCCGATGATTACGCTCGGGAAGGCTTTCTCACCGTCGCCCCCGCCCTTTTCGATCGGGTCCGCCAGGGCGTCGAGCTCGGCTACGCCCCGGAAGACATTGAGATCGCCCGCGGGGTCGCCGCCCAGCTCCAAGAGGAAACCATCCTCAAGGATATCGTCGCCGCCATTGCCCATGCCCGCCACCGGGTGAAATCGGGGAAGGTCGGCGTGATCGGCTATTGCCTGGGCGGCAGTTACGCCTGGTTGAGCGCGACACGGTTGAGCGCGACACGGTTGGGGGTCGACGCCGCCGTCGGCTATTACGGATCGAAGGTCGCCCGGTTCATCGGCGAGGAACCCCGCTGCCCCGTCATTCTCCATTTCGGCGAGAAGGACAAGGGGATCCCACTCGAGAGCGTCGAAACGATCCGCCAGACCAGACCCGGACTGCCGGTCTACCTCTATGACGCCGGTCACGGTTTCAACTGCACCGACCGCCCTTCCTACTCGGAATCAGCCGCTACCCCGGCCCGCGCCCGCTCCCTCGAATTCCTGCGGAAGACCCTTCTGGAATGAGGGTCGACGCGATCTCCATCGTCCATCCCGCCGGAACCTGCATCGCGGAGGGCGCGAAGCGGCTGGAAATCCGTTCCTGGCCGCCGCCCCGCCTGCCATTGCTGAACTTGCTGGTGGTCGAGAACCGGCGGCGCCTGGAGCGGGAAGGGGAGATCGATCTGGACGGCCTGGGAGTGGCCTGGATCGATATCCTCCATATCCGCCCCTGGACCGAAGAAGACGCGCAACGGGACGGCCATCACTTTCAACCGGGTTACCACGCTTGGGAGATATCCAACCTGCGGCCAATCGCCGCCCCCTTCCGCGTCCAGGCGGAACGGGGGATTTATCAGATCGAGGTGGAGGCTGAACCTTTTCAGTCCTCCTTATGATCTACGTGATTCAGTTATGCTTTTCAGAGGCGGACAGAGCGAAGCTCAGTAATATTTTCCTACGACTCGATTCTCCTCTCATTTTAAAGGGGGATCGTCCGCATTTGACGTTGCTGGTATTTAGATCAATGAAGGAAGAACCTCTCAAGCCGATCCTGGAGCATTTCGCGCAAGGTCTTCGGGCCTTTCTCATAAATATTGAGAGCGTTGGATGCTTTTCGCCACCCGGTAGCGTCGTATTTCTTGCCCCGGTGGTTACAATCCATCTCTTGACCCTGCATCAGCGCTTGTTTTCCTTGCTCATGGAGAGCGGGATAGAACCTTCCCCTCTGTACTCACCTGATCGTTGGGTTCCTCACGTCGGCATCACCATGGAGAGCGAGGAGGGCAGGTGGCATACTCTCCATGGCATTTTCGACCAGCCAGTCTTCGGAGACCATCTTCTGTCCTATATCGAATTGATTCGGGTACAGCCTGCAAAGTTACTTCACCGCATTACCCTGGAGGCTTAATGTCCCCCTATTACCAAACTCTCCGCCGCGCTCTGGGCACCTCGCTGCTGTTGATTCCCGGAGTGGCGGCGGTGATCCATGACGAGGAGGGCCGCCTGCTGTTACAGCATAAGCGCGATGGATCGTGGAGCCTGCCCGCCGGCGCCATCGAGCCCGGAGAATCGCCGAAGGAGGCAGTGCGGCGGGAAGTTGCCGAGGGAACCGGATATGTTATCTGCGCCGAACGGATTCTCGGCGTATTCGGCGGGAAGGAGTTTCGTTTCACTTGCCCCAATGGGGATAAGGTGGAATATGTGGTGGTTCTTTTCTCCTGTCGGACCGAAGGGCAGGGGAGTGTAACCGATACCGAGGAGACGGCGGGGCTCACCCACTTCTCCCGGGCTGAAATGCCTGCGCTGGCACTTCCCTATCCGCTCGATCTTCTCTTTACGCCGCAAGTCCAAGCATAGACGGCCCGGCCCGGTGCTCTGCGATGGAAGAAATCCTAGAGGGTGTCATGCACTTCTGAAGAGGGAGGCAAGCATGAGAGTGACGGCGGCGAGCCAATGGAAAGAAGCGACGGTGGAAGGAAGGCGTTCAAAGTC
>FSXI01000337.1_pt1 | contig 38908 bp, 31 predicted proteins | sample 1638251 | NCBI WGS metagenome assembly FSXI01 (sample SAMEA3914788, study PRJEB12502) | metagenome | biome: forest; material: soil | place: Canada | collected 2011-07-03 | depth 0.1 m | reverse complement strand
GGCTGGAACGCCACCAAGGCGGCCCAGCTGCTTTCGACCACGCCGCGCAAGATCGGGCTGCGGGTCGATGCGCTCAAGTTGAAGGCGGAGGGGCGGAAGGCGGGGTAGGTGAGTTCAATCGGTGACGCTATTTTGGGGCTGCGCCCCTTGTCCCGCCTCGATCGGGGATGGTCGCCGAGTTCGAGTCTATTCTACCACGCGGACGCGAGGAGCGCGGGAGAGCGGGCTCGTGGGTTTCAGGTGGCGGGATCACCGACAGATCGAACGCGTTTGGGCAGGGGCGGGCCGGGATGCACGGGGTACCCTTGTACGACGCAAAGGGGCTGCGCCCCCTTGGATTGCCTCCCGGCAATGCCAGATAATTGCCCCTGGAAACGATGTGCGCTTTCGCGCAGGCATTCCGGCTCAGACTCGATCTGTAACCTCGATGGGAGCGGGATCTTGCGCCGATCCAACGTTACATTCGCGGCACCGTGATCCCGCGCTGCTTCATGTACTTGCCGCCGCGGTCGGCGTAGGAGACGTCGCAGACTTCCTCGGCTTCGAGGAAGAGGACTTGGGCGAGGCCTTCGTTGGCGTAGATCTTGGCTGGGAGCGGAGTGGTGTTCGAGATCTCCAGGGTGACGTGGCCTTCCCATTGGGGCTCGAAGGGGGTGACGTTGACGATGATGCCGCAGCGGGCGTAGGTCGACTTGCCCAGGCAGACGGTGAGGACGTTGCGGGGGATGCGGAAGTACTCGACGCTCCGCGCCAGCGCGAAGGAATTCGGCGGGACGATGCAGACGTCGGTCTTGAAATCGACGAAGGAGCGCTCGTCGAAGTTCTTCGGGTCGACCACCGAGTTGTAGACATTGGTGAAGACCTTGAACTCGTCGGAGACCCGCAGGTCGTAGCCGTAGCTGGAGATGCCGTAGCTGATGACGCGCGAGCCGTCCTCGGCGTGCCGGACCTGCCCCTCGGCGAACGGCTCGATCATCCCGTGCTCCAGCGACATTCGCCGGATCCAACTGTCTGCGTGGATACCCATAAGCGTTAGTTAAAGCAAAAGCGGGCGGGGAGACAATCCTGCAGCGCAGTTCGTTCCTTTAAGGAGTCGGCGCGGCGGCGCTGTGGACCCGGACCCAGACCTCGTTACGCCGGAAGACGGGAGGAATCCAGGGGGGATCGTAGTAGGCGAAGATCGGGCTGGCCTCGGCTTCCCAGTGGTGGACTTGCAGCCAGTTGCCGATCCGGTCCGCCGCCCGCGCCTCGGAGACGGCGTCCCGTGAGCCGGAATAGCGGAGGACGGCGAAGCGGCCTTCCGGCTGCGGGACCAGCGTCACCCCCTCGGCCTGCGGGGCGGGCGCGCCGGCCTGGACCACCACCTGGGGGAGGATGATGCTGATGGAGGCGGGGGCCGGGTACGGGAAGGGCGAGGTGTTGGGCTCGATGGCGGGGCCGGGATTGACCAGCACCGGGGCGGTCATGGGGATTTTCTCGGAACTGGCGTTGCCGCGCCGGAGATAGGAGACGAGGCGGCGGAAGCTCTCGTTCATCGCCTTTTCGCCGACGGCGCTCGCGAGCGGGGTCTGGATCAGCTCGAGCGCGGGGTAGTCGCGGACCTCGAATTTACCGTGCCGCTCGACGGGCAGGTAGGAGGGCGTCTCCGCCCCGCCCCGCGAGTGGCCGAAGAACCAGACCGCGCTCCCGATCCAGGCGAAGAAGGAGAGGATAAAGAGGACGCCGAGAATTCTTCGATCCATAGGGCGGGGACTCTAACCCATCGCGCGCGGGGGGGACAGTGATAAAAGTCCGCCGCCGCCGTCACCCTCCGTATTGCCCCTCGCTCACCGGCTCGAGCCAATCGACCACTTTCCCGTCGAGCTTCTCCTGCACGGCGATATGGGTCAGGGCCGTGGTCCGGGTGGCACCGTGCCAATGCTTTTCATTGGGAGCGAACCAGACCACGTCGCCGGGACGGATCTCCTCGACCGGGCCGCCCTCGTACTGGGCCCAGCCGAGGCCGGCGGTGACGAGGAGGGTCTGGCCGAGCGGGTGGACGTGCCACGCGGTCCGCGCCCCCGGCTCGAAGGTGACGCAGGCCATCTGCACCCGCGCGGGATCGGGCGCCTGAAAGAGGGGGTCGATCCGCACCGTGCCGGTGAACCAATCGGAGGGGCCTTTGACCGAGGCCTGCGAGCCGTTGCGTTTGATTTCCATCTTGGAACGATAGGGCCGATCACCTCTTCCCGCGAAGCCAAACCAACCCATCGCCAAACTTTCCCTTGTGTTTTCCGTCGCATGGGGCAAGGTGACACCGGTTTTATCGGACACATGTCCGTCGGTTTCAGCTTCTTGACGACCCGAGCCGGTTCATCCGGTTCTTAATTGGAAATCTTTCCAAGGTTGCTCCCAGCAGCGGGCTCCGCCCCCTCTATCCGTTTTCGACGAGAGCAGTTTAGGGAATTTTAATTCGTCGGAATTCCCCCTGGGATTTCAAATTTTTTGCGGCCGCTTTGCCGCAGAGCCGGGAACGGCTATGGCCATGCCATGGTTCGATTCCGGAAATTAGAGCGTTTGTATTATGTCCGAAAATCATTCGATCGACTCCCATTCCGAGGCTCCCGCCCCGGCTTCCCCCGAGATCACCTTCGCCTCGCTCCAGCTGGCCGAGCCGCTGCAGCGCGCCCTGGCCGAGAAGAAGTACACCCATCCCTCGCCGATCCAGGCCCAGGCGATCCCGCTCCTGCTCGAGAAGCATGACCTGATCGGCTGCGCCCAGACCGGCACCGGCAAGACGGCCGCCTTCGCGCTGCCGATCCTCCATCACCTCGATGCCGCGCCCAAGCCCCCCGTCTCCCGCCGGGTCCGCTCCCTCATCCTGACGCCGACCCGCGAACTGGCGGCCCAGATCGGGGAGAGCTTCCGCGCCTACGGCAAGCACCTCCGCCTGACCCACACCGTCGTCTTCGGCGGCGTCGGCCAGACCCCCCAGGTCCGCGCCCTCCATCGCGGCGTCGATATCCTCATCGCCACCCCGGGCCGCCTCCTCGACCTGGTCGACCAGGGCCACGTGAAGCTCGACGAGGTCGAGATCTTCGTCCTCGACGAGGCCGATCGGATGCTCGACATGGGCTTCATCCACGACGTGAAGAAGATCATCGCCAAGCTCCCCGCCCGGCGGCAGACCCTTTTCTTCTCGGCCACCATGCCCCCGGTGATCCAGGAATTGGCCAACACCATCCTCACCCGTCCGAAGCGGATCGAGGTGACTCCGGTCTCCTCGACCGCCGAGAAGATCGACCAGCATCTCTGCCACGTCGATCGTAACGACAAGGCGGGCCTCCTGGTCCACCTCATCGAGCAGCACAAGGAAGGCCTGATCCTCGTCTTCGTCCGGATGAAGCACGGTGCGAACCGCCTGGTCGAGCGGCTGGAGCAGGATCGTATCCGTGCCGACGCGATCCACGGCAATAAATCGCAGGGTGCCCGTCAGCGCGCCCTGGAAGATTTCCGCACCGGCAAGATCCGCGTCCTGGTGGCGACCGACATCGCCGCCCGCGGCATCGACGTGAAGGGAATCTCCCTGGTGGTCAACTTCGATCTCCCAGAGGAGCCCGAGGCCTACGTCCACCGCATCGGCCGGACCGCCCGCGCCGGAGCCGAAGGCAAGGCGATCAGCTTCTGCGACCGCTCGGAGCGCGGCATGCTCCGCGACGTCGAGCGTCTCATCCGCAAGCAGGTCCCGGTGCTCCGCGACCATCCCTTCGCCAAAGCCGGATTCGAAGGCGCCTCCGATGAACCCGCGCCCGCCCGTGGCGGCGGACGCGGCGGTAATCGTGGTGGTAACGGTGGCCGGAGCTTCGGCCAGGGTGGCGGCAGCGGCGGCGGCCAGGGCCGCAATCGCGGCGCCAGCCAGGGCGGACGGAGCCGTGGCTTCGGCGGCGGACGGCCTTCGGGACAGGGCGAGACCCCGGCCCGCAGCCACAGCGCCCAGGGCCACAGCCATACGCCCCGGTCCTCTTCGCACTCGCACTCGGATCGCCCGCAGACCTCCTCTCCCCGGCCCCAGGCGGGCGGCGAGCAGAAGAAAAGCTTCTTCGGCTTCGGTTTCGGCCGCAAGCCCGGCGCCCCGACGCTGCGCAACTAAGCGTTAGCCGTTGCAACAAAAAGGCCGCCGGTCGTTATGACCGGCGGCCTTTTTGCGTCCTCGATCCGCTATCGTTCCTCCAGAGATCCCAGGGAATCGATGACGGTTTGCCGCCAATGCGTCACCAACACATGGATCGGCATTCCGCCGAACGTCGCCGTCTTTCCCCTCCGCCATTCGACGCCGATCAACGCGGCGAAGATGTGGAAGACTTCCTCCGAGGAAATCCTCGTTCCCGGTTCCGCCAGCAACCGGTCGAGCACGCTCACCTCGGGCACCTGGGCCTCCCGCAGCGCCTCGCGGATCGCTTCCAAAACAGATCGCTCGGGCATTTTCTCCCTCATTGCCGCAGCTTCGCCTGCATTCACCTCATTTCCCTTTCTCCAATTCCCATCGCCACCAAAGAAGATAAAACCCCCATGCAACCAGATTCAAAAAGATCGCGCCTAAAGCGTAGCGGATGGACGAAACAAAGAACTTTTGGTTCTTGCGCTTCTCCATGCCCAAAAGCGTAAAAGACGGCCAGGGCAAGTCAATGTTTTACCATCTATTAGATGATACTTGCCATCTGGGAGTTGGTTCAGCGTTAAGCAATGGCGCACTCGCAGCGGCCTTTTGAAAAGCTTGGGAAGAATCTGGTTAAAATCCGCCAGGAACGGGGTTGGACCCAGGAAGCGACTGCCGAAAAAATCGGCATCAGCCTGACCTATTATCAGGCCCTTGAAGCGGGCATCAAGGCGCCGGCTTTCATGACCCTGCGCAATATCCGTCGAGAGCTGCGCGCCGACTGGAACGAGCTCTTGCGGGGAGAATAAAAAAGGCCGCCGGTCGTGAGACCGGCGGCCTTTTTGTGTCGGGGAACTGCGCCTACTTCAACCCGAAGACGTGCAGGATCACGTAGAGGGTGCCCGAGAAGAGCGTCGCGCCGAGGAAGATGCAGACCGGCAGGGTGAGGACCCAGGCCAGGATGATGTTCCGCAGGGTCTGGGCCTGGAGGCCGGAGCCGTTCGCCGCCATCGTTCCCGCGATGCCGGAGGAGAGGATGTGGGTGGTGCTGACCGGGAGGCCGTACATATCGGCGGCCTGGATCGAGGCCCAGGCGACCAATTCGGCGGAGGCGCCCTGCGCGTAGGTCAGGTGCTCCTTGCCGATCTTCTCGCCGACGGTGACGACGATCCGCTTCCAGCCGATCATGGTGCCGAAGCCGAGCGCGAGCGCCACGGCGACCTTGACCCAATCGGGGATGTACTTGGTGATCTTGTCGGCCTGCTTCTTGAAGTCGAGGAGGTCCTGCTTGCCGGCCAGGTCGTCGATCTTCTTGCCCTTGTTCAGCTTGCCGATCGCCTCGGAGGCGAGGTAGGTCTCGCCCCGGACGGTGCGGCGGTCCTCGACCGAGAGGTCGTTGAAGCTGGTCTTGCCGTCGAGCGCCGCGTCGACGGCGGTGGTTTCGGCGGAGATGGCGGCGAAGGTCTTCTCGCTCTTGGGGCTCTTGCCCTTGAGGAAGCTCTTCAGCTCGGTGTCGGCGTCGTCCTTGGAGAGGGTGGTGCCGGCGGCGCTGTCGGTGACGGCGACGGTGACTTTCTGGGCCTGGGCGGCCAGGGCGGCGATGGTGGCGCTATCGGTGCCCATCTTGAGGGCGAAGGCGCCCGGGACGATGCCGATCAGGATCAGCATGATCAGGCCCATGCCCTTCTGCCCGTCGTTGGAGCCGTGGGAGAAGCTGACGCCGGTGCAGGTGAGGACGAGGAGGCAGCGGATCCAGGTCGGGGTCGGCTTGTCCTTCTCGGGGGCCTTGAAGAGCTCGGGACGCTTGACGACGAGCTTGAGGACGAGGAGGAGGAGGGCCGAGCCGACGAAGCCGACGATGGGGGAGACGATCAGGGCCATGCCGACGTCCTGGGCCTTGCCCCAGTTGACGCCCTCGCCGAAGGCGAGGCCGGGGGTGACCAGCGAGTAGGCGAGGCCGACGCCGATGATCGAGCCGATCAGGGTGTGGGAGCTGGAGGCGGGCAGGCCGAGGTACCAGGTGCCGAGGTTCCAGATGATCGCCGAGAGGAGGAGCGAGAAGACCATGGCGAAGCCGGCGCCGGAGCCGACGTTGGTGACCAGATCGACCGGCAGCAGGGCGATGATCCCGTAGGCGACGGCGCCGCTGGAGACCATGACGCCGGCGAGGTTCCAGAGGCCGGACCAGACGACCGCGACGTTGGCCGGGAGGGTCTTGGTGTAGATGACGGTGGCGACCGCGTTGGCGGTGTCATGGAAGCCGTTGACGAACTCGAACCCGAGCGCGAGCGCCAGGGCGAGGAATAAAAAGAACGCGGTGCCGATGGTAAGGGCTTCTCCCCAGAAATGCATGATGTCTCCTTTGGTTAATGAACGAAGGGTGGAGTGAAGCCTTGGCCCATGGCGGATCGGGGAGCTTTTTGTTACGATTCCGTGACAAAGCTCGCTTGGCGGCACGAAGGCGCGCCTTCCTCCGTCGAAGAAAGGAGGGGAAAACCCTCGGAAAGGTCTTACTTCACCGATTCCTCGATCGTCCGCCACTCGACGTCGGAGAGGCGGAGGCCGGAGGCGGCGGTGTTCTCCTCCAGGTGGGCGATGGAGGAGGTGCCGGGGATCGGCAGGATGACGGGGGAGCGATGAAGCAGCCAGGCGAGGGCGAGCTGGCCGAGGGTGACGCCGTGGCGCGCCGCCGCCGTGGCGAGGACGCCGCCCGGCTTGGCCAGGTCCCCCGCCGCGATGGGGAACCAGGGGATGAAGCCGAGGCCGTTCTCCTCGCAGTAGGTGACCACGCCGTCGAATTTCCGGTCGGCGATGTTGTAGAGGTTCTGGACGCTGACGATGGGGACGACCTTGCGGGCCCGTTCGATCTCGGCCACGGTGACCTCGGAGAGGCCGATGTGGCGGATCTTCCCGGCGTCGCGGAGTTCCTTGAGCGCGCCGAGCGATTCCTCGGCGGGGACCTTCGGGTCGATCCGGTGGAGCTGCCAGAGATCGATCCGGTCGACCTTGAGGCGGCGGAGGCTGAGCTCGACGCACTGGCGGAGGTATTCGGGACGGCCGACCGGCACCCATTGGCCGGGGCCGGGACGGGTCAGGCCGCCCTTGGTGGCGATGAGGAGCCCCTTCGGATAGGGATGGAGGGCCTCGGCGATCAGCCGCTCGCTGACCTCGGGGCCGTAGGAATCGGCGGTGTCGATGAAGTTGATGCCGAGCGCGACGGCGCGCTGGAGCACCCGCTTGGCCGCCGCCGGGTCCTTGGGATCGCCCCAGACGCCCTCGCCGGTGATCCGCATCGCGCCGTAGCCGAGGCGGTGGACCGTCAGATCGCCTCCGATGGAAAAGGTTCCGCTCGCCGCCGGATCGGGTTTCAGGGGAAGGCTCATGGAGGGGAACCTAGCCGCATTTTCCCTTCTTCGCAATCGCGGGTGGCCCGCGCCGGTTGGACAGCGGACGGAACTCTCCTATATTAAGAGGATGCTCCTCTCGGTTCTCGACCAATCGATCACGACGGCGGGCCGCTCCCAGGACGCCGCGATCCGGGAGACCCTGGCGATGGCCCGGCGGTGCGAGGAGCTGGGCTATCATCGCTATTGGGTCTCCGAGCATCATAATCTGGAGAGCATCGCCGGATCGGCGCCGGAAATTCTGATCGCCGCGATCGCGGCGACGACGGAGCGGATCCGCGTCGGCAGCGCCGGGGTGATGTTGCCTCATTATGCGGCCTTGAAGGTGGCGGAGCAGTTCCGGGTCCTCGAGGCGATCGCGCCGGGGCGGATCGATCTCGGGATCGGACGGGCTCCCGGCGGCGACATGAAGACGGCGCTCGCCCTCAATCCCACTTACCCCGGAGGAGCCGACCGCTTCGCCTCCCAGATGGACGATCTCCTCGCCTGGGTGCGGGGACTTCCCCTGCCGATCGACCACCGTTTCCATGGCGTCCGCGCCTTGCCGGAGGGGCCGACCTGGCCGGAGGTCTGGATGCTCGGCAGCACCGGTGACGGGGCGGAGTTGGCGGCGCTCTACGGCCTTCCCTTTTGCCTGGCTCATTTCATCAACGAGGGGCGGGGCGCGGCGGAGGCCTTCGAGCTCTACCGGCGGAAGTATCAACCTAGCGAGGAGAATCCCCGCCCCCACGCCTCGGCCTGCGTCTGGGCGCTGGCGGCGGCGACCGAAAAGGAGGCGCGCCATCTTTTCCAGACCCGCGAGCACTGGCGGCTGCGGCGGGATCAGGGGATCTTCGGCCCGCTGATCTCCCCCGAGGAGGCCGCCGCCGAGCCGCGCAGCGCCCGCGAGGAAGCCTACCTGGAAACGCTCCGCGAAGAGGCGCTGATCGGGACCGCCGCGCAGGTGGGGAAACGGCTCCGCGTCATGGCCGAGGAATGGCAGCTCGACGAGTTGGCGATCGTGACCTGGACTTACGATTCCGCCGCCCGCAGCCGCTCCTACGCCCTGCTGGCGGAGGAGATGGCGCTCGACGTGCCGGAGTAAGCATCCTTAGCCTCGTGGGCATGACGCTCAAGGAGGCCGATTTCTTCGAGGTGGCGACCCCGACGGGGCCGATGCGGGTTCATCGTTTTCAACCGGCGACGGGAGCGCCCCCGCCGACGGTGATCCTCTATTCGGAAATCTTCCAGGTGACCGGCCCGATCCGTCGCTTGGCCGCGCGGGTGGCCGGGGAGGGGTTCGAAGTGCTGGTGCCGGAGATCTATCACGAATACGAGGCGCCCGGCTCCATCCTGGCCTATGATCAGGCCGGGAGCGACCGGGGCAACCTCCTCAAGCACGAGAAGCCGGTGGCGGCCTTCGACAGCGACGCGTGGGCGCTGATCGATTGGGCGCTGGCCCGGCCCTCGCCGTGGAAGCAGGTGGGGACGCTCGGCTTCTGCATCGGCGGCCATCTCGCCTTCCGCGCCGCGCTCCATCCCGCCGTGGCGGCGGCCTCCTGCTTCTATCCCACCGACATCCACGCCGGTTCGCTCGGTCGCGGCAAGTGCGACGACACCCTGGCCCGGATTCCGGAGATCGAGGCCGAGCTGCTGCTCATTTGGGGGCGTCAGGATCCGCACGTTCCGCTGGCGGGACGGCGGATCGTCTATGAGGCGTTGACGGCGGCGGAACGGTGGTTCCAGTGGCACGAATTCAACGCCGCCCACGCCTTCGCCCGTGACGAGGGTCTCCGCTACGATGCCGCCGCCAGCCGTCTGGCGCTCGACATGACGATCGAGCTGTTCCAGCGGCGGTTGAAGGCGATTTTGATTTAGGACGCCTCTTCCTTCGGCGCGGGGGCGTTCGGGGTCGCCCGCTTGGCCCAGAGCTTGCGGCCCTTGAACTGGATGCCGCTGAGCTTGGCGACGACCAGTTCGGTGTGCTCCTCGGCGACATCGACGAACGATTGCTTCGGATAGAGCCGGATCACGCCGACGGTCTCCTTCGGCAGCTTGGTGGTGCCGACGATGACGCCGAGGACATCGCCCGGCATGATGCCGTGCTCGCGCCCGACCCCGAGGATGACGCGGGCCATCCCCGGCTCGTGCGAGATGGGACCTTCCTCGCGCTCGGTCCGCTTCGGCGCGAATTCCTTCCGCTCGGGACGCTCGGCGCGTTCCGGTCGCTCGGGGCGGTCGAAGCGTTCGGGCCGTTCCGGCCTTTCGCCCCGGTCGTCGCGGGACGGGCGGGGCCGTTCGGAGCGGGTGTCGGAGCGTTGATAATCGTCCCGGCGTCCATAGGCGCGCTCCTCGCGGACCGGCTCGGGCGCCTTCTCCTCGGGCTTGGCCAGGAGATGGATCAGGGCGGAGGCGATGTCGGTGGCGACGAAGCCCTCGTCGAGGAGCCGCCCGATCAGCGCCTCCTGCTTGTCGTACTTCCCTTCCTCCAGGGTCTTTTTCAGCGCGTCGTAAAAGCTGTTCGCCCGCTTCGCCTCGACCTCGTCCTCGGAGGGGATGCGCTCCCGCCGCACCTTGCTCTTGGTGAAGCGGATGATGTTCTGCATCTTGTAGATCTCGCGTCCGGAGACGAAGGTGATCGCCCGCCCGCTCCGTCCGGCCCGCCCGGTCCGGCCGATCCGGTGGATGTAATCCTCGCCGTCGTTGGGCAGGTCGTAGTTGAAGACCACCTCGATGTCGTCGACGTCGAGGCCGCGCGCCGCCACGTCGGTGGCGATGAGGAACTCGAGGCCGCGCCGCTTGAACTTGGCGATGACCCGCTCGCGCAGCGCCTGGGTCATGTCGCCGTGCATCTTGTCGGCGGCATAGCCGCGCGCGATGAGGTGCTCGGTCAATTCGTCGACCATCATCTTGGTCGCGCAGAAGATGATGCCGAACTTGATGTCCTGGAGATCGATCAGGCGGCAGAGGACATCGAGCTTGAAGCGGCGGTCGACCTCGTAATAGACCTGGTCGATGGCGGGCATGGTCCGCGCCTGGGCCTCGATGGTGACGTTGACCGGATTGCGGGTGAAGGTCTTGATGAGGTCCTGGATCAGGCGGGGGAGGGTGGCCGAGAAGAAGACGGTCTGCCGCTGCGCCGGGGCCTGCTTGAGGATGGTGCGGATGTCGTCGACGAAGCCCATGTCGAGCATCCGGTCGGCCTCGTCGAGGATGACCATGCGGATCTGGTCCATCTTGAGCGTCCCGCGGTCGAGGTGGTCCATCACCCGGCCCGGGGTGCCGATGATGATCTGGGCGCCGTCCCGCAGGCCGCGCAGCTGGCGCTCGTACGATTGGCCGCCGTAGATGGGGATTTCGCGGACGCCCTTCTTGAAGGCGGTCAGCTTGGCCACCTCTTCGGCCACCTGGTTGACCAGCTCGCGGGTCGGGCCGAGGATGAGGACCTGGGGGGCGCGCACCTTCGGATCGACGCAGGCGATGGCGGGGAGGGCGAAGGCGAGGGTCTTGCCCGAGCCGGTCTGCGACTGGCCGACCACGTCCGAGCCGGCCAACAGGTGGGGGATGGCCTGCGATTGGATCAGCGAGGCCTCCTCGAAGCCCATCTGCGCCACCGCCTTCAAAAGCTCCGGCGCCAGGCCCAACTCGCTGAACAATTTCTTCTCCATCGCCAATTCTAGGCGATGGCCGGAGGGATCGCCATCTCTAACGGCGAAATCGTTCCAGGCCGATCCCGTCAATGCGAATGCATTAAAAGCGGCTCTGGAAAACCGATTTTCTGGTGATTTTTCCGCGCTCGATTCGCAAAAAATGGCCGCTATGCTAAAATCCACCATGAAACTCACCCACCTCTTCCTTGCGACAACCTGCGCCTTGTCCCTCGGCACGGCAGGCGCCTTGGCCCAGACCAGCAACACCCCCACCGTGGCCGCTCCCGCGACCCCGGCCACCAATGCCCCGGCCGCAGCGGCTCCCGCCGTCTCCGCCGCCGACAAGCACTTCCTCCGCGCCGCTTCCCAGGGCGGCCTCTTTGAAATCGCCGTCGGCAACTACGCCGCCCAGAACGCCAGCGCCAGCGCCGTGAAAGACCTCGGCACCCACACCGCGATGGACCACACCGCGATCAACCAGAAGGTCGGCGCCTGGGCCGCCAGCCAGGACGTCAAGCTCTCCGACAAGCCCAACGCCAAGACCCAGGCCAAGATCGACAAGCTGACCGCCCTCACCGGCGCCGACTTCGACAAGGCCTATGTCGCCGCCCTGATCAAAGCCCACAACGCCGACATCGCCGCCTTCCAGCAGGAAATCGCCTCCACCTCCAACCCCGACCTGAAGGCCCTCCTCACTGACACCCTCCCCACCCTCCAGGGCCACCTCAAGATGGCCGAAGACGCCCAGGCCGGTCTCGCGAAGTAATCGTCAACGTCAACCCCTGTCCTTTCAGCCCCGCCCCGCCTTTGCGCGCGGCGGGGCTTTTTTTGGCGTATTCGAAAGAGAGGGGGAAAATGTTGGCCGCCTTGATATTTGGAGTCGGGAATGCCCTGTCGGGACTTCGATTGCCTTCAATTTTCGAATATTCGAAAAAACTCCAAGGTTTTCGCTTCCTGCGCCGTCTATACCAGTAAGACCGAATGAGGATGGAGAACGAGGAGCTACCGGACGGGCAGTTGGTCAAGGGCGCCCAGTTCGGCGATATGGAGTCGGGCCTCGCCCGCTACGACGAGGAAACCGGCGAAGCCACCGTCCTGGCCAGCAGTCGGCGGCGTCTGGGACAGAATCAATTCGATGATCGGGATTATTACGACATATGAGGCATTTTCACGAGCCCGGGCAGGGGCGGGGATGTCGCAAATACCGTGTCCCCTAACATAATTTTCGCTCGGCGGAAATTCGGACAGGGAGGGATTCGAACAGGTAAGTATTTGGTATTTAGTAAGATACTACGACATCCACCAGAGTAACTCAAGCCAAAAACCACCAACGAACCTCTACCCCGTTTCTACGAAAACCTACCGGTTTTCTGGCAGTTTTTCTGGCAATTTCAAAGGCCCATCTGTTCCTGCAAAGCTCGAGAGGGAGCGGTCCCGTGGAAGCTCTTGAAAGCGCGGGAAAAATGGTAGAGATCCCCATGTCGGGCTGCCGCCGAGGAAAAACACGCACACCCTATCCCCCGAAACCGCCCGCTGATGGAATCAGTCAAAATCGCCCATGGGATCGTTCTGCTTGAAATTCATGCGGGGATCGCCAGGAAGGGCTGGCTCACGAGGGAAGTCGAAGTCCTGGGGGCAAGGCGAACCGCACGTTCAGCTCCACTGTAACGGATCAGGCAGGCACCGCCCCTCTCCGAATAGAGGGTTCCAGAATGGAGCCGTCCTTCTTTCCATTCGAAATCGAGGACGAATCCACCGCGAGCGCGAATTCCACGAACGGCGCCTTCGGCCCAAGCGGAGGGGAGGGCCGGAAGGAGGTCAATGAGCGGGAGACTCTCCCCGGTGTCGGAATCGACCCCGGTCTCATGGCTCTGGACGATCATTTCAACGATCGCGGCCGCTCCTCCGAAGTTCCCATCGATCTGAAAGGGAGGATGGGCGCAGAAGAGGTTCGGATACGAACCGCCGTCCTCATAGGCCCGGTCAGTCCCTCCCCCCAGGCCGCTGCCGCAGGGATGGAGGAGATTGCCCAACAGCGCATGGGCGTGTTCTCCATCCCGCAGGCGGGCCCAGAGGCAGGCTTTCCAGGCCATGCACCAGCCGGTGCCGCCATCGCCGCGACGGGTGAGGGTGACGCGGAGCGCCTCGGCCCATTCGGGGGTGCGAATCGGGGAAATGACGTCGCCCGGAAAAAGGCCAAAGGCATGGGAGACGTGCCGATGCTGGGGCTCAACTTCCTCATGGTCTTCAAGCCATTCCATGAGGCCGCCGCTTTTTCCCACCGCGGGTCGGGGCAACCGATCCTGCGCCTTTCGGAGCTCGGCTCGGAAGGATTCGTCGATCCCGAGGATCCCGGCAGCAGCCTCGGCGCGGCGGAATAGGACGTCGAGGATTTGGCTATCCATAGCGCAGCCCTCGGCCAACGCTCCGAACTCGCCATTGGGCAGGCGGTAGACGTTTTCAGGCGAGACGGTGGGAGAGATGACGAGACGGCCCCTGGCATCCTCGACGAGGAAGTCGAGGAAGAACCGGGAGGCGTCCCGCAGAATCGGATAAGCCCGTTCTAGGAAGAAACGGTCGCGGGTAAAGTCGAAGCGGTCCCAGAGGTGTAGGGAGAGCCACGCCCCGCCCATCAGCCAATAGGAGGCGGCCAGATTACGGTCAGTGGGGGCGGTGTCAGCCCAGAGGTCGGTGTTGTGGTGGGCGACAAAGCCGCCGCAGCCGTACATCTCGCGCGCGGTAACCCGGCCCGATTCGGCAACGCGCCCGATCAGGTCGAAGAGGGGCTCGTGGCATTCGGAGAGGCCGGCGGGCTCGGCCAGCCAGTAATTCATCTCGGTGTTGATGTTGATGGTGTACTTCGCGCCCCAGGAGGGCCAGAAATCCTGGTTCCAGAGACCCTGCAGGGTGGCGGGCAGGCTATCGGGACGGCTGGAGGAGATGAGGAGATAGCGGGCGAAGTGGAAGTAGAGGGCGGCCAGGGCGGGATCGGCCTCGCCGCGGGCGGCCCGTTCCAACCGCTGATCGGTGGGGAGCGCCGCGCCGGCGGCTTCCTGGTCCGGGGTGCCCAGGCGGAGATCGACCCGGTCGAAGTAGCGGCGATGGCCTTCCTGGTGCCGCATGCGGAGGCTTTCCCAGCCGCGCGCCAGGGTTTCCCGGGAATGCCTCTCCACGAAGAGGTCGGGATCGGCTTCGCGAAAGGTCGTGGCGGCGGCTAGGACCAAGGTGACGGCATCGGCCCGCTCCACCGTCAAGGTCTCGCCGATGATCCGGACGGTGCCCCCCTCGACAGCGGCCCGCAGACAGGCGGCAAAGGAAACTCCCTCCCGGCCTCCAGCTGCGCCGGACAAAAGAAGGCCCTCGGCCCCTTGTGGCCGGATGGAATCGGCGTAGCGGCTCGAATAGCTGGAGCGCGGGCCGCGCTCCATCCGCAGGCGGAAGGAAACAGCGCCCGACTGATCGGCCTCGAACCGGAGGACCACCGCGTTGTCGATCCCGCTGACAAAATGGAAGCGATGGTAGGCGATCCCGCCGAGAATGTAATGGGTCGCGGCCACCGCATTTTCTAGGTCGAGCTCACGACGATATCCGCTAAAGACCGAAGCATCGAAAGAAGGCGAGAGATAGCCATCCGCCGTCGCCAGGGCGTCGGGGCGCAGCGGAAGCTCGATCCCGGAATGGGAAAAGCGGATCAGCAGGTCGGCCAGGGGCTCGTAGCAACGCATGCTGTCGGGAATGCCGGCGAGGGCGTCGTTCGCCAAAGCATGGGCGGCGGCTAAGCGGCCTTCTCTAAGCAAGCGGCGGATCTCGGGAAGGGCCTCGCGGGCGGAAGGGTTTTCCCGCCTCCGCGGGCCGCCGTTCCAGAGCGAGTCCTCGTTGAGCTGAATCCGTTCCGAGACCACGTTGCCGAAGACCATTGCCCCCAGCTTGCCACCTCCCAGCGGCAAGGCTTGGTTCCAGTCCTCTCCGGCCGATTGTTCGTACCAGAGCTTCCAGCGGGCGTCAGCAGGCATGAGACACCGGGTTATGGATCTTCCTTTTCATTTCCATTTCAAGACAACGCCTACATATTCGTCCTTCTTTCGGAGAAGTCCCTCATAGGCCTGATTGATTTTAGAGGGCGGAAGAATGTGGGTGATGAGCGGGGCGAGACGCAGGCGGCCATCGGCGATCCAGCCGAAGAGAGCATCGAGTTTCATTCTCTGGCTGTAGAGAAAAGGGAGGGGTGACTCGGTCGGAAGGTTCCATTCGAGGCACCCCTTCACGGTGATCCAGCGGTTATGCGAAGCCGCAAAGACATCGGTGAGGTTGCCATTAACCTCGGTCCGAGGAGTGCCAAGAACGATCACCTCGCCTCCGTCGGCACAGAGCCGGACTGCCTGGAGGGAGATTGCGCTATGGCCCACGGCATCGACCACCACCTCGGCCATGCGCCCGTCGGTGATCTTCCTAATCTGCTCATCAATTTCCCCTTCGGTTCCTCCAATGGCATGAGGAATGCCGCACTCTTGGGCGAGACGTCGACGATGCTCGCTAGGGTCGACTCCGATTACTTGAGCTCCGGTAAGTCTGAAAAGCTGCGCGGCAAGGTTTCCGACCATCCCAAGGCCGATGATGACGACGCGACGGACATAGCGGGGCGTCGAAGCATCAAGACCGGCCATGGCGACGACAGCCATTCGGACGGCGGCTGCCTCGTCGAGTGGCACCGCTTCGGGAACAGGTGCCACGAGTTGGTAGCGAGGATCGGTCGCGTGGCGGATGAACGAACCGTGGGCTCCATTCCCGTTGGTAAAGACCCTCTTCCCGATGAGGGAACGATAGTCGGCCCCCGCCTCGCGAACAATGCCGACATTGGCATAGCCCGACTTCCAGGGATAAGCGCACCAGCTTCCCTGCCGAAAGACATTCGGATCGGTGGCTGTATAGTTCGCCAGCTCAGTGCCCGCACTGATAAAGCTTCGCTCTGTTTCGATCAGTAATTCATTTGTGGCCAGGTTCGTTTCATCAAGCGAAAGGGCTTGAAGTGAAACCTCATTTTTTCCGGTAATGACGACTTGTTCTATTTGCATATTGTCTTATTCCGTTTTTGTTTCCGCTGGCCTTTGCCCTTCAAGAACACGTAAGGTTTCGACCTGCTTCGCGGGCCATTGCGTTAAGGGTTTCAATGCCGTTCACAATACGATCGATATAACCGGAAGTGGGTGGTTCACGTCGAAGAATAGCGTCCGCAAAGGCATTCCAATTACACTTATGGGCGTTGCTTTGCACTTGAGCGGTAGCAACAATACGACGAACTCCTAATATTTCCTGAACAAGTTGGAGTTCGCAATCCGAGTGCGTTCCGATCCGATGCGGTCCCATATTCCGATAGATGGTCCCTCGCTCGTAACTTAGTTGAAGGGAGTTGCGATAGGCGTCGCCGTCGCCGACACAAAAGGAGGCCGTGATGGCACCAACGGCGCGATTCTCCATTTCGAGAGAGAGTACAGCATTATCAGCGGTTGGCCTCCCCGTACGCAAACGCGTTTCCAAAATACGGACCGCGCATACGGCGCCCCAGAGAGTCTGCAGATCATTGATTAAGTAGATGCCGAGGCGGAAGATTGGTGGTGCGGGGCATTTTACAAAATCGTCATACCAGCTTCCATCAGCGGTTTCATGATAGTTGGCATGTACACTCCCATAAAAATAGGCGGAACGACCAAGGTCATATTTTTTCTCCCATTCCAGGATCGTAAGAAGATCATCAGCGATCGTTGCAGCAGGAGAGTTGAGGTGGATGACGCGGCGCAGCCTTTGGCTTTCGATTAGGACGTGACGTGCAGCGACTGAATCAGTCTCGAAGGGTTTAGTGGTCATGATATCCTTGCCTGCGGCGAGGACCTCGTGAAGGAGCTGCGCCCGGCCTCCAGGGCCGGTGAGGAGTGCGATGGCAGAAAGGGTCGGATCAGCCAATAGCTTTCGATAGTCAGTTACGGCTTCCACCCCCAATTCGGCAGCGAGGGCTTCGGCCAGCTCGCCGTTGAGATCGCACACGGCCTGGATTTGGAAGCGGGAATGGGGGGAGGCCTTCAAATCCCGCGCCAAGTGGGCACCGAATTTACAGCCAATGATGGCAATTGGAATGGGTGGGATCATGATTGAATTAAGGAATGCTGGACAGGCGGGAGGGGCGCTACGTAGAGATACGGCCCTCCGTATTTCTTCCATTCACGGTAAACCAGGAGCATCGGATAGATCGCCAAGGCAAAGAGAATGGCGCTCCAAAGGAATGTCATTCGGTAATCGCTATGCACCAAATCCATGAACTTCCCGATGAGATAGTTTCCAAGAATGAGACCTCCGCAACCGAAGACGTTAAGACCGGAAGAGAACTGACCGAATTTCTCTTCAGGAAAGAGCTTCATGGTCGTGGCCATAGAGCCCAAGGCCCAGCCCACCGAGGGCAAAGCCGATCCCATTGCAAAAACTATATAGCTTTCCCGACTGTCAACCCAAAGAAGCGCTGAGATAGAGACAGCCATGAGGCCAATTAAAGCACAAATCGTTACGCTCAATGGACCGAACTTGTCGCAGAGCCAACCCATGGGGAAATAAATTACTGCGGAGACCGCCGCACCCCAGGCGAAAATCTTTCCCATTGCATCCATGTCGAGACCCAGCGTATCCCGGGTGAAGAGAACGGAGAAAGGGCCAGCGCATCCTGTCGCCGCAAGAGTCAGGATGTAAACAATGAAGAAATTGCGATAAATCGGCAAGCCGAGGCATTCACGAAAATAGATCACAAAGGACTTAAAAATGCCGGGACGGTCTATTTTTTTGGGTGCTGGAGGATACTCGCCTTCCTTCACGTTCCAGCACATAAGGAGGAAAGCTGCCAGATAGAAGAGGCCGACGCTGAGGAAGACTTCCTTCCGATGAATAATGACATGGGGAAAGACCCACCAAAGAAAGGCAAAAGAACTTGCAGTACCAACGATACGGAACCAGGAGAGAAACCGGGCCATTAGTTCTTGGGGAACCACGTCACGCAGCAGCCAATTGTAAGAATTGACGAGGACCATGTTGAAGAAGTGAAAGGAGACGACAAACGCGCAGAGGAGGGTGAGAATGACCACTCCCTCCGATAGGCCAGCCGTGAACCGGACCAGGAAGTGCGCGCGAAGCCAAACAGCGATCTCAGGCGCAAAGCCAACGGCAATGAGCGAGGCCACAGTAAGCGGCGTGACAACATAGAGAAACGGAATGCGACGACCGAACCGGCTGCGGGTGTGATCGCTCCACTGGCTGATGTTCGGCAGGAAAAAAATGTTTACCAACCCGGCAAAGCTCCCCGTCATGACGCCGATAAGGGTATTAGACGCGTGCAAATCCTTCAAATAAAGCGGAATGAAACGACCAAAGATGTTTTCAAAAAATGTAAAGGCGAAGTCACCCCATAAAAGCCATATGAAAAGCACCGCGAGTCCTCGCACAGTGTAGCGGAGAGTTCCTACTCGATAAATTTTGTCCAAAGCATCGCCATCGATGGACATTGGGAGTTCCTCGGCGCAATGGATTCTTGGGGGAATATCGTTCATGCGGATTTAAAAACTGGCTCCCGAGACACCTATCCCGGAATTCAAAAACTCGTCGAGGGCATTAGGGCTTAAGGGGTAAGCCCATTTTTTATTCATTAACTGGCTCAAGTTGTTCATCGATAACTTTCCCTGTGTAACGATCGATGGCGATGGAGAGCCAATAACGCTTTTCTCCTTCGACGATGAAATTGGCAAGGGAGGTCGGAATTGCTCCCGATTGAAATCGCCCCACTTGGGCTACCACGTCGATGAGAAGATTCCAGGTCCGCGTCTGAGTCCCGGACGTTAGGGCTCGCATCACCGATTCCCGGCAATATTTGATCGGGTTAGCGGCTGTAGCATAAGCTCCCCCCAGAGGGGCCGAAGGCATAAAGGATGGTAGCTCGCCCGGATTTACCGGCATGCTTGTGGTGGGGGTTCCGGAAGAATTGGCAAAAGTTTGATAGGCCGCGGCCATCGACGAGCCGAGAGAGGAAGAAAGTTGACTTGTCCCATCATAGGATTGGGCTGTGCCACTGAGCAACGCTTGTTGCATCTCCGCTTGCGGACTGTTCAAATCGATTTGTCCTGCGACTACCCGCGGTTGATCGGAAACAGAGAAGATGTCCAGGAGAGCGCCATCGGCGCTCGTATCGTCAAAGAAATTGATCGTTTTCCAAGGGGCAGCGCGAAAAACATAACCAAGTTCAGCTACGGATCGGTAGGGCCGGTGAAGAATAACCGGGCGGCCTGTCGAATTCCCTGTAGCCGCTACATTGGAGAAGAAATTAGCGCCGCCGCCCAACCAACCATCGGCGGGGCGCACCACCCCGTCGACATCCTGCACATTATTGGCGTAGGAAGATCCCACCCAACCAGTCTTGTTCCCCAATAACCAAGCTCCCGGATAGTAAGCCCCCCCCAGACGAGGTCCAAAGGGCGGAGAGGCATCCTGAGAAACGCCGGCAAAGGATCCAGACACTGGCGCAGTAATTGTCCCCGACAGCGAGTTTGCCCAAGACCCTGAAAAGCGAGTGGTCCGGGGGTCGAGTTTAAAAAAGCCGCCACCGGAAATCACGGAGTTATTTACGCGCGAGCCTGATGTAATCGGAAGGATGGACGGGGCAAATAGCGGCTGACATGCTGCAGTTTTCGAACTCAAGATCCCTGTTCCAGTAGCCAGGAACGACTCATTGCCGCCCATGGTATCATAGACATGCCAAATACTGGGATTGGCGGCGTCCTGATATTCCAGGACCATGAGGAGATTGCTGAATTCGGCACGCATATTTACCTGCGTTACTCCCGATGTGGAATAGCTCACGGGAGGTCCCGGATAGGTATAATAAAGAAAGGCGTCGACATCCGAATCAGCCGAATCCACCAGTGATGATCCGACTAAGGTACTCAACGTGGTGCTGGAAGTGGCTTCGCCGTGCCGCACCGGTTTCATAGCAGCGCGAAAGTCCTCCAGCACGGAGGATGGAACGGTAATTGCCTTGGTGCCAGACGGATCCGAAAGGTTGAGGGTCAGGGTTTGATTGAGAAAAAGGGTCCCGGACGGAATCAACTGACCGTAGGCATTGGTACCGGCTCCGCCGGCGATGCGGACACGAATATTGGATGGCCCGGAAGAAAAGGAAACGCCTGCTGCATGCGGATTGAAGAGTTCTGGGACGAAAACCATGGAGAAAAAGTTGATCTGATTGGAGTTGGCGTTGACATAACTTTCATTATAGAAAAGTTGAAAAATGGTGGCGTAGAGATAGGGCAAATCTTTGATCCCATGAGCGAAGACCGGCGCCCCTCCTCCCACCGGATCGGCGTATGCGACCGTAGTCGGATAGTTATCGGCTCCGGCGCAATCGATGATGTTGAGTCCGATTTGAAAAATTTGGAAATCCCCGCTTGCCTCCAAAGCCTTCTGGTCCGCCTCCATCATAAAGACATTGTCACTCGCCTTGCCGACGGAACCCGCCAGCATGCCCGCTTTAAGCAGTTCGAAAAAGTTCGGTTCCCGGTTTTCCGCCGCAATTTGGCTGAGAGTCTCGATTCCGGACTGAATAGTTGATCCGGAAGCACCGACATATTCCCAGCAGGGTGTCGTGACCCCTCCGACCGGGAGGCTGGTCCATTTTAATCCGAAACATGCTTGAATAGCGGCAGCCGAGATGCCCGCCTTGGCTCCGGAAGCGGAAATCCACCCTACCTTCGCCAACGAAAACCGTCGTTGAATAAGAGGATCACCCGCCAAAACTGGATAGGTGGTGGCCGTTCCCGTATCATCATAATGAGTGATATCATAATGAGTGATTGTCGCCGACGCCTGGAATCGAACGCCTGTCAAATCGGGATTGGTTGTTGAAGTAATGGCCGGAACCCAGGAGGGCGCGTTCAATGCCCGTGAAAAATGGGTCAGTTGTCCGGCTTGGGCGGTCGTCAGGCCAGCAATGGAACCCTGTGCGGCGAGGAGAAGATCATGGCGTGAAAAGAAGACATTGTCCCCAGCGTCTGCCGAAAGATGCCCTGAGGCAGCTGCCGTCATTGCCCCGGAATTGGTCGCTCCCGATGCGGGCGGCAGACCGGCGCCCCATTCCATAAAGGTATTCGTGTCGGTTCCGGTCGAGACGTTGCGCCAAGCTGCCAGACCGGTAATGCCAAGAGCCCCTCCGACGTCCGCGAAGGCCAGCGAAGATTTAAAGGGTGCCACCGTCGCGGCGACCGTGGGATAACCTGCCACGTTTGCATCCATCAACCCTCCGATGTCATAAACCGTATAAGCGAAGCGCCCCATGACGTATCCGGTCTTGCTTGGATTCGCGGCATCGGTCAGCACTGGCGTCTGGACGCCGCCCCGAGTGACATAAACCCAGGTGGGTAACGTGTCGTTGGTACCGAGGTCAGGACCGCCGGAGCCAAACCAGCGGTCCTCCGAAAGATAGCGCCCATTGAGACTGGATTGGCTAATGAGAATGGAAGAACCCATTGTTCGACCGTTCGAGCCGGGATCGATAGCGCTGCTGTTGGCCGAAACCTTGAATAGATTGGTCGTCAACGCACCGGAAATTCCAACCTTCTGGGGAACGGCATTGCTGGCGGCTAGTGGTCGATAAAATATCGGATAGGCGGAATTCCCTCCATTGTTGGTCGATGAATAAGATGGATCGGCAATTTCTTCGCGAATCTGCCCCGTGACGATCTCCAAGGCGGAGCGGGCCAATTGGTCGGCCTTCACTGTATTCGTGTTGGAATAGGAAATCTGTCGGTTGAGCTGGGAATTGGAGAAAAAGGCCAGGATCAGGACCGTGATCAGAACGACGGCGCTTAGGGTTATGAGCAAGGCTACGCCGCGTACATCCCGGGGGGCACGGATCAATGAGGAAGACTGATTCACGGCTGGGTGGAAGAGGGAAAAGAAATGAGGCGAGAGACAAAGGGAGTGATGGGATAGAATCGCTGGAAGATCCGCAATGATTGACGCGCAGGCAACGGGACCGACGAGGGGAGCGAATCAGGGGAGGCCGCCGAGGGACCCCAGAACGGGACGGGCAACGTGTCGTTTGCAGGAATGGCAAAGGCCGATCCGAGCGTCGTGACCTGAGTCGCGCTCAGAAGGCGGAGACTATTGAGATCGATCACGACCAAGCCGACGACCAAGGCGCTGATGCGAGACAGATCGATGACCGTCGTTGAGGTGCCGCCTCCGTAGGGGACGACTGTGCGTACCGGAGGACTGTAAACAACCTGGCCCCGCGCATTTGCAATCAACGTGGTATCTTGCAGAGTGGCTGGCAGATTGTCCGGATAGAGTTGAAAGCCGATCACCATGCGAATGACGCCTGGAGCCAGCAGATCGAAATCAGAGGTCTGTGGCAGGAGCGTGGAGGGGAAGGAAATCGGCAATCCCGTCGAATCCAAACCAAAGTAGTCGGTCTGTGTCCAAGAGATTGCGTTCGCGGCGCGGACCAAGCATGGACGGGCGATCCGGTCTGGACCGGTATTATCCGCACATGTGGCCACTTGGTAGGCGATGATCGAGACATCCCGAGGGGTCGCGCTGGCAGAGGTAACTCCGGAGACAAAACAGAGCAGATTGGTGGCTCCTATTGCTGCGTTTTGAGCCTGCAAGGGAACGTCGGGGCGCTTTACCAATGCCGTCAAATCCGCCTCCAGGCAGCCGAAAACAAGCCGCGCTTGGGAAGCCGTGTCGACCATCTGGTTGCTCAGGCGCGTGGTCTTCGAGGTAGCTCCGGTCACCTGGGCAATGATGTAGCCCAAAAGGACGAGCACCGACATGGCGACCATGATTTCCATCAGGCTGAACGCCTGTCTTTTCAGCAAAGAATGCTTCATGGTGCCGGAAAGGAAACGTAGCTCTCCACGAATCCCGAAATATTGGTCAGGGACGTGAGCGCGACTGGGTCGGTGGTGGCTCGGCACGGCCAGCCGACGATCAGCCGGGCCTCGATCGGAGAGAGTGAACCTGGGGCAGGAACCTGGGTGTAGAGGATGGTTACCTGGTAAGGAAGTGGAGGCTTGGTCGCTACGTTGCTTGCATTTTCATTCTCGTCGAGACCAACCGAGTTGGTCGATGAAACTGTATTGGTGGATAGATTCGTGTTGAGAATGATTTGCCCGGAGGAATTGGTCGTGTACGGCAACGCCAAGCCGAAGTATTTAGAATTGCCATTATTGGCAAGAGGATGGGTATTGCGGAGATCGGCCTCCACGCTGGTCAGAATGCAGGTCGCCCGCGTCTCTTCGGCGGAAATCCGGTTGGTTTTGATCCCCATGGGAAGCAAAGCCAAGGTCGAAAGCAGGGCAAAGGAAATAATGCCCAACGCAATGACCACTTCGATGAGACTGAAGCCGTAGTGAAATCGCCTCACAGGTTTTCTTTGCGTAGCACCTCAATTGTCCCTGTTAATCCCCCCAGCCGGAGAACAAAGGGATTCTTTCCCTCCAATGGCGCAGGTCTATCGATTGCAACCGCAATGAACCGCGCGGGAGTGGAGGCCACTACCTGAGCCGTTCCGTTGGGACTGAACTGGATGCAACCGTTGAAAGTGATTGAACCAAGGCTGGCGATGGCACGAGTGAAGCTTAAGGCGCTAGGAGCTGAGGGCGTCCCAGGCGTCACATCGGCGCTATTTGTCACCAAATTGTTATTGAAATTAAAATTGCTCAAGACCAGTGGTCGGCCAACGGTCGGCCACTGCGTCATGTCGGTCACGCTGAGGGTCCCGTCGCTCGAATAGAGGCAGAAAACGACGAACAAGGGAATCGGGCTTGAAGAGGACTTGGCCACTGTGCCAAACCCAACCCGGACGTAGGTGCTGTTCGCCATTGCATAGGCGCGGGCTTGTTCCAGAGTGTTGGAAAGGTCCGTGACCGCCTTATCGACAGAATTGGCGCCCGAGAGGGACGAAATGAGCGGCCCCGAAAGCGCCATCATTAAGGCCATGATAGCGACAACGACCATAAGTTCGATCAGGGTGAAACCGCGCGTGGATTTCATGGAATTATGGAACATGCCGATTGCTACCAGTGAAATTCGAGATACGGATCGTCGCTACGCTTATAGGTTCCGACATAGGGGCCGCCTTGATCGCCGGTAAGATGGATAAGAAGGGGTCCCCGCAGCCACGCTGTTCCGCCTTTCGCCGCATTGCGGTTCCAGGCATCGATAGCCAAGACGTTGGTTTGTCCCAGCTTGAGAAGTCCGTTAGGAATCGTATAAAGACGGGAGGTGCTCCATGCCGTCTCAGGAGTTGAGTTTTCAGGCGTAATGCCGCCGATCCTCACTCCGTTCAGGTAGGTTACATCGTAATCGTCGATGGTCCCAAGCCCTATGGCAGCGCCGTTTTCGATGGCAGCGGGACCTTGGAATTCGACGCGAACGAAAACATGTGCGAAAGGAGTCTGCTGAGCGGAAAGGTCAAATGGCTTCCAATCAGAAGCTTGGTAAGCAGGCTCAGTCCACGTGGTTTCCCCGGACATTTTACCTTCCTTCAAACGCACCACCGTCCCCGGCATTGTTGTCAGGGGCAGCTCATGAGGAGCTCTCCCTATTGCGTTGAGAAGTTCCGCGACGGGGCTCCCTAAATCCACCCCCACATTAGTCAATATCTGAGAAAGAATGCGATATTCGTGCCGCTGGGTCAGCCGAAGGTAAGGCTGTTGATCGATAGGAAGTGTGGTGGGATCAAAACCCAGCAGAATCCAACGCCCGTTGCCTTGCGGAATCTCCGACAACGGACTTTTGCCCGCGAACCAAAGCTGGTCTAATGGCTGCCGCGCATGAAAATCATTTTGCGCCAATCCGACGAGAAGTTTGCCCTCCGGAAGTCCACTCCAGGGAACCAAGCTTTCCTTCCTCGATTCAACATTCAAGCCGGGGAAATAGCTGGCATAAGCTTCGATGCCCTGGGGAAGAACAATAGCGGTTCCTCCTTGCGTCACCCAGTTCTCGAGAGGGCCGCTCTCCGTGGGAAGAATCGGAATTAAGGCGATGCCTCGAGCGGGCAGGTTAGAGACATCCCGCGACACCGCGCTTTCCGCTCCCAAGCAATCCGCCCATGAGGCAGTCACGTTGGCGTCTCCGACTATTGCCAATGAGGAGGCTTGCTTCGGCGACGGTGACGATATCAAATCATGCACTAAATTTGCCGCGATTCTCGTGGCCACGGGATCAGTTCCAACTCCATCCACCAATGACAGCTGACAGAAAATGATGCGGCGACCATCGGCGTTAGCTTCAAGGAGAGGCGTTTCGCGGAGGTCAAAACCACAACGAAGCAAGGGAGTAAAGTTTCCTCGCGTGGGGATTTCCATCGTGACCGACGCAGTCGCTCCGACATATTGGGTGTGAAAATCGTAGCCAGTCCGCAACGGCTGGATTCCATCAGGCAACAATTTTGGCGTAACTCTCCAGTCATGCAGGTCATCGTCACCAACACCTGCCAATGCGGGAAAAGCCGTCGGAAACGAAAAGAGGATTCGGGGCCGAATAGGAAACGCCCGCAACCCCATTTTTATAAGGGACTCATCGGTTTGCTCCAGCACCAACACCGGCATCCCCGGAGGAAGCGATTCAAGAAGTTTGACTCCTTCCATTTTCTCGACCGCCCGACGACCGATTACCAGCAAATCGCATCCGGCGAGCTGATCGGACGATGTAATAGGGATGGCGTTCAGCCCTAATTTCGAGAACATCCCGCCCGATTCACCAATCGGATCATAGAGCGCAATCTTCCGATTCCGCATCCCATCCTCAACTTGATAGGGTGGATAGACAGAAAATGGAAAGCGATCGTGCGTTATTTCCTCTCCAGTTCCCTCGTCTTTCACGCTTAGCTCGATCTCGCCTGAAACCCTGCTTTGAACTTCCGGTGTCGAAAATTGAATGGGGCTGAAACTGATTTGTCCCGGATTGAGAGAAAGAGAGACGCTCCCGGAATCAATACGATTTCCACCAAGCGTCGCGCTCCACGTCGCCATAACTTTCCGGGAGGAAAAGCCATCCCAGATCAATGCAATCTGCTTGGAGATTGTCTCGCCTGCCCAATAGACATGGTCTTTTTCTGAAAAGCGATCCGCCGAACCGGCGATATAGGCCAGAAATGGGCTGTTGACCTCATGGAGAACGTCTCCCAGAGGTGTAAGAATATCGGGCTTCTTTCCGGTTGGAATCGGTGATAAGAAAGGCATGGCTTCTCTGGGCCAGTAACCCTGGCATTTCCATAGGTCGAGCTTGCCGCCGACCGTCTTGAGATTGAGGTCCGGATCGGCCACGATTTTTCCGTCGTCCCGAAAGAGCGCCTCGCCCTGAATCAAATGGAGACAGGGACCAAACGGCTCGATTCCCATGGAGACTCCATAAGTACGCCATGTCCGGTAGATCGCTCGATTTTGGCGAGCCCAAACTGCCTGCACATTCTGCCATGCAGCTTGGACCACAGCGTCACCCAGTTGATGGATCGCACGAAATCCATGGAGATAATTTCCGGCCGCTTTGTCGTAGGAGGAATGGATTAAGCTAAGATAGGCCGGGGTCTCGTTGAAATAGACTGTGTCCCCCAGTAGGGCCGCGGCATATTCCGTGGCCCACGGCTCTCCGTCCCCTCCTGCGGGGGCGTGGTTCAAAAAGCTGGCAGGATAGGGAAGACCATGTTCAGTTGATCCTATCGGCATCTGGCCCTCGGCTGCCCATTGGCGAGGCCAGTCTTCCCATTCCTGAAGCGGAGTCCAATTAAAGTAATCAAAACCGCCCCAACCATCCCCCTCACCCGCGTCAAGATGGGAAAGGAAAGGACGAGTCGGATCTGCCTGCTTGATTCCGGCGATGTAATTTCGGCAGACGGCCATGGTTTGCAATGCCTTGGCTCGCGTTCCTCCGTCTTGGATCATTCCCTCCAAAACGCCTTTTCCATCCAGAGGATGAATGCCCCAAATATCGGGCCGAAAATTCAGATAATTACCACCGGAAGAATAGGCGTCGCCGAATCCGGAGTAAGCGATTACGCTGGGATGATTGAAGAGGCGTTGAATCTCATGAGATTTCACATAATCGATCAATGCCTGCATCCGATCGCCACTGATGACGTCCGATCCAAATTGACCTCCTGAGACTAGACTATAGGGAGTATACGGGATCACCAGCATCCCCATCTCGTCCGCGATATTATAGTAAGCCTCTATTGAATTCCGGTTCGGATCTTCCAGTTCATGAGTTCCCCCAACCGTGGGGCGCTGCACACAATTGAAACCCATATCCTTTAACAATGCGAATTGACGACGAATCGATAGGTCATCGAGATATCCACTATCCGTCAGCTTGGGACGCAGATGGAACGGATAGCCGTTGAAGAGAATCTGCTTTCCTTCAATCCGAATCTCACGGAAGCCAAACCGCTCCGGGAGCGTCTCATCCAGAACAGTGCCGTCAGGTCCCAGGGCTTGAACTTGAAACGTGTAGAGATACGGATCATCGGGCGTCCACAAATGGGGATTCGCCCAAGGCAACTCCAGGGCGATACCGTTCTCGTCACGCGATCCCGTTCCCGCATCGGCATTCACGGCCTCCTTCCCGTCCGCATTCAAGATTCGTAGGGAAAATCGCACAGGTTCGGTTACCGAGGAGAGAATCCGCAGCCCCAGCGAAGGCGTTCCCCCTTTAAGCGACGGCAGAACCTCGACCCGGTCCAAAACCGCGCGTGACGGCTCCAGATCAAGATAGAGATCGTGGAAACCACGTCCCGCATCTATTTGTGGTAATCCCGCTTGTTGCAGACGAGGCATAACGCCCGCTTCCTGCAAAAATGCATATCGATTTTCAGGATGTTGTCCCATCGCATAAAGGGCCAGTTGGCCTTTACCAGCATGGACAAATGGCGTTAGGTCAACTCGTCCTCCTAGTTGATCGGTCACGTTTCCGACAACTTTCCCGTTCCAATAAACGCGTACGGCATATCCCCACATCCCACCAATTTCGAAAAAGACCTTCCTATCCTCGCCAGAGGGAATCTCGACATCCCGAACATACCAAATACCAGGAGCAGTGGTCTCTGCCTTCCGGGCTCCCCAGCTGGTTTTTTCCCGGCCATAGACGCTATAAAGTTCTTGAGAGCTGAAATAGCCCGGCACCTTGAAAAAGGCCCAATCCCCCTCGCGGGGAGGCGCCAACGAACCATCCGCAGGCTGAATTGCCCAAAGTCCATTGAGACAGCCTTTCCATCGTGTCTTTGACTGGAGTATGTCGGCATTCGCCCAGCTCCAATCGGGAGTCAAAGTCACCCCTTTAGACGTTACAGGTGCAAGGGGTATCGCATAAATCGGGATCTCGGAGGGCATCCCCTCTAAAATCTCGACGGTGGATACCGTATCCTGGGTCAAGGAGATATTACGAAAATCAGCTTCGGCAGGCGTGGTTCCGCCGAGCGCCATCCGCAACACCACCCATTTTGTTCCCTGCGGGGTAACAAATTCCCCCTGGTAGGCCTTCCAGTCGCGCACATCCGGAACGGTGGCGTTCGGAAAGGAAGGATTCCGATAGGCGACTTTTTGAATCTCTTTATAGCCCAGGTAATGGCCATCCGAGGCAAGAAAATCAGCGCCCGCAGAGATAAAGTGGAAGTCTCCCCCCCAACCCTTTGCCTCGAATTTCAGCGCAAATGTTTGCCCTTCTTGGACAGGCACTTTTTGGAGCCACCAAACATTGTCACTCGCAATACTATCCAATTTGCGAATGAAAAGCTCCCGTTGCTCCGGCTCTCCGGCGACCCCGTGCTCCAACTTGCCCTTAGATCCCTGGTCCTTGAATGACCATGCTGGAGCGGTCTGCCCGTCCATATCCCCATTTATCAGAAGATTGGGTTCAGGATCCGCGGCCAAGGCCCCATATAGTGCGGAAAGAAAGCCGCATACCACCCAGAAAGCTCGATACATGAAAGTCAAATGTCGTCGGGCCAGCCATGCCCTGACTACGCAACAAGAGAACGTTGCCGCTTGCGAACTGCGGCTCCAATATATCCCAAGACACTCAGTCCTATAAGATCCAAAGTCGAAGGCTCCGGCACCGCGGCGACATCCAACAAAATCTCACCTGGATCGCTATAATCAAGCGTAGCGGTGAATCCGGTCAATCCAGTTCCCAGCGTGAGGCCTGAGGAAATGTCACTACTCATCAGAGTGGTGCCTTCGTCCGAATAGAATTCAAATAAGACAAATGTACCCGCCTGAGCGTCCGTGAAATTAATGGTGTTATTGTTCAGCACGAAATCGGATGCACCCGCATAATTAAAGAACCTGATTGTGTCGCTGGTGTTCGAGGACCCAAGGGTGAATTTGAAGGTGGCGCCAGAACCCATGGTTAACAATGGTCCGCTTGTATTCCCGCCGTCAAACGTCAGCGTGCTAATGGATCCACCGGCGCCGGGGTAGATCGTCCCGATGCCATTGCTCCCTGTGACCGTGACTCCATTGCTACCTCCCGGGGCGATGATACCGGAGCCCCCCAAAACCGCCGCCTGCCCCGTTCCCGCCACGGTGACCGCCCCAGTCCCGGTCGCCGAGCCACTGGTATTCGTGACGAGCAAAGTCCCAACTTGCTGAGTCGTGCCACCGCTATAAGTATTCGCCGCAGATAGGATCAAGGTTCCGGTGGCCACGGCGCCGGTGGCTCCGTTGTAAAGAGTCGGGTACCTTCCCTTGATTAAAGAGGTGGCGTATCCATTATTATCGGAGATGACACCCGAAAGCGTCACCGTGTCATTGGCATCAGCAAAGACGTTAAGGGTACTCGCGGAATTGCCATAGTTCGTAATTACCCCGCTTAGGGTTAGATCCGTTGCGCTCGCACTTTCATTCGCAATGTTTTCACTGGCCCCATGCAAAGTGATCTCTCGATCACTGGACTGATTGGCGGTTCCAATATAATCCAAAGACCCTCCATTACTCACCGTAATAAGACCATGAGCTGCTGTCGTGGGATCCCCCAACGCCGAAGCGCTCCCGATGTTTCCAATCGAAGTAAAAGCCAGCGATCCAGCGACTGAAATAGGGGCATCGAAGGTATTGTTATTATTTGCAAACACAATAGAAACCGTACCACTATGGCCAGCACTGTAGGTATTGTATGCTTGGGTGATGCTTCCCCCACTGGTTGCCGTTCCGGTAACCAAAGCGTTAATATAAAGAATTGGCGTCTGGCTTAGGGTGTATGCCGGCAGGGTTCCGCTGGTATTCGTTACAAAACCAAAGGTCTGGGCGGTACTGAATGACCCCAGATTAAGAGTCAAATCACTTCCCAACGTCACAACCGTAGAGGCCTCGGCCGAAACATATACGGCACCGCCGCTAACATTGATGGTTTCACTAGGGGAGACTGTTCCATTTCCCAACGTGAAATTTACGCCTGTTGCGGTGAAATTAAAATTGAGCGCCGTCACGTAGGGATCGCCTCCCGCATCGAGCCCCACCGTGTAGGTCCCTGTTGTATTGATGCTGGAAAAATCGCCACCGACCAAGTCATTGGTCCAATTACTGGCGGTACCGTAGTCAGTTCCGGTTCCCCCGCTACTTACGCCGATTCCATTCCAGACCTGCGCATGCCCAGAATCCACGCATATCCCACCGAAGGAGGATAGGATCACCGCAAGCCGCAGGAAGCGAAAAGCAAATAGTCTGTTCATGGCCATAAGGATTGTTAAAAACATTTTTAATTTAAGACATTCTTGGATTTTTGTAAAGACACAAATTAATTTTCGATATTTAAGCTTATTTTTAAGAGTAATTCTTACGTCAATTGACTTGACATTAATTGTTATTTACATTTTTATTATGGTTCATCCATGAAAGGCCCCGCTTACCAGCAGATTCATAACCAGTTGCGCCAGGCGATCTTGTCTGGGGAAATTCCCTACGGATCGAAGCTCCCTTCAGCCCCCGAGCTCGCGCGCCAATTCAACACGAGCGCCTTTACAATTCAGACCGCGCTGGGACCTTTGGCCGAAGTCGGACTCATCGAGAGGACCCGCAAGAAGGGGACCTTTGTCCGGGGATTGCCCAATCATCTGGCAAGTGCTGGCATCTACTTCAGTTCCGACTTCTGGAGTGGGGGAGGCCTCGATTTCTCCCGTGAAGTGTATCGGGAATTGATTCGGGAGCTGGCAATCGATCACGTTCGCTATAGGACGTGGATCGATTCCCGCCCCATCAAGGAACAGGGGGAGCCCCTTCCAGAAATCCAGGAGGCCATCGCCCGTGGTGAAGTTCAAGGGATTATCGTGGGAAAAACCAATCGCATCGACATGACGTGGCTAACCAAAACGGGGGTCCCGTCCTCTTTCTTGACTACGGGAGCCGTGGCGGCCCGGGTCGGATTCGATTGGAGGGAGGCCTTAAAGCAAGGCATGGATGAACTGCGCCGCCAAGGATGCCGGACGGTGGGTGCCATCGTACCGCTCACACCGGAATTCAGCCAAGCCGATGAGTGCAACCAGGCTTTTCGAGATCTGCCCAATATTGCCGCCGATTGCGGGCTCGTAATGAAGGAATCATGGATGCCCATTTCTCCAACCCCCATGTTGGAACGGGAGTATGACGCTTTCGGTTACCATCACTTTCGCGAAATCTGGAATCAACCGGAACGTCCGGACGGACTCCTGGTCTATCCTGATGTGGTGGCCCGAGGAACGATGACTGCAGTTCTCCAAGCGAATATTTCAATTCCTCGCGATATCAAGCTGTTATTCCACCGGAACGAAGGTATTCCCTTCCTCTGCCCTCTCCCCGTTTCGTGGTTAGTTTCCAATGTGCGGCAAGTCTCCGCTGCCTTGATTGATCAGCTTCGCCGTCAAATCGAGGGTCGTAATGTCCAGCCAGTTCGCCTTCCTTTGGCACTCGAAAGCGCCATCTGCGTAGCGTAACCCCGCCTTCACTATGTCCTCCATTTCCCCTTTGCTTTCGACTCCTCGCGCAAAAAGTTCTGCTTCGGAAGATGGGCGTAGAAAACTCATTTCCACTCACGCTTTTCAGTGGTGCCTTCAGTGGTACGATTCTGATGGAAATTGGATTGCTCCGAATCCCGCACCAGATACGCGCAAGACGCTTTGTCTATGCTTTGGTCTGTTGGCGGGGAGTGACGAAGCCGTAGTGCTGGCCAACGCCATTCTCGACAAGCTCACTTTTACCCTACACATCGCCCCCAGAAGCAAGGAGGAGGCGAGTGCTCAATTCGATATCTTCATCACCAATCATACCGTGCAGATGCTGGTCCTCCATGGAGGACAGCTCTTGCCTCCTATCCGGCAAAAGCTGGAAAAATGGGGCCGCGCGGCATTGGGCGATTTCCCTGGCGATCGCCAGTGCGATTACCAATTCCACGGATTCAATGACAATATGCCTGCCAAGGCAACATTGGGAATGATCTTGGGAGGGGAATATTTCGGGGATTCCGAGGCGGTTGAGCACGGCCTCTGGAACCTCCGCCAACTCCGCGATCAGCTCACCCGCCGTGGTCTACTCAGTGAGTATACAAGCCCAACCTATCTTCCGATGACGCTCGTCAATCTCGCGGAGGTCGCGCTTCATGCGCGGCATTCCGAAGCGCGTCTCCTGGCGGGACAATGCGTGGAACGGATCTGGAGCGATCTTTTGGGCCACCTTCACCTGCCCACCGGAACCATGGGCGGACCGTACTCGCGTGCTTACCAGCTCGACGCCACCGGCCATTTCAGCACGGCCGCCTGCTTGCTCTGGATTGCGCTGGGAGACACGATTCCCTTCGACCCGCTGGATGAGCTCAATCGCAATCCCATTCGCCTAGTCCATCATCACGATAGTCTTCCGACCCAGCTCGGCGTCCTTTGCTGGCTGGCCTCCTGCCCACTCAAACCGCCCGCCTATCTTCTCCATTGGATACGGGAACGCGTATTCCCCCACCGCTTGCAAGCTAGCGCTGAACGGGGCGGCGAAATGGGAGGGGAAGTAAATACCGTGTTTTATGCAGAAGAGGAATTTGCCATGGGTACCGCCGAAGGTGAGGGCTGGACCGTCGGACAGTCTGAAGCCTTCTTTCTCCAATATCGCCGTACCGCCCCCCTAGGCAGCATCGAGAACTTACGAACCGCCTATGCTCGCATGTTGATCGACGGACAGCGCCCCGGAGATAGGGAAGAAGATCACCGTCTGCAGTCTCATGGACTGATCCATGCCTACCAACAGGATGGCGTCGCCATGGTCCTATGCCGTCCCGTTCTCTCGCTGCAGGAAAGGGAACTGCAGTCCCTAAAATTATCCGTGATCCTACCAACCCATTTCGGCCCCATCCGCGATATTTTCGTTCAGAAGAATCACGTCTTTTTACAAGAGGGTGCCTTTTTTCTCGCACTACGCCCGCTTAACGCGACCGATTGGGGATGTAACCACTCGGTTCGCCTTGAAACCGTGTCGAATTATCAATTGATCTCCTTCTATAATTATGAAGGCCAATCGAGAGTCTTCACTCGTGCTGAATTGGGCCGAACTCTCAACGGCTTCGTCGCCATCACCAGTACGGCCGATAAAGAGACTTTTGAAGCATTCACCGCCCGAGTTCTGACCGCCGGACTTACCGATTATTTTCATTTCGGAAACCGGATCGTCGATTATTGGCTGGGATCCACCCGCATCAACGCATGTTATCATGTTGAAGCCGATCGGGTTCGCTTTGCTACTGTCAACGGACAACCCTACCCTCGACCAGTTTGGAGCGCTGACGGTCTGCCTGCGGCACGTCTGCCTTTTCTGGGAAGCAACCCAAAACCAAATACCGGACGGCTTCCTTATCGGCACTTACGGGTAGTTTGGGCTCCCGAACTTCCATGGCAGATTTCGGCGTCGGGCGAAGGTTAAATCCCATCGTCAAACGGCCCAAAGGCGTTCGAAAATCACCGTCGTGCGGGAGTGACGTCAGTTCGACAGATTGGTCGGAGCGGCGCTGATCGCGACGGCGCCCCTGGGGGCAAAATAGGCCTGTGCGAGATCATTTGGAAAAGACAAACCAAAAATAGAGGGTTCTTAAATGAAAAAGTCACATCCTTGCGTTCTCATTTCCATCAGAATGATAGCTCTTGGACTGCTGATATTGCTGCCTCCGGCCTTGCGTGCCGGGATATTGCTAGGCAATCAGAACAATTTTCTGTCGTCCAATACGACCCCTCAGACATTTGAAGGCTCCGCACTGTTGGGAACGAATGATGCCGCATTTTGGAATATCTTACGCCGAGACCAGGGAGTTGTAACCAATACGGCATTTAGTCCATTTACGGGCGCGACAAGCGGCCAGAGCTTCCTGTTGACCCCTACGGGAGTTGCGGGAGGAGCATTGTACCAGGCGAGTTTCGATCCTCAAGCGCAGGTGAACCGCACCGATTTGACTCTTACAGTGGACTTTATGATTCCTACGCTTACGGGTTTGACCAGCGCCTGTATCGCTCTCGACGGATCCACCGGCGATGGAGTATTTCTCCAGATAAGTCCGAGCGACGGAGGTCTCTTGCTGACCTCCGCACAGCCAGGAGGAGCGACTCTTGCAACGCTCGAGCCGAATACTTGGTATCGACTTGTAGTCACCCTTCCCGCAGGGACTAACACCACCGAATTTGGGAATAACGCGAATCCCCCCACGGTCTTTGTTGTCTCTCTTACCCAGTTCGGCCAGAACACGGTAAATCTTCCTGTGAATTATAATTTCGCCGCAAATCCGTCTTCCATAGATCTTTTGCAGATCGGCATCACGGGGGTTGGGTCCTCTATGTATGTCGACAATGTGGGCGTGTCCACCAACCCCTTTGGACAAATGGGGCTGAATCGAGGAGCGTGGGCCGATAAAATGCCCGATGCCATGTGGGACCGCGCCTTTATTAATCTCAATACCATCCTTTATAACGGCACCACCTTTTCCTGGGATCAAACGGTTCAAAATCCGGCTTCTCAGGGCGTCAATGGAAGGTATTACGGAGATGGCTGCTTCGGCTCGGCAAATGGCACGCCGCCGTGGCAGTATATGCCGACGGATAGAAATTGGGTTCTTTGCCTGGTCGGCCTGCCAAGTTGGCTTTGCACGTCTGGTACCACCCAGCAGCCCAACAACTGGGCGAGCTACCAAGCCATGATCAAATGGGTTATCAGCCAATTTCCACCACAAGTCAAAGTGCTCGAGATGTCCAATGAAATTACCTGGTGGGGTCCCACACCCGGATGGCAGGACGCACAGCATATGGCCGATTATATTTCCAATACCGCCCAAGCCAAGAACGCTTCAAGCCGACCCGATCTGATTTTGACTGGCCCCACCTGGACACAACCCGTGTATTGGGAGACCCCCGCGTACAATCTCACTCAATTCGAAACCTTGGCAAATACCGAATCGCAGGGACAACCCGCGCTAACATGGCTGGATGCCATCTCCATGCACAATTATGCGGTGGCGGGTCCAGGCACTCCTCCCGCAAACAATCCTCCCGCCGCGCAATTTGATGCGTGGCTGAGCGCTCTACAAGCGTGGTATGGTGAAATCGACACTTTAAGTGCTGAAACCGACGGCAACGGGGTAAGTCTCCTAGCCGAGGATGTGCCGCATTATTGGACCGAATTTGGCTGGCCTCTTACTTCCTCGGATTCTTGGTCCGAGTTCAGCATGGATGATCAGGCCACTTTTATATCCCGTGGTTTAACCGCCATGAAAGCCTATAATGCCGCTGGTATCCTTCCCTTCTCTTTAACGGAAAGCGCATTCTCATTCTATGATCCAAATGTTCCGTCCACAACCCCAGGCTCTCCAGCGACCGAGGCGCCCAGGCCCTCATACTATGCCGCCGCCTTTGCGATGTCGTGGTTGAAGAATGTAGGGGCCGCAACTCTGACCCAGGCTGTCGGCCACGACACGACCGGAAGCTATCCGCAGGGAAAGCTCTGCACGCTTGATTTCGGAGATCGAATCGTGATTTGGGACTCCTCAGAGCCGCTCGGCGAAACATATCCGCTCACCCTGGCTTACCCTATCGTAGGAGTTCAAGATATGTACGGTGTAAATCTTCAGTTTTCGAGCTCGGGCTCGACCTCAAGCGTCAGCGTTGGCTATCACCCGATTTTTGTCGCCAAGAATGCCGGGATTACAAGCACCATTCTGTACAACCCTTTTGACGATCCGGCGTTGCTGAACGGGAACGATGCGGCGTTCTGGAATGTCTTGCGACGAGACCAGGGGCTTGTGGTCAATACGGCGAGCAGCCCGTTGGCGGAAGCGACAAACGGACAGAGCTTTCAGTTGACAGCCACAGGGGTTGCAGGAGGGGAGTTATACGCGGCAGGGTTTACTCCTCAAGAACAGGACGGCCGAACGAATATGACTTTGACCGTGGACCTAATGATTCCATCGAGTGCGCTTTCAAAACTGACCCATGGCGTCATTGCCATCGGGGGGATCGGTGGCAATGGTCCCTATCTCTCTTTGACTCCGAATGGGTCCGGGGGCATTTCATTGATCTCGTCGCAGTCGGGAAGCCCGATCATTACAACATTTAGCGCGGATATATGGTATCGGATAACGGTCGCGATGCCGGCGGCGGCCCCCACGACCTTTACCGTAACAAGCGGGCCGGTCGACGGGACTTTGACGGACTATCCCACGAGCTACGATTTTAACGGAAGCCCCTCTGCTCTCAATATATTGGAGGTCGGTGTCTCGGGAATTGGGGCGTCTATGTACATTGACAACGTGGCCATCCAGATGGCCAATCCATGAGTGTTTGCGAAGTTAATTGGCCTTTCTCGATTCAGAAACCTTGCTTGCCAAGCAATGCGCAATGCACCCCGTAAAGAGCGAAACCGAATATGCCGAACGCGTCCGCGCTCGGCCAAACCGCCTTCAAAAAGCCGGGATTTAGCTTTCGGATCTGATCCTCAATTGCTCGATCCCACAACCAACCTAAACACCTCATGCCCCCCATTCGCTTTAATCTGTACCCCGGAGGAAAGACCCACGCCGTTACTCTCAGCTACGATGACGGAGTGATCGAGGATCGTCGCTTGGTCGAGATTCTCAATCGCCACGGCTTGAAGGGAACATTTCACCTCAATTCCGCAACGTTGGACCGAGACATTAACCTGAAAAGGGAGGAGATCGCAGCCCTTTACAGGAATCACGAGGTGTCTGCCCACTCGGTGAGCCATCCCCATCTTGACGCATTGCCCCGCGAGGAGTTTGCAACCGAGATACTGGAAGACCGTCGCGCCCTCGAACGGCTGGTCGGCTATCCGGTAAGAGGCATGTCGTATCCCTTCGGCACCTACAGCGAGAGCATCGTCGAGACGTTGCCTTCGTTGGGAATCGAATATGCACGCACCGTCGAGTCGCATGGGCGCTTCCACGTTCCCGACAATCTCCTCCTCTGGCACCCGACTTGCCACCACGGCCAGGACCTTGCGGCGAAGACGGATGCCTTCTTTTCTGAAACCAGGACACTGCGGCTCCGCCTGCTTTACGTCTGGGGCCATAGCTACGAGTTTGCCAGAAAGGATAACTGGGACGTGATCGAGCAGTTCGGGGATCGCGTGGCGAAAGAAGAGCGAGCGTGGTGCGCCACCAATATCGAGATTGCCGACTATCTCCGCGCCTTGCGCCAGCTCCGCGTCAACGTCGATGGAACCCATGTTCAGAACCTCTCACATCTTCCCCTTTGGATCACCTGGAACAATGAACCCCACGAAATTCCTGCGGGGGCGCTCGTTGTCCTCTAAAGCCTTCACATAATTTTCAAAAACATCATTCAAGAATAGGAGTCCCCATGTCAGAACTTTATCGTCGCGGATTAAAAGAAATCACCCGAATCGATCCTGAACGGGGCGCCGAATTAGTCAGAGAACTCAAGAAGATTTCTCCAGATTTCGCCGAGTATTTTGTCGAATTCGCATTTGGAACCATTTACGCGCGGGACGTGCTCGATCCAAAGACCAAGGAACTCATCGCCATAGCCAGCCTCGCCGCAATCGGCCATTGCCAGAATCATCTTCGAACCCACATCTCAGCCGCCTTCCGAGCGGGCTGCACCAAGGAAGAAATCGTCGAAGTGATCATCCAAAGTGCTGTCTACGTCGGCTTCCCCTCGGCACTCTCCGCATTAAAGCTCGTTAAAGATTTCTTCGATAAGCGACGGAAGCCTTAATTCGGCTTCGCTTCCTTCTCCCCTCCTCGCTTCCACATCGCATTTTTGCGATGTCCCGACCTACTCCACGCATAATCTCTGTGTGCGTCTCATAGCTGTTTACCTAATCGGTAACAGTTGAACCCCGATTCATGGCGAAATAGTCGCCATGCAATCGCTCCTTCTCGGCGCCGCCTTCCTCCAGCAGGGAAGCTTCTTCCTCGCCCAGGCCAGCAGCCTCGATAACGCCATCGGCAAGGGCATGGGCATCCTGGCCCGCATCGCCTACCTCGGAGCCTTCGCGATGATCATCGCAGCCTCCTGGAACGTCCAGAAAGGCCAATCCGAGGCCGCCAAATGGGCCGTCATGGGCGCGCTTATTGCCGCCGTCGCCTCCCTGATCGTGAAAGCCCTTTTCGCCACTGGCGAAACCCCGATCAACATCACCCCCTCCAATTGACCCCATGAACACCAAAACCATCGTCCTCCTCCT
>FSXI01000164.1_pt1 | contig 41591 bp, 31 predicted proteins | sample 1638251 | NCBI WGS metagenome assembly FSXI01 (sample SAMEA3914788, study PRJEB12502) | metagenome | biome: forest; material: soil | place: Canada | collected 2011-07-03 | depth 0.1 m | reverse complement strand
GGACGGCCGCTCTTTTTTGTACCTGGGTAGTGAGGGGTTCGAACCCCCGACCCTCTCGGTGTAAACGAGACGCTCTACCGCTGAGCTAACTACCCGATGCGATTGATGGATATGTATTTATGATCAGTTTCGATTGCTGAAATTTCGGTCTTGTAACCCGATTTAGTAACCTTAGCCTGATCATGTGATTGCAAATGAGAGCTCGTCAGATCCTTTTCGGAAGATCGGAGAATGTCTCTATCGCCATACTTCATCGGGGGCATTCTACGCATTGTTAAAGCTTCGTGGCAAGCAACATAGGCAGAAGCTCGACGCGCACGACGAGAAGGAGGCCAAACGCCTTCTGGCCGATCTTCGGGTCAAGCTTTCCCTCCAAGACGAAAAGCTGCGAGGAATGACCCTGGCGGCTCTTTGCGACCGTTATCTGGAGAGCTGTCGCTCCCAGTCCGCCAAGACCCAGGTCAAGAAGGTCCAGATCATCAAACGCCTCAAGGAAACGTGGCTGGAAGGAGAAAACGCCGTTCTCCGCAAGATCCGCCCTTCTGAGATCGAGTCCTGGCTGGGACGCCAGACGGAGGGCCTCTCGGCCTCGACCTTTAACGAATGGCTCTTCACCGTCCGCGCTCTCTTCGAGATGGCCGTCCGGGATAACGTCCTTTTCCAGAACCCGGTCGCCCACGTCGAACAGAAGCGACGGCCTACCCCGCTTCGCGCTACCCCCACCCTCGAACAGGTTCAGGCGATTATCAAGCTGGTTCGCCACGAACCCCTTTCCGATACCGGCGAGGCCTCGGCCAGTCTCCTGGAGTTCATGGCCTTCGCCGGACTCGGTAACGCTGAATGCAACAACCTTACCTGGGGCGACATCGACTTCGAGAAGGGGAGCATCACCGTCTTCCGCGAAAAGACCAAGGCGGGCTTCTCCATCCCTATCTTCCCGCAGGTCCGGCCCATCCTCCAGCGCCTTCAGGCCGCTACCCCCAACACGCCCCACGAAACGCGGGTCTTCGAGGTGGCCTCTGCCAAGAAATCGCTGTCACGCGCCTGCAAGAAGCTGAAATATCCCCCCTTTAGTCCCCGCTCCCTGCGCCGCTTCTTCGTCACCCGCGCCTTGGAGCTGGGCCTTGACGTAAAAGTAATCGCCGAGCTTCAGGGGCACAAGGACGGAGGACGCCTCATCCTATCGACCTATTCCCATGTCCGCAGACCGCATCTTGAAATGCAGGTCCAAAAACTCATTTTGAGCTAAAGGATATGGGGGATATTACCCTTCAGTTTTGGACGAAAGAGGCGGAACTTTACTCCGAGTTGTATCCTAAAAACGATACTAACGGTCGGCCACTGTGTATGGCTATGCGCCCCACTACTATTCTTCCCTACAATGAGTCTTTGGGACGGGAAGGCATGTCGCGGCACTACGCTTCGATAACCGCAATACTGCCAATCGGCATGACGGTGCTTGCGGGAATTTATCAGCGACCATCGCCACCTGAAAGGCCTGATATTATATTAGGACCGATCGACTTTTCAGGTCTACCCAGCAAATATGTGAAGGGCCAAGACGCTGTGCTCCACCGTATCCCCAGGGTGCAGCGCCTGAGACGGGCGACGGGGGAGGCAAGATCGATCCGGGGCCGTATTGATGCTCGGCTCGATATTCGAAAGATGGCTCGGCTGATAGGAGCCCTGAAATCGGGCAACACGATCATCAATGCTTGTCGGTGGGCGGGCATCTCGGACCCAACATTTTATCGATGGAAAAAGGAAGCCAAGGACGCCGCCGAAGGGAGTGCCGCATGGGATTTATGGGGGGCTGTAAAAAAGGCCATGGCAATTGCTGAAGATAGGGCGGTTAGAAAAATCATGAGGGCGGGCAAAAAGGACTGGAAAGCCTGTGCGTGGCTTCTGGAACGTCGGAACCCTCAAGTATGGGGTAAGCCGACATGGAGGAAACCGAAGCCAAAGGCCACCACGACCCCGTTACGGACACAACTTCGGATTGGTCTGCCCTCAAGTGTTCAAGATTTACGCAAATGAGGATGGCGCATCGGTCGATGCTATCGAACCCACCGAGCGTTGACTCAGACAATGGGACCGCTTACTATCCCAGGGTCATGACGGCCCTTGAAATCCTCCGCGCTGGCGGCGACTTTCGCGGCTACGGGCGTCGCCCCGAGCGTCCGAAGCCGTCCCCCCATGATCTCATCGCGGCCCGCCTCATTGCCGATCAGGCAGCCCGTATCCTTAAAGACGAGTTCCAGGCCACCCGCGTCGTTCTCTACGGTTCCCTGGCCCGGCAGGACACATTTGACCAGAGTTCCGACATTGACCTCGCCGCGTGGGGCATTCCTGACAGCTCCTACTTTGCTGCCTTGGCCCGGCTCGATACCTTGGGTTCGCCATGGGAAATCAGTATGGAACAGGGCGAGGAGAGCGAGCCCCATCTCGGCGAGGCCCTGCGCCGCGATGGGATCGACCTGTGAGCCAGGCCGAGGAGGTCGGCATCATCCGCCGGGAACTCGCGCAGCTCGGTCAGGCCGCGCAGGAATGCGCCGACGCCCGGAATCTCCTCGATACCGACCGGAACGCCCTCTACGCCTGCGCCTTTCTGCTCCAGTCATTCTATACCGGTGCCGAACGGGTGTTGGAACGGAGCCTCAAACTGTACGGCACTAGCATCCCTCCTTCCCCGGACTGGCATCGCCAGCTCCTGGACATCGCTTTTCAGGAACAGCCCGGTATTCGCCCTGCGATCCTCTCGGCATCAACCCACACCGTTCTCAATGAGTACCGCAGGTTCCGCCATGTCGCCCGCACCCATTATGGGATGGAGATGAAGCCCGACCTGATTAAGGCGCTGGCCGATAAACTCGCCCCGACGTGGAATGCTTTCCATCAGGAAGCCGAAGCGTTCATTGCCTTCATCGAGAGCCCTTCAGAATAAGAGGGAGGCGGCAGTCCGGCGAAAGGCGCGCGGTATCCCTCCACCCGATGGAATGCGATCAGGGCTTCCGTGGCGGCATTTTCGATGGGTAAAGACTCTCCAGCTTGACCCCTAACGCCTTGGCGAGAATCCAGAGTTCTTCATCTGTTACGCAACGGATTTCAGCCTCAATTTTGGCCAAGGTTCCCCGGCTAATATCCCATCCCAAAACGCCGCATTTGGCGGCCAAATCCTCTTGTCGGATTTCCTTTTCAAATCTGGCCTTCCTTACCTGGGGTCCAATCACGTTCCTGTTGGCCTTCATGCTCCAAAATCGGAGCTTGACTGTACCTTTTAAATTTAGGGAAATGCTCCATTAGTGGAGCGTGAATTAAGGGGCAAATGAAAACATTAATGGCTGGAATTTTGGCGTTCGCTCTCTTGGGAGCCGGGTATCTCTTAGAGAAGGACCAATCAAGCATCTCGACCCTTCAAGATTCGTTGGCACAGGCCAATAAGGCAAAGGAGGATGCCGTCCAGGCCGGGGAAAGCCTCAAGGCCGACCTGGAAAAGGCCAAAAACGACATCCAAGCCCTCCAGGATGACCAAAAGGCGACAGAGCCGCTTAAGCAACAGCTCGACCAGCTCCAAAAGGACTTCGATGCCTACAAGGAAAAATACCGTATCCAGGCCCGGAATAAGGCCGTGGGCGAAAAGCTCGACCAGCTCGTTACGGCCAACGCCACCTACCAGTCGGTGACGATTAAGTCGGTGGACCCCGCCAGCATCAACATCGAGCACGCCAATGGGGCGGCCAGAATACTCTTTACCGATCTCGGCCAAGACTGGCGGGATCGATTCGATTACGACGACGCCGAGATGCAGAGCTACCTGAAGGAATAAGCCGACCTTGCTCTCAAGATCGGCACTCAGGTCCAAGTTGATTACGCCGCGTATCAAGCGGCGGAAGCCAAAGCCAAAGCGGACGCCACCAATGAGACGAATGCCCGGATTGATGGTCGAATCAGCGGCTACAAAAATCAGATTGAGGCTTTAAGAAACAGCTTGAGAAGCGAGTTGGGCCTGCATCCCATCACCAGTACGGGTGCCAATGGGCAGAGCATCACCACATATCCGCAATTCTTCGGAAACCCGGAGGATGATCCCCAGATCGGAGCTCCTACCGCGCAGATGTACGACGCGAGATCGCTGAGAGATCAGATTTACAGCCTGCTAAAGGAACTGGCCCGGTGGAATTCGACCTGACGCTATGCGCAGGCGGCGCTCGACGCCATCAATCAGCGGATCGCCAAACTTCAGGCCGGAAACTGACCGGGCATCTTATGAAAACAGGAAGTTTATGCCTTTTGATAATGCTGACCGGCACGGTAATTGACCCATGAACATCACGATCCTGATCCTCCTTCTATTCATGCCGCTCGCCATCCTGCGGGCGCAGCTTATGGACTCGCCAACGACCGGTCCAGATCAGACCGCATCCATCATCGGGAAGATCGTTCAGGTCGTGGATGAGGGTCAGGGCTTCAAGGGCTATATGGTCAATGCCTGCGCCGCCTATGGCACTTATAGAATCGTCCTGGTGGTCACGAAGGATATGAATCTGGTTGATGGGGATTCCTTCGCCGACTATAGCCGGGGGGATGGGAGTGGTCATGCGTTCGAGTGCTACTCCGCCGGGACCATTACCTACACGGATGTCATGGGAGCCCAGAGGACCGTCCGGGTTTTCGCGCCGGATCGGGTCATCGCCGAGAGACTGCGGAACCGAAATAACTAATCGTGAACGTCACGGTCAAATTTGAGTAGATGATCGCCGAGGGCAAGTGGAAGCTGCTTCAGGTACGCTGCGGGCTTGGGCTACTACGACGCCGCGAACATGGCGAAGCGGATCAAGTGCCCCACGACGATCGGTGCCGGGCTGGGCGATACGGTCTGCCCGCCCTCCGGCATCTGCGTGCTCTACAACAATCTCTCGGTCCCGAAGCAGCTGGAGTTCACTCAGGGCCGCACCCATCCCTACACTCCGCCCAACGCCCAGCGCTTCGATGTGAAGGGCGATTTCCTGAAAAGCAACTGAGCGGGTGGAAGGGTTGCGCCAGCCGGTCAGGCTGGCCTTTGCTTCCGGGAGGGTTTTAGGTCGGCGCCAGCAGGGGGATCGTGAAAGCGGCCTTGGCTTCGGAGAAGAGCTTCCCCTCCTGGTAGCATTGGTTCATCGTCTCCCACAGGCCTTCGACGTAGAGTCGGGGGGCGCTTCCCGAGCGATTGACGCAGATCAGCGAGGAGGGAAAGTCTTGGATGCCCGCAACCGCTTCTTGCGCCTGGACGACACAAAGGGTGTGCGCGGCGGCGGCGGCAATGCCGCAGAGCGGGGGACGGCCGCTGCGCGCGGATTCAACGGCGGCCCAAATCTTCTCGTGGGAGAGATCTTCGGGAAATCCGTAATCGATCGCCCCGCCTCCGTGGAGCTGGGCGATCATCCGTCCCTGGGTCGGCGTGTAGCTCACGATCGCTTCCTCGTATTCGTAGGAGAAGACCGGTCCCTTCTCCTCCTTGACCGCATGGGAGGTATAGAAAAGAACCTCGACTCCCGATCCAATGTCGACGCATAGCGCGGCGGTATCGTAATTTTCGATCGGGTTGGCGCGCCACAACTCCGCTTCCGTGCTGCGGGGATAGGCACTGGCCGCGACCTCCGGACCGAGAAGGTAGAGCATGTTATGGAGATGATGGGCTGTGGCGTTGTTCACCGGGCTGTCGAGGACCGGCTCCCCGTCGGGGGTGTGGATGCGGCCCGCCCAGTGGTTGCGCCGGTAGTAGGCTTCGTCGCGCGGCCATCCCACCATGGTGCGGAAGCGGAGGGGCTGCCCGAAGCGCCCGGCAAGGCTATCCGCCTTGAGCCGCTGGATCGAGGTGCTGAAGGCCCATTGATAGCCGATCGTCACCGTTTTCCCGGAGGCTTTCTCGGCCGATTGCATTCGGTCGATCTGCTCCCGCGTGGCGCAAAGCGGCTTTTCGCAGAGCACGTGGGAACCATGGGCCAGCGCTAGGCAGGTCTGCTCGCAATGGTGATGAATGGGCGAGGAGAGGATCGCCAAGTCGCAGCCGTCCCGGGCGAAGAATTCCTCCAGCCGGGCGAAAAAGGGGATCTTGCGGGCGCGCAGCTCGGACAGGTAGTTGCATTTCTCGGGATCAGGATCGATCACCCCCACCAGGCGAAATCCCCGGGTCTCCTCCTGGGAAAGCAGGGGGGCGAGGTAATACCCTCCGTATCCTCCGGCGCCGACCAAAACGATTTTGACGGGATCCCTCATCGGGTTACGGAGACAAATGCATCGCCTCTCTCGGATGGCGCAGCCGCCTTTTCGTCGGTCCGCTTACGGCTCGGAAGGAAGGCGAACCACTGCCTGGAGCCGAGGATCGATCTTTTGTAGATCAGTGGCGACGAGGCGGGCGATTTCCATCGCCCCCGGCTCGGTAAAATGGGAGCGGTCTTCCTGGCCGGGGCGGTCGGCGGTATCGGTCAGATTGACGGTGAAGGCGGTGGTTCCCGCTTCTCCCAGAGAAGCAAAGAGAGCGCCGCTCTCGGCTTGCAGATCGATGAGAGGAACTCCGAGTTCCGTGGCGACCTCCCTCATGGCCTGGGCATAGCTTGCCAATTCTTGCGTGGGATGACCGGAGGCGTCGAAGGTTCGGCGATGCGGTGGTGTCACCAGCAGAGGAATCGCGCTAGCCGCCCGTGCTTCAGTCACATAGCGGCGCAGATTCTCTTTGTAATCGGTGGCGGCATCTGTGGACTCGGGCTGACCTTTGGGATGGGAGTCATTATGTCCGAACTGAATCAGGATGAAATCGGGCTTCGCCGCCAAGATACCCTTCCAGGCGAGCGGTGGAAACGTCTTCGAACTGGTTCCTGGGATGGCGGCGTTGATCACGGCCACCTTCAAGTCCAGAAATTGGGGCAGTTCTTGGCCCCACCCCCGCTTTAGGGCTTGGGGCGGGTAATCCGAAACCGTCGAGTCACCGATAATCGCAATCTTCAGACTCGCCCCGTCGGGAAATTGTTGGGCAACGGCGATGGGGAGTGTGCCGCAAACGGCAAGAAGCAAGAAGGTAAGACGCGGGAGCAAGCAGGTCATGAGGATATGGATTAGCTAAAATAGGCGAATTGAAGGCATGGTTACTCACCCTCCGACGGTTTCCACCGTCAGCCCCGAGATAAAAGGGGCGGGAGTCACAGGAGAGGCTGCCTCTCTAGCCAATGCGCGAGCAGCGACGCCTGCGCCAGCCGCAAACCAAGAAAAGCGCGGAGCCAGCACAGATAAGCGCGGTGGTGCCCGGTTCGGGAACATCTAATAAATCTCCGGATTGAACCGCTTCCAATTCGGTTTGAGTCAGCGCACCGGAACTGCCGGAGGCGGCTCCGAACAGTTCGACGTCATCGAGCGAGCCGTCGAAGGGTCTATTGGCGGCGCCGGAGGACGTGTTTCCAATGCCCAGCGCCGCACCGGAGAGGCTGGTGCTTCCATTTGCCAAGGTGAGCGTTCCGCCGCTGACGAGCGTGGCATCTGCACTGGTCGTGCCCCAATAGAAGTCGACATTGTTTGTCGAAAGGGTTCCATTATAAGTGACCGCAAAATAGACCCACTGGCCCGTTCCGTAATAACCCGTTGTATAAGGGCTATGAATCGCGTCTGATCCATTGTTAACTTGCAGCGTAAGCACCCCATCACCAGCGCTAAGAACAATTCCGTTGGTCGTGCTGTTGTTGAACATGTTCAAAATATTCGCACTGTTATTAATTGTAGCGGCCACGTTGAACCAGCCGGTGATTGTAAATGAGGTCAATGTCCCAATGTCGGTCCCCACGGCGGTAGAGCCTACTGCGACTCCTCCTGTTCCCGCGCTTCCCATGCCGGTCGAGGCGGTGTTGTTAAAGGCAAGATCACCGCTTCCCGCAACCCCCGTCGCCGTATCCAAACTGGTGGCTGTGCCGGAGGAGTTCTCCAAAGTCAATGCAGAGTCGGCGGCCGATATCGAGCCACTATTGGATGCCGTGGATCCTGTTTGATTAAAATTGTAATCCAGTAACGCAGTTTGGGCATGCGCTTCATAAGAAAAGGAAGCCGCAAGGCAGGCTGCTATAAGAAAAGCAACTCGGGAGAAGTCTGTTTTCATGGCAATTGGGTGTGAAGCAATTTTTGCCGAGAAATACCCCTTCGACAAGGGGGTCGTCGATTAACATTAAGTAATCAGAGTTTGCTCTATTGTTTAGATTAACGCTAACGATCACGAAGGGCGCTTAATATTAAGTCACTAAGCACTTCTAGCCCTAGGGAACGTTTGATAGCTTCTGACGCCGATGCCTTTCTTCCTATTGCCATGACCGGGATGGTTATTTCACGGCCCGCTGGCAGGCAATGATCTCTTTCCCGTGCAGCCACCATGGAATTTTCAATTGTGATGAATAGATGGTCTTTATTGCTGACGCTCTTTCTCCTCTGGGGTGAAGGGGCGATCCCGCTTGCTGCCAGCGATGGAACGCCTTCTGTTCCGGTTTCCGATAATCTGATTTCCAATTCCGGCTTCGAAGAAGGGATGGCCCCCTGGGTTCAGGACAACTTTCTCAAGAACGACGCAGTCTTTCAGCGCGACCCGGAAAATCCCCATTCGGGCGCGTACGCCATGAAGGTCGCGCTGAAGCGGACGGTCGGGGGGCCGGATATCCATTTCCTTTATCCCCATCTGCCGGTGCGTCCCGATATGGCGTTGGAGATCCGCTTTTGGGCGCGCGGCGTGAGCAACGGAACCCCGCTGATCGTGATGATCCGCAAGGAGGCCGCTCCCTGGACCCGCTATTTCGAGGCGGAGACGGCATTGACCGACGATTGGCACGAGTACGTTTACACCGCCCGTCTGCCCGCCGCCACCGATCCGTCCGTTTCCTCCCTCCTTTTTGCCCTTCATGACACCGGGGCTTTTTGGATCGATGATGTTTCCGTCCGGGAGCTGCCTGCCGTCGAAGGGGGGGAAGCCGCTACCGTGAATCCGGTGCGCAATCCCTCCTTCGAGGTCGGGACGGACGGGTGGACCGCCAATTTCCGCACCCGCGATTTCAAGGTGAGGGCGGAGGAGATGGGCGGGGATTCGCCCTCGCCCGCCGATGCGAAGCTGGAGACGCGTACGGACGGCACGGCTCCCCAGGGGCGCCGCTTTCTTTCCTTCGAGGTGAAGCCCGGATGCTTCACCTCCCTGACCAGCGCCTATTTTCCCGCCCGGTATGGACATCTGTCCAATCTGGTCTTTTCCCTGCGCTCGGATGGCGCGCATGGGTTCCAGGCGGGGGTGGGAGGAGGGAAGAATTCCAACGCTACCATGCAGGAAAAAACGTTGGCCAGCACGCCGCAATGGCAGACCTATCGGGTTCCGCTCACCCTCCAGCCGATCTCGAATGGGCTCTATTATCTGCGCTTCGAATTCGAGGCGCCCGGTCGATATGAACTGGATGCCGTTTCCCTGATGGAGGCGGACCAGACGGACGCGCTCCTCTATCCCCCTTCCGTGGCGATCGACGTCGGAGAGGATGCGCCCGTGGGCCACCTTTACGAGCCCGGTCAAAAGGCGGCCTTTCAACTCGTGATCGCCGGAGAAAAGGCGGAGACCCCCTTGTCCTATCGAATCGCGGTGACCGACTACCTCGGGCGAAAGATCGACGAAGCAAAGATCGATGTCATTACCGATGACCACGGTGATGCCTCGAAATCCTTCGAGCTGCCGACATCGCTGCTGGGGGCCTTCCGCATCGAGGCTCGCCGCGACGATGCGCCCGGGCTTCTGGCGGAACAGCTCTACAGCGTATTGCCGCCTTTGCCGCCGCCTTCCGAGCGTCCCGATTCCTATTTCGGCGGCCACGTCGATCTGACTCCCTACAACCTGGAAATCGCCCGCAAGGCCGGATTCCGCTGGCTGCGCTTCCATCCCCCCCTCGATACCAAATGGCGGGTTGTGGAGCAGTCCCCGGGGGAGTGGGATTTCCGCACCGCCGGAGCGGCCATGGCGCGGTCCCTCGGCTTCCGCATTCTCGGCAGTTTTGACACGACTCCCGATTTCGCGGCCGATATCGATCCCCAGAATCCGATCAAGACCCGCTGGTGCCGCAGCTATCCGCCCGCCGACCTGAGTGCCTGGAAGGATTATGTGGTTCGCTGCTTCAACGCCTTCAGCCCTTATATCGACGCATGGGAGGTTTGGAACGAGCCGGACGGGACGTTTCTCATGGTGCGTCCGGGCGTGGACAAGGCCGGGGTCTACGGCTCCATCCTGCAGGCGACGCGGGAGGCGCTCGATTCGACTGGGAAGCCGTCCGTCCTTCTCGGCGGAGCGGTTTCCTCCATCAATGTCCCGTTGGGATGGCAGATCCTCGATAACGGGAACGGGCGTTTCATTGACGCCTTCTCTTTTCATTTTTACAGCCTTCACGCCGGGGGAAACAGCCCGGATGTAGGATTCGTCCTGCCGCTGCTCGATAAATACAGGAGCTATAAGAATCAGCAGGCGCAGCCGATGCCTCTCTGGATGACGGAGGGGGGAGTCTATCTCAACGGGGGGCAAAGCTGGCTCCAGACCTATAGCATTCCCGCCTCTTCCACCGTGACGCCCCCCCAGGGAGCGGCCGCGATGGTCCGGTCCGCTCTCTTCTTCAAGGCGATGGGAGTGAAGCGCTATTTCGATTTCCAGTTATGGGCGAGCGCTTCGGGGCGGAGGGGACATGAGGATATCTGCAGCAGTTTCATCGATGTCACTGGAATCCCCGGTCCGGGAATCGCGGCGCATGCCGCCATGGTCGCTTTGACCGAGGACCCCTCTGCGGCGGGCTTTGAGACGAAGAGCGTCAACGGCATCGGCGTAAAGGTGGCCCATTTCAAGAAGGACGATCAGCGGGTCGATGTCGTTTGGTCGGACTCACCTGTGCCTTTGACGGAGGCGGTTCCGCTCCAGCCGGAGGATCAAGTGCTCGACATGATGGGGAATCCTATTGCTGCGCAAACGGCCCAGTTGAGCGAATTTCCTGTTTACGTTCGCGGAAAGGCCCTCGCGGCTCCCTGACGATGAGTGTCCTGCATCCAAATCTCGACGCGGCCGGCAAGGTTCCCGCTCCCAAGATGACGTCCGTGAGCACCCTCATTTCCAGAAGCGACCATATTCCGCTGGCGCAAAAGGTCCTCTTCAGTGCTGGGTCGATGATGGATTTTGCGTCGACCGGGTTGGTGACATCGGTGCTTTGGATGCCTTACTTCAATATTGGGTTGGGAATCAGCCCGGCCCTGCTCGGCGTCATCCTGATGGTTTTGCGGGGGTGGGATGCCTTCGTCGATCCAGTGATGGGCAATCTTTCCGATAATGCCCGCACCCGTTGGGGACGGAGGCGGCCCTTCATGGCGGTCGGCGCCCTCCTGACGGCGATCCTTTTTCCCCTGATCTGGCGGGTCCCCCCCGGCCTCCATACCACGGGCCAGGCGCTCTATCTCTGCATCGTTGGAATGGTCTTCTTTGCCGCCTTCAGCTGCTGGTCGATGCCTTATTACGGCATGCAATTGGAACTGACGCCCAATTACGACGAGCGCACGCGGTTGATGGCCTGGGGGGCTTTTTTCAGCAAGATCATCGCTTTCCTGGGCGGATGGACAATGGCGGTGGTGACCGGAAAATGGTTTGCCGACGCAGCCACCGGCCGGCCCGATATCGTGGCAGGGGTGAAAGTCTGCAGCATTTTCATCGCCGTGATCATCGCCGCGATCGGCCTTCTTCCCGCTCTTTTCGTCCGGGAGCGCTACTATGCCGCGGAGGCCAGCCATCAGGAAAAGGAACCGCTTTGGCAAAGCCTCCGGGAGTCGATGCAATGCGGCCCGTTATGGATCCTGATCGCCATCTCGTTTTTTCTCCTGTTGGGAAGCAGCATGATCGCGACGCTCGGGCAATATGTGAATATCTACGCGGTCAATCACGGCCAGCTGGCCTATGCCTCCGTCGTCGCCGGCTGGATATCGAGCGGCACGTTCATCACCGGGATGGTGAGCATTCCCTTTTGGACCTGGATGGGGGAAAAGTTCGATAAAAAGACCATCGTCGGGGTGCTCCTGGGCGGAAGCGTCTTCGGGCATCTCCTCAATTTCTTCTGCCTGCGCCCCGATCTGCCTTACCTGCAGATCATTCCGGCCATGTTTCTCTCGATGGTTTATGCCGCCGTGTGGCTTTTCCTGCCTTCGATGAAGGCCGATATTGCGGACTATGACGAGCTGCGGACCATGCGGCGGCGGGAGGGATCCTTGAACGCGTTTTATTCCTGGTTTTGCAAGGCGGCCATGACCTTGGCGCTGGGGCTCGGCGGTCTGGCCATCCAGGCGACCGGCTTCCATGCGGCGCTTCCGGAGCAATCCCCCGAAGTCCTCCAGCGGATGAAATGGATCTATCTCCTGCTCCCCGCCGCCATCTGGAGCGTTCCCATCGTCTTCATCCGGCTTTACCCGCTGAATCGCGAGCGCATGGCCGAAATCCGCTCCGAGTTGGAAGTCCGCCGGGGCAGGCTCTGATCGTTTCCCGGGATCGGAACTTAATATTAAGCAGGAGGCGTCTTGCCCGCATCCCCATTTGTCGGCATAGATGACAACGTCTTTCTCGCTTGTAAGAGGAAAAGCCGGAACCGCGCGTCGCCCATGATCTCCATTGAGAGTCCGAAGAATCCCAGCTCAGGCGGCGCCGGAAGAGCCGGCGCGGGATTCACCCTCATCGAGCTTCTGGTGGTTGTCGCGATTATTTCCATTCTCACCCTGGTGAGCCTTCCGATGGCGCAGGCTCTGAAGACATCCAACGATTTTGTCGGCGCCATCAATGATTTCGACGGCCTGCTCCAGCAGGCCAGGTGGTACGCCAGGGCGAACAACACCTATGTCTTCCTGGGATTGCAGGAAGTCTCCGCCCATCAGGACGGCGCCGTCACCCCGCAGGCCGGAACCGGCAGATTGATTGTGGCCCTGGCCGCATCGAAGGATGGAACCCTGGGCTATGACCCGAACAACCCCACTTCTCCCTCCAATCTGATCTCCATTTCAAAACTGCAAGCGATCTCCAACCTGCACCTGGCCGTTTTGGGAGAGCCTCCCGCCACCGGGGCGATGGCGAGGACGACGGCCGATCTTGCGATCGGCGACTCGGCCGCCACCTCGGCGACTCCCTTCAGCTGGCCGCTAAACGGGACGGCCCATTATACGTTTTCCTACGTGATCGTCTTCACCCCGGAAGGAATCGCCCGGGTTCAATTGCCCGGCAACGGTTCCCAGATTCCTTCTTATATCGAAATCGGGTTGCAGCCGACCCATGGCACCGTGGTCGCCTCGCTCCCTTCCGATCGCAACACGGGGGATTATGCCGCCCTGCAGATCGACGGAGGCACCGGCGGAGTTCACATTTATCGCCCATGAAGGTCGCTTCATGCGGTCGGAAGGGATTTTCCCTCATCGAGGTGGCATTGGCCATCGGCGTCACCGGCTTTTGCCTCACCGTTCTCATCGGCCTCCTTCCGGTGGGCCTGGCGTCCAATCGGGAGAGCTTCGAGCAAACGACGGCGGCGAGCCTCGCTAATCTGATCGTCACCGATCTTGAGGCCGCCCCTCCCACCGCCCCGGCCAGCTCGCCTCAATACCAGATTTCCATTCCCTCGAGCGGAGCCGCCGCCGCCGTCATCAAAACCCTTTTCTTCCAGCAAAATGAATCGGCGCTTCCGTCTTCGACGGCCACGGCAACGGCCGCCCAGGACCCCGCCTATCGCGCCACGATCACGTTGACCGCCCCTCCAGCGAATTCGCGAGGCGCGACCGTGGTTTGGATTCGGATCACCTGGCCCGCGCTGGCCGATCCCTCCGCTAATGCGGCGCCCATCCACTATAGCGGCTCCTTCGAAACCATAACCGCCCTGGATCGCAATTAGGCCATGAACCCATTTCCTTCGCGCCGGTTGTTCGCGGCCGGCTTCACTTTGGTCGAAATGCTCGTGGCGATTGCGGCCCTGTCGATCCTGGTCCTCGTCGTCGCGCAATTGCTGAACAGCAGCGGGGCAGTCATCGCGCTTGGCACGAAACACATGGGGGCCGATCTCCAGGCCCGGCTTGTATTCGACCGGATGGCGGCTGACTTTGGCGCGATGGTGATGCGGGAGGATGTCGACTGCGTCTTCTCCCCTCAAACCGGCAACGACAGCCTGTTCTTCTACGGCGAAGGTCCCTCCTACGCCCCTCTCACCGGCTCAAGCACGCAGCAAAGCACCGTCTCCCTCATCGGCTATCGCATCAACTCCTCGTATCAATTGGAGCGCTTGGGGAAGTATCTGACCTGGGATGGAGCCTCCGCCGGAGGGGGAAGCACCCAGCCCGGCTCGATTATCTTTTTGACCCCCCTTAATGGGCAGGCCGATCCGACGACCACGATCCCTGTCAATTGGTCTGGCGTATTGGGTTCGGCGCCCTATGGCGGCGGCACCGACTCCAGCTATCATGTTCTCGCCGAGGGGGTCTTTCGCCTGGAGATCTGCTATTTGATTAAGGGGAGCAACGGCCTCTTTTCCTATTCCCAGTCTCCCCCCTCCCTCAGCGCCACCAATGTCTATGCCGTCAATTTGGGGGACAACGCCCTCCATGACCTCTCTTCGATTTCGGCGATTGTGGTCGCCCTGGCGGTATTGGACGATGCCAGTCTTAAATTGATCCCCAGCCTTTCAGACTTGAGCCAGCAATTTCCCGATCCTCAGGCGGCCGATCTCGCCGCCAGCCCGCCGGTGCTCATGCTCCAGAGTTGGGAAAACAAGCTGGCCAGCACCGGTTTTGCCGCCAAGGCCGGAATACCGCAATCCGTGGCCTCCCAGGTCAGGATTTATCAGCGAATTTTTTACCTCAATCATTAACGAAATGACGCCCCGATCGTCGACAGCCCCTGTTCTTGCCCGATCTGCCCGCAAAGGATTTGCGCTGATCCTGCTGCTGGTTTTTATCGTTTTGCTTTCGGGCTTGATTATCGCGTTCCTGAATCTCTCCCTTTCCGACACCGTCGTGTCCGGGAGCAGCGCCAATCAAGTGAAGGTTTCGATCTTCGCCCAAGGCGCTTTGAACACCATCGTCGGCGATCTTAAGCAGGAAATCGCCGACGGGTCCAAACCCCCATCCGTCGCGAGCGGTTCCCAGTTTTCGGCGAACGGCACCAACATCGATCTCTATTTTCCCAACAACAACCAGACCGCCGTGCCCTATCGGGTGGGGAACCCGAGCCTCACTTTGCTCCCCAATCTGCTCAAGATCAGCACGCACACCCAGCCCCTTTATCCGGGCGCCCCCAATTATAACTCGCAGGGCGTCTCGCGCGCGGCAAATGCCTCGACCACGAACAGTTCTCTGAACGGGAGATCGATCTCTCTCGCACGATGGAATAGCGCCTTCCTGCTTCCGAAGCAGACACCGACCAGTGCGACGGATGCCACTCCGATTGCGGCATTTACTGCTCCGGATTGGATCCTGGTCGCCCGGGACGGCTCCAATCCCACTTCCCTCTCGACCAATGTGATCGGCCGTTACGCCTACGCCATTTATGACGAAGGGGGGCTGCTCGATATGAATGTGGCGGGATATCCTTCCGATTCTGCAAATTCCGCCGCCTATCAAAGCGCTCTCGCCTATCACAGCGCGCTGGCCTCGGCGACCCTGACCAATTCGATCGGGCTGACCCAGGCGCAGGTGGACGCCGTGGTCGGTTGGAGAAATACGGCTTCCGCCCAACCCAGCGGAAGCTTTCCCTCCTACGCCTTCAGGGACGCCTCCGCCACCAACTATTTCAATTCTGTCAATCTCACGACTAACGGCTTTCTTCATGTGGCGGGCTCCGGGGCCCCCGTCTATAGCCATCAGTCCGACCGGCAGTTCACCAGCCGGCGAGAGCTGATGAACCTCTTGCTGGCGACGGCCGGAAACGACTCCACCCGGGCCCAGATTCAGAACTCGCTGCAATATCTAGGCACCTTCAGCCGCGACGTCAGTCAGCCTTCCTATGTTCCGGACCCGGCCCGCCCCACCATCGCCTCGGACAATGGTGGCAACAACGGGGCCGGAAACGATAATGTAATCAATCCGAGTTTTCTTACGGTTCGCGTGAAGGCCCCCTTCACCCGCAGCGATGGAATCACCCAGGCCGTCATCGGCGAGCCGCTGGTGAAGAAACGTTTCGCCTTGAACCGGCTGGCCTGGATTACCTACGAGGGTCCCAGTGCCGGCGTGAGTTCTAGCGATCCCATCATCACCCAGATGGAGGCGCTCGGCATTTCCTCCCAGCTGATCCAGCAAGGGACCGCCGCCAATATCCAGGCCTACTTCGGGCTGACCTGGGACGGTGGCAACAAGCGTTGGCAATACAATGTCCATGCCTCGTCGTCGGGCACCGGAGCCATCGCGACCTTGAGCGATGTGGCCGGCCAAAACCGCGAGCCCGATTTCTTTGAATTGCTGAAAACCGCCATCTGTGCGGGAGCGATCGGCAAGGGGGCGACGAATCCGGCCGGCATGGATTACGAGATCTATCAATATAGCCAGGACATCTCGATCGACTACCAGATCGTCCAAATCGCCGCCAACATCGAAGATCAATTCGACACCGACGGATTTCCCACCCGGATTCTCTTTCAAGGCAAGGAGCTCGATGGCGTGGAAAATCTTCCCTATTTCTACCGCGTGCGCGGAGCCACCATTCAGGCGGTTTCGCCGAATCCGCTGCCCGCCATTGCCTCCGATTACAGCGGCCACGGCGCGCCCGCCGAGCCCTCTTCGACGCCGCCGGCGCTGACGGACCCCGGCCTGTACTTTGCCATCCTCGAGCCCGAGTTGTGGAATCCACACGATCAAAACGGCTCGATGGGCAATCCCCGTCCGACCAGTTTCCGATTCGTCGCCTTGAGCAATCCGCCAGGGGGAGTCCCCTCTCCCGGCAGCACGATGGTCATCGAAACCGAATCGGGCCTCTCCTATATGGCCAGCCCATCGGTGACGACGGCTACGCCCGGGGGACTGGCGCAGACCGGCGGCGCGAAGTATCAGCCTTCCACCGCCTACAATCCCACCACGCTTCCCTATTACCACGACAATCCCCTGCCGTTGACCGCGGCCAACACCGAGATGGATTTCAACGTGACCAGTGCGGCGATGTTTCGCGAGCCGACGCTCCTCCTCACTCCGGGGCTCCCCACCGGCAGCAATCTTCGCATCACCTCCAGCAATCTGATCTTCACCAAGGCGGCGAGCCTCGCCCCCGCCGAGACGGGAGCGATCATGGCGGGGCAGGGAATCAATCCGGTGGTTTCCAACAGCGGCCATCCGGTCATCGGGATTTACCTGGGGATGGGCCCGCTCCGCTGGGTGGTCAATTTGGGGAGCAATCCTTCCTCGTGGCTCAACGGATACCAATACTGGACGCTCTCGGCCTATGACTCGTCCCGGTTGACGCTGACCCCCTCGACCTCCTTCACCTTTCAGGTCCAGTACGAGAATCCGGCCGGATCGGGCAACTGGATTCCCTACGATACGAAGTTCGCCCCTCCTCTCGACGGCCTGTCGACTTTCCTCAAGAGCCGGGTGACGGGAACATACAATCCGGACGGCGCGATCGAATATCTGGTGCCGGATGAGCCCTATGGACACGTCATGGATCCCCGCACCAGCCGCTTCGGGATGCAGGTGGGATGGGCCGGCAATGTGGCGCAGACTGTGCCCAGTCCTTTGGCGGTCTCCTCGACTTCGCGGGGCGGCTTCATCACCGGCAATCTCATGCTGCCGTCGGAGAGGCCCGATGCGTCGTCCGGAAACGGATCGAGTTATTGGATTTCATCCTCCGGTGCCGTTGCCGGGACGCCTGCCGACGGCAGTTTTTCCGGAATGCCTTTCGTCAACGGTTGGTATCCCACCTATCTGCAGACGGAAACCATCTATTCCAGGATCGGCTTATTTTCCCAAAACAGCACGGCCATAAAGGACGATGCGCAGCTCTTCAGCGGAGGCGGGGTTTACGGCACCCCGGATCCGCTCCCGCAATATTACACCGATCCCGATGGGGTCGTGCGCCGCGCCATGGGGGGATACGCGCTGGGTCCCGGTAGTGCGGCTACGACCGGCCTGCCTATGGCCGCGACTCTGGCAGCTGGCACCGCGGCACTCAACAAGGCCCAAACCCAATCCCGTCCCTTGATCTTGAATCGGCCCTTCCGTTCGGTGGCGGAATTGGGCTATGTCTTTTCCGGAACTCCCTGGAAGAATCTCGATTTCTTTTCGCCCGAGAGCGGCTACTCCCCGCTTCTGGATGCCTTTTGCATCAACGACACGAGTGATCCCAACGCCCTGGTGGCCGGGAAGGTCGATCTCAATACCCAGCAGGTCCCGGTTCTCCAGGCCATTCTCTCCGGGGCCTATCAGGATGAGAATAACTACAATCCCTCTGGTACTCCCACCGGAGCCTCCGCCCCGGTCGCCATCACTCCCGCGGAAGCCACCGCAATCGCCCAGGCTTTGGTGACCCGCACGGCAAGCACTGCCGCAGGAGAAGGACCTTTGGGCAATATCAGCGAATTGGTGGGCAAGTATGGCGGTACCCGCGTGGCCAGTCCGGGAGGGGTCTTTCCTCATAATGTCGACGGCCAATATTCCTACACGGGATTCAGCAACGATCTTGGCTCCATCCTTGCCGCCAACGATTCGACACTGACCAGCGCCTATGTGGAACGGTTTCGGGAATCGGCGGTCAGGGCCCTATCGAGCGCGGGGACGACCCGGGTCTGGAACCTGATGATCGATGTCGTGGCCCAGACCGGCCGTTATCCCGCGAGCGCGAAGAGTCCCGATGATTTCATCGTCGAAGGAGAGCAGCGTTGTTGGCTCCATATCGCCATCGACCGCTATACGGGGCAGGTTCTCGACAGGACTCTCGAGATCGTCAAAGAATGAGAACGGCTCGTGAGCCGGCCCTCATTTGGAGCCCGAGCTCACGCTGCACTCCCGCCTCCGCTACTTTTTCGTTCTCTCGATAAGATCGGCGACCCGAACGAAAGCGATATCGGCTTTCCCCCGCACAAGGGTGGTGTAGCAGATCAGCGAATCGTTCAGACAGAACTGGGGATGGGGATGGACGTGATAGGTCCGGATGAAATCGGGCACCTCCGGCATGTGGGAGACGATTTCCACGGTCTTTTCCGTGGTCAGATTGCGGAAGAGGACTTGGCGATTATAAGGATCGTCGGGGGGAACGATGTCCGCAGTCAGAAATAGCTCGTTCCGGTCTGCGTGGGCATGGGACATGATGGTGTGCGGCCAGATCAATTCCGGGGAGGTTTCCCCCAATTTGAGGCGCTCCACCCCGCGACCATAATGCATGTACCAGATGTGCTTTCCATCCCGTCCCCACCATTCGTGGCCGTGCATGTTGCGGCAATCGGTGACCCGGCGGGATTCCGGAATCAGGTGATGTCCGGTCGGGAGCACGGCTTCGTAATCGCCCTTGGATTTTTCAGGATAGACGGGGCGGAGAACGCCCCCCTTGCGGATCAGCCAAAGTCGGATTTCGTAGAAGCGTATCTTCCAGGTCGCCCGATCCATGTAGTGATCCTGCGCGATGAGCTGGAGGTTTTCGTCTACCGGATTGAATTGCGCATGGTTGAAGCCGGGCTCCAGCGTCTGCCAGATGACGATGGGGTCGCCGTTCAGCGGGGCGTGTCCGAGGTAGAGATCGTTGCCCACTTCGGCATCGATATTCAATGCCTTGCGGTCGGGCGAGAACGTATGATGGGTGGCATAACGATAGACCGTCCGATTGCCTTGAAAATCGGGGGCGAATCGGTTCACGAGTTCTGGCCTGCTTCCCGCCGAGGGACTCAAGGCCCAGATCCCCTTTTCATTGGACCAATAGACCTGGCCGGTCGATTCGTCCACGCAAGGGGAAGCCTCGATGAACTGGCTTTCGGGAAAATGGCGCAGCGTGCCGTCGACCAAATCGAGGACCGCCAGGCTCCGGGCCGATGCCGGGGGGAAGGCGCAATAAAACCAGTAGTAGCGCCCATTCTGGGACAGGCTGGGATTGACGTAGTAAAAGGACTGCTGAAAAGGGGCCACCCTGGCCTGGAGAATGAAGCTTTCGACTCCGGAAACGGGATCCCGCCAACGGACGAAAAGGGAGGGATCGTCGAGCCAGGCGGCATGGCCGCCCTCGGCCTTCTTTGGAATCTCGGCAAGGGATATCATGACATCGACGCAGCCTGGCTCTGAATCTCTTTATGCAAAGAAATCCGAGCTCCCACAAGGGCCTCGCTGCTTAACATTAAGCCAGGATGCGGACTCAATGTGGACGGGATAGGGCTTATTTGGCGGCTCTTGCCGGCGAACCGGCGCGGGGCGGCCGGACCAGCGTATCGCCCTCCTTCCATCGGCCGCGAATGAGAATATCGCGGGGAATGGCGGGCAATCCGTACTGGTGGCTCTGCATGAGGGAGATGACCGCTTCGGCGGCTGCCATGCCAATCTCCCGTTTGCGGGCCACGATGCCGGCCCAGGAGAGACAATCGTCGTCCACCGCCGTATGGATGACGCCGATGTCCTTGGGAACTTTCAGCCCCGCGCTTTCGAGCGCGGCAACCAATTGGATGTTTTGCCCGACGATCACGTCCGGGCGATAGCGCTTGAGCCAGGCGGGGAACCCTTTCGGAATTCCTTTCGGCCCGCTGTAAAGAAGGGGGAGTCGGTCGGCTTCCGGAAGCGTGGATAAAAAGTAGAAGGCGGCCGCCTGGCAGGCATAATAGGCGCGGCGGTCCGATTGCTGTTCGATCAGAATGGCGATGCGGCGGAATCCAAGCCGCCGGGCGTTCTTCAGACAGAGCATGATATTGAAATACCGGTCCTGTACGATCTGGGTGAGGCCGGGCGAGACGATGGCCTTTTCAAAGGAGACGCTGGCGAACCACTCCCAACGCAATTGAAGATGAATATGGCCGAAGCGCTCTGGCGGGGCCACGATGAGGCCGCGAATGCCCCGGTTGAAGAGGATCTGGGAGATGCGGGCCTCATTCAATCCGGGTTCCTTCAACCAGAATTCATCGAGACGATACCCCATCTCATCGCAATATTTCCGGGCGCCCTCCAGATAGGGGCTAAGATACTTCAAACGGCTCCAAACGTTCCGGGAGTAGCCCGTATTGAGCCAGGCAATAGGAAGGCGTTCGCGGGCCTTCGCCGACCGGACGCTGGCCATCTGGGTCGCGATGCGCGCATCGGGCCGGTAGTTCAACCGCTCGGCGATCTTGCGAACGGATTGCCGGGTAGCCTCGCTGACACCGGGGAGATTTCTCAATGCATAGGATGCCGCCACCCGGGAAATGCCCGCCGCTCGCGCCACATCGCCCAGGGTGGCTTCTTTCTTTGGGGTGCCACTCATGGTGGGATGGGTTGGTGCAAAACAACTCCAGCCCTTTCAGGCCATGGCATGGGTTGCTCTTCCGAGGAAATGGTTGTGTTGTCTACTACTGGCCCCCTCTTTCTCAAGCAAGGTTAATATTAAGTAGCTGATACTGCGCGATGGGCAGTAGGAGCGAATTCCCTCCTGGGTTTCTGGCCCCTCTAAATGTTTTTGAAGCCAATCCAAATGTAACCCGATTTAGTAACCCGAGGCCTGAAAATGGGAGCAAATGAGAGCGGCCCAGAAAAGCGCCAATGAGCTGTGGACGCCCATGAATAAAGGAAAAGAGTGCTGAGGAGTGCGTGGGATTAAATGGGAACTTTTGCCCAAATGCCGGTGTAAACGAGACGCTCTACCGCTGAGCTAACTGCCCGAAGTCGCTGACTGAAAGAAAGTTATGAAAGTTGAAATGGCCTTCAACTCATCTTTATCCGCCTTGTTTATACGGCAAAACAAAAACAATGGTCGATGAATGAAACAAGGAAGCATCTTTTCAGTTAGTCGGAGGGTGCCTTTACAGGTATCTCCCCAACAACCGTTACTATGCCCGCATCAAAATTGGCGGCAAGGAGATCCGGTGCTCTCTAAAGACTACTTTTTCATCATTGGGACCGGCTATTGTCGTTGCGGCACTGCTGCCGGTACGATCCATGTCTTCAGGAGGACATGGGTCACCGGCTGGGTCAGGTTGATTCCCATCCGGATGGGATGGATGGCGGCGAAGAGCTTGAAGCCGGTGATGGGTTCGACTTTGTTGACGATCCCGGCGGCGGGCTCGGCGTTTTCCACGGTCACGGTGGCCGCCAGGGCGAAATTCTTGTCGTAGATCAGGAACGAGCCCGGCCCGTTTTCCTTTTCCTGGGAGATGGTCACCAGGGCCGAGCCGTAGTCGGTCGGCCGGTCGAACCGGGCATCGTCGTCGATTTCGACGGAGGGCCCCGCGCGATCGAAGATGTAGGTCCGGAACAAATGCACCAGGCCCGGGACCGGGTAATCCGTGGTCAGATCCATGACGAGGGTGTCCTTGTCCCCGGTGAAGGTGGTGGAGACGATTTTTCCCAGTGCATCGACGCCCCCTTTCTGGAGGGTCTTTCCCACGTAGGGAACGTCGTGGCCGTAGGAGTTCATCATCATGCTTTCGAAGCGGTGCACACTGAAGGTTTTGGCCGTGTACTCCTCCATTCCCGGGTCGAGGATGAGGGGGAAGTCGCCGTAGCCTATCACGTAACTCCCGTTATCGTTATGGCCGTGCGGCAGGCCGGTGTGGCCCCCCTTCACCGACATTCCGAAGGCAGGCCGGTCCGGTTGGATGGCGCGGCAGACCAGCACGCCGGCGTCCTTGAAGAAGAAACGTTTGTCTCCGGCCAGGGCTTCGCCGGGGGAGGGCGGCGAGCCGGGAGGCGCTCCGAAGTCGGGCCGGGGAAAGCCGAAGAGGCCGAAGCCGGAGAGGTTGTCTCCGAGGGGCCCCGGCGCGGACATGTCCGATTTCGAGGCGTCGATATCGGTCCAACCCATGTTCCAGCGCTGGTCGATCAACTGCATGAAGGCAACGGGGAGCGCGGTCTTGGGATAGGCGTCGCCGTAGGCCGGCCAGACGCCGGGGATAATCCTCAGGTGCGGCAGGAAAAGCGCGGCTTGCCGCTGTTTGGCGCCGGCGAAGAGATTGATCCGGCCCTGGGTCTGTTCATAGAGCGTTTCCGCCGCGCGCAGATAGTTGCCGTAGCCGTAACCCCAATAGCCGACGCCCTCGTAGCAATAGCCGTCGTCGGGGATTCCCTCCATGTAGAGCGACAATTCGTTTTCCGCCGCCTGCACGAAGAGGGCCCTTTCCCGGGGGGAATCGACGAGGGTCAGGGCCGCCCCCAGCACCCCGGCGGTGCAGACCGCATTCCAGTTCGTCTTCACCGTCATCCACCACCACAGCGGCTTTCCCGAGCGGATGGAATCCTCGTAGCGGTCGAAAACGCGGTGCCGCATCTGTTCCCGGATGGCTTGGCGCGTTTCCGGTCTCAGCTTGTCGCCCAGCCAATAATCGACGGTCGCCACCGTCCAGGCGCGGGCCGCCACGCCGAGGTCGACGGCCTCTCCCGGGCCGCCGGCCAGCTGGTTCCAGGCGATCGACATCGAGTCCGCCCAGGTCGTCTCGCTGAGGATGGCCTGCAATTCCGCCTCGATCAGCGGCAGGTAGGTTCCCTGGTTCTGGATGCATTCCGCCACCACGAAGGCGTTCAGCCGGGTGGTTCGCATTTTAAACGGGATTTCATAGGTGTCGTGCCGCCCGGTTCTCGCCACCTCGGTCAACATCTCCCCGGTGATTTCCGGGATTGGCTGCGCCGCATAAAGGGCGGCATCCGCCACCTGTTTCTGAAAATAGGGCTGTTGCGCCGCCTGGACCCAGGCCGCCCGGTCGGTGATGGGACGGCCGACTCCGATGGGCTGCGGAGGGAGCAGCGCCGCGATGGCGTCCAATTGTCCCGGGGTGGGCACCGGAAAAACCATGTCGGGGTCGCCCGGCGGAGGGACGGCCCCGGCCAGCGGCGCAACGGATGCCAGGCCCAGCAGGAGGGCAAGAAGAGAGAGGCGGGTGCTCATGGAATCCTAGAACGGCTGCGGGGGCAGGATCCACCGCTCGAAGATTTTCAGATTGGACGCCATGTCTTTCGGATAGTTGCTGTAAAAGCCGGGGGTGAGCAGGGCGTCCCAAAGGGGTTTTATGCCGGGGATCGTCGTGGGGCTGACGGGAGTCGCGGCGGCGAATCCCTCTTGGATGGAGGTCAGTTGCTGCGGCGAGAGTTGCTGGACCACGGTATCTCCGACCATGGCGATGGTGATGCCGACGGCAACCACGGCATTGGTTGAATCATAGCCGGTATAGCTGGTCGAGATGGTGCCGTCGGCGCGGCGAAATGAAAATTGGAAGCCGACGACTCCGGGGGCCATATCGCGAGCCACCGCGCCGTTGGTTTGTAAATCTCCCTGGAATGGAACCGTGGCGGCTCCATTGACCCAGGGAACGGGCAGATCGGAGCGCTGCAGGACGATCTTATCCGAACCCTGGCTGGAGGGACGCACCACGATATTGTAGGTGACCAGGGAGAGGTTCCTCACCGAGTTGCTGGAAACCCCGGGCACCTTGGTGAAGAGTTGGGGGGCATAGACGCCGTTGGTAAAGCCGCCGATCGTGAAGCTGTTGGGGGTCCCCCCGGTCTGGAAGATCGGCAGATCGGGCCGGATCACGGCGTGCTGAAGGTCGGAGGCGATGAGATCGAGCATCGCCCGGCTCTTGGTGAAGTTATCGACCCGTCCCATTCCGTCATGCGAGGCCTTGTTCACCATGCCCGCCACCTGGGCGAGAAGGAGCATCATGAAGCTCAGGACCGCGATGGCGACCAGCACTTCGACCAGGGTGAAGGCGGAGGCCGGGCGGGCCCGGGTGGGAAGCGGGAACCGGATCATGGTAGGGCGACTTGGGCCGTCATCTCATAATAGGCGCTGGTCTTGTTGGTGGGCATGGGCGCCGATGCGGGCCACCAAAGCATCAGGTAGACATTCGCCAATTTCGAGCCGGTCGCGGCGTTGGTTCCGACGGTGTAGCTGAGATTGTAGGAAGGGCCCGACGCGTTGGTCGCGACCGCCGTGGCGCCGTCCGCGGTGACCTGGATGGTTTTTGAAACCGTCGCCTGGTTCAACGCGGGAAGGGCGAAGCTGGCCGGAGGATTGGTCGGGAGAGCCCGCAGGGTGGTGAGAAGGAGCGAGGCGATATTGGCCGCCTCGATCTGGTCGGACGATTCCTTGTTCGTCCTGAGGCCCACCGTGAAGAGCCCGACCAGGGCGATCAGCGCAAAGGAAATAATGCCCAGCGCGAGCAGCACTTCAATCAGACTGAACGATCGTAACGAAGGGCGCTCGCGCATGGTCACAGTCCTATTTGCGGTACAACGTCGTCAATCCCGTCAAGCCGTTGATCTTGATGCAGGCGATATTCTGGGTGTCATAGACACCGGGAGCCTTCACGCGTTGGAAATCGATCCAGATGGAATCGATCGGGCTGCCGCTGATCCGGGCCGCGCCATTGGGAGCGAAAATGATGACGGATTGGGTTTGCGCGGTGAGGCCGCCGGAGGGAAGTGCGGCCGGAAGCTGAAAGGAAACGCCGCTTCCCCTCACCGCGATCGTAAAGAGAGGCGATGCGGCGGGGGGTGTGGGCGCGTCCGGCATGGACTCGGGAAGGGAGTCGATCTGGTTGGCGCCGCTTCCCTGGGTGAAATAGCCTTCGGTCCGGATAGCGGTTTGCTTGAAGAGCTCCAGGCGCAGGAGGGTCTTGACGCTCGTGTTGCTGCCGGCCACGGTCGCCTCGTCCTGGCCCGCGGGCATCGTGACGCTGCCGTTCCAGCCCGTGCCGTTCCAGACAAAGGGATTGCTTCCATCGTTCGAGATGAAGGTGGCGACGTAGAGAGCTTCGCCGCTATTGTCCGGCGGCGTGAGGGACGAGGGGTCCATGGGATAGAAAACGACCCAGACGTAGGTGCCTTGGCCCACGGCGGCGGAGCGGGCCTGTTCCAGAATGCCGGCGATCTGGCTGAGGTTCCGGGTGAATTTCTGCGAGCCGCTTTGCCCCAGGGAGGGCACGGCGACAACCGTGAGGATGGTCACCAGCGCGATGACCGCCAGCAACTCGATCAAGGTGAAGCCCCGCTCCGCCCCGCGACGCGGGCTCCGGCAAGGAGGCGGAGAAGGGGGGAAGGTCATGAGGCACATGGTGCTCCATAATGTTGGGGTGAAACAGCTCAAGATGCGCCGATTTCTCCGGTCTGCCGGCCCCGGTTTTATGCTCGAAGAAATGGTGTGGATTGGAATAACCCGGGGAGGGTCAGGCAATGGTCGCCATCATTTCCTCGCGCACCGCTCCATGCAGGGGCTCCCCTTTCAGGTACCGTTCGAATTCATCGACCGCCATGGTTCCCAGCCGGCGGCATTCGCTCTTCAGGGCGCCGGCGATGTGGGGGGTGAGAGTGACATTGGAAAGGTCGTAGAGCGGGGAGTCGGGCAGGGGAGGCTCGGGATGGGTCACGTCAAGCAGGGCGTAGAGATCGGGACGCCGTGCCAGCACCTCGATCATTTCCGGCTCGTTCACCACCGCCCCCCGGGCCGTGTTGATGAACGTCGCCCCCGGCTTCATGCGGGTGAAGTGATGGGCGCGGATCATGCCCTCCGTCTCGGGGAGCCACGGAGTATGGAGGGAGACGACGTCGGAGATTTCAAAAAGCTCTTCGAGGGAAACCTTTTCCACGTTCAGCTCTCCCGCCTTCTCCTCGGTCAGAAAGGGATCGTACGCCACCACCCTGAGCTTGAAATGACGCAATAGCCCGATGAGATGCCGCGCCACCGCGCCGACCGAGACGATGCCGACCACGCTGTCATAAATTCCCGGCAGGGAGCAATAGACGATCTTCCGCGCGGCGTGCATCTCGGCGGCATGCCGCCACATCGACTTCAGACTGAGCAGGATTTGGGCAAGAGCGAATTCGGCGACGGTGACGGAGAGGGAGGAGTTCGCGGAACTGACCACGATTCCCCGGCGCCAGAGGGCGTCCGTGACGAAGCTGCGCACGCTGCCCGCCCCGTGGAAGACGGCCTTCAGGTTGGGGGCCATGGCCAGAAACGCCTCGTCGCAGGGAGGCATTCCCCAGCTCGAGAAAATCACCTCCGCCTCGGCAAGGTCCCCGGGCTTCTTCAGGATCGTCTGGCGGGTGTGAAAGCGAAAGGGCCGCGGGATGAAGGCTTCCAGGCGCTTCCGTTCCTCCGGCCCATAGACATGGGGCCAGTGCACGTCATCGAGGAGGAAAAGTGCGGGCGTTTTCATCGGTTCAAGAGAGGCTCCCCCGTGCCGGGGAGACGATTGCGGAGATAAGGGCTTCCATGGGATGGACGGAGGGGAAAGGAGCGGCCTCGATCACCGTCCATGGATGAATATTTCAATGGTTGGAATCGCCCGGCAAGCCTTTGGCTGCTTTCATTGGAAAGTTCATCAACCGGAAAACTGCCCTCTGGAAGCGGATCGATTCAGCCTAGGAACGGAATGGCTTGGTCAGGCGGGGCGCCGTACTGCCGTTCATCCATCGTCCCTCGATCAGAATGCGGCGGGGGACGGCGGGGATGCCCCGTTCATTGGAGTGAATCATCGCGATGAGCGAGTCCACCGCGGTTCGCCCGATGAATTGTCCGTTCTGATTGATTCCGGAATACTCCGTGCCGTCGTCGGCGATATCCATCATGGCAAAGCCGCAGCGTCCGCTTTTGACCTCCTTCAAGGCGCGTATCCACGGAAGCGCCGGCCAGTGGGTCGATAAAATCGCCTGGGGCTTATGGCGGGAAAACCATTCCCGGAAGCGTTGCTCTTCCTGAAGGGCGCTCCCCTTGGCAATCATATGAATGGGGAAATCGTCGGCGGGCGAGACCCTCTCGCGCTCGACGAGGAATCCCGCCAGGAAATTCTGGTCGCTGCGTTCGTTGAATTTTTCGGTGAGGAAGCCGATGCGCCGATAGCCCAGCGAGCGCAGCTTGCGGACCGCCAGGCGGGTCGAGCTGAACTGGGCGTTGGTCACGAGATTGAGGCGGGGCCGCATCAGGCTGAAACCGAAGGCGATCGCGGAAAAATTCTCCCAGTCGAAGCTGGCCCGGGTGATGTGCCGGTGGCCGCCTTCCTGCGGGGGGAAGAGCAGGCCCTGGATATTGCGGGCCCGCAGGATCTTCGAAAGACGGTCGAATCGCTGGCCGAGATCGGCCAACCGGATTTCCTCCAACCGGTAACCGAGCTCCTCGCAGCGTTCCCGTGCTCCGAGGTAATAGGTGGCGAAGGCCTTCTGGAGCTCTTCCGGATGGTGGTGGCTATTGATCCACGCCAGGGTCCCTTGATAGCTCGAGGGCTTGGCGGAGCGGCGATAGAGCATCAGGGCGGAAAGGGCCGGATCGGGCCGGTATCCGAGGTCCTTCGCGATGGCCTCGATCCGGTCCCGGGTGATCTTGGGAATGCTGCGATGGCCGCGCAGGGCCAGGGAGACGGTGACATGGGTCACCCCCGCGACCTTGGCGATGTCCCGATGGGTGGTTCGCTTCAGGCTCACTTTCCAATGCAAATAGCTTTCAGCCTGGCTGTCAAGACCGGGGCTTTCGCTCCTTGCCGACCTTCGCCATCGAGGAGATCAATCTCCGACCACTTCCAGTTCCCGGTCGACGACTTCCCCCGTATAGCGGTCGATCGCGATGTGGAGCCAATAGCGGCGCGTCCCCTCCACCATGAAGTTTTCCGGCGCCGTCGTCCCCGCAGGGTACTGGCCCGACTGGGCGACCAGATCGATCATCAGATTCCAGGTGCGCGTATTGGCCGGCTCGGCCAGGGCCCGGATGACGGCCTCCCGCTCGGTCTTGAGGTTGGCGGACGAGACCCCCGCCACCGAGGGATCGTTCATGAACTTCGAGACGATATCCGCCCGGCTGTAGAAGCCGCTGTTCGTCGCCGTATTCTGGAAGGCCGAGGCCACGCTGCCAACACTCGAGGGGGAGAGCGCCGACGCCCCGTAGGCATCGAGCGCGGCTCCCGATAAGAGAGCCCTCAGCACCGGCAGCGGCGCGGAGTTCGGATTGACGCGGCCCGCCACCACCGGCCCGTCGGAGAGCGTGTAGAGATCGAGCAGCGCCGCGTCGGCGGTGTCGGCCGAAAAGAAATTGAGCGTTTTCCAAGGCATGTCGCGATAGGCGTTGCCCAGATCCCCAACCGAGGTGAAGGGCCGGTTCAAGATCACGGGCCGCGAGCTATCCCCGACATAAGGGGGCAGATGCTCCGGAGCGGAGAAGGCGGCATCCCCGATCCGCTGCGCCGCATCCAGGTCTTTGTAGTAAGGGTTCGTTCCGGTGGAGGCGACTGAATTGGTATTGGCTGCCCAAAGATCTTCCCGATAGGGCGGAGTGGAGAGTCCGCCCGTAAAGGGAATGCCCACCTGGATGTTATTGTAGGTGAGATAACTGCTGGATGCGCTGGGAAGAAGGCTGTTGCCCGCCATCTGCGGCGTATCGCCGGGAGGCACGGCGTATTGGAAGCCCTGCAACGACCATCGGACGGTTCGCGGATCGCTTTTGGCAAAGCCGTAGGAATTCGCGCTGGCACCCGAGGTTGGATTGGCATAGGTGTCCGTATACAAGCCCCATTGCGAGACCGAGACCGCGGGGGTCGTTTCCAGGCCGGAAAGCGTGCTGTAGGTATGATACTTCCCGCTCCCCACCGGCCATTCGTATTGGAGGAGAAAAATCGAGGACGGCATGCCGAACTCGCAATACCATGGCTCCGATGGCGGCCAGGGCATCCGCACGCCGAGGGAGCCGACGGGACCGCTGTCCCATCCGGTCGAAGGCGTGGCGATGGTGGGAAGGGTCAGGCCGAGCAGGGAGACATTGCGGTCGCTACCCGATCCGGGATTGGTGTTGAGGAGCTCGGATTGGGGGATGGACGGGCTTCCCTTGCTCGCGGGCATGAGAGAGGGTTCCCGGTAATCGGTGGCCGCCGCCGAAAAGGTGATGGCCCCTCCATTCGGGAGGCTGCTGAACAGGTTGGTGATCGTGACCGGCGTACTCCATCGGAAGGTGCCGGTCGCGCCGCCATAGGAACCGTAGAACAATACATCGTTGTAAATCTGGTCGTTCCCATAGGGCATGATGCGGAAATTAACCGGCCGGGAGGCCGATGGACTATTCCCCGTGTTCTGGTGTGGATTCCAAAGTTCGAAATAGACCAGTGGGACCACGCTGCTCGAAGTCTTCAGGTAGGCCTTGAAGAAGACCTTGTCGATGTAGGGCAGGTCCTTGATCCCATAAAAATTATGGGAATTGAAGGTGATGGCGGTGGGGCAGCTGTCGCTGGACCATTGGTCGATGATATTTGCCCCGATGCGGATGAGCTGATACGGCAGGCTGGTGTCTGGATCCGGATAGCTCGTGGCGTACGAGGGATTGGCCGTATAGTCGCCGCGTCCCCCCTTCCCCAGCGACCCGCTCAGGATCCCGGCCTGGAGCAACTCGAAGAAATTGGGATCGCGCTGCAGCTTCGCGACCTCGTCCAGCGTCAGAATCCGGTTGGTGACGCTATTGTAATTGTAGGCCGGATTCGTGGTCGGATAACTCCAATGCCGGTAGAATCCGGTCGAATCGGAAGCGTCGTAATCGAGGCCGAAGTATTGCTGGATGGCGGTCTGGTTTTGCGCCCAGGCCGCCGCATTCGTCGTCGTCGCCAGGAGGGCGAGCTTATCGAGTGGAAACCGGTACTTCACCAGCGGTTCCCCCGCCTGCCGCAGGAGGCCGAAGGCGTTGGTGTAGGCCGTTTGAATCCGTGGATTGAGGATGAAGACGTTGTTGTTGTAGATCGTCGGAGCGGGGTTGACGATCGATCCGTAGGAGTCCGGAACGCTCTTCGTCGTGGTGGTCGTTCCGAGCCGGTGGGTGTAGTAATCGAAGGGAGCTCCGTACGGGGCATCGGCGGATGCCCTCCAGACGGGGCCGTTGACCTCCCGGCTGAAAGTCGTCAGGTAGGGCAAGGCGTTGGTCAGGTCGTAATTCTGGGTCCGGGCATATTGGATCAGTTCCTGACGATCCATAAAGGCGGTGTCGCCGGGGGCCACCCGCATGAAGCCGTTGGTCGGCCAGGTATTGGTGACGTAGGCGGCATAGTTGGCCGCATTGGCCGCATTACGCCAGTTTACCAAGGCGGTGACATCGCTCTGGGAAATGGCGTTCGTCAATTGCGTCAGATCGGCCCAGGGCAGCAGCCCCTTGTTTCCGGCCTCCGTGCTGGCGCCCTGCGGATATCCCGCCACATTGATGTCGATCAGGCCGCTCACGTCATAGACGACGTAGGCGTAGCGCCCCAGGATCGCGTTGGTGTTTCCCAAGGCGATGGAGAGATCCCGGCCGGGAGCGGGAACGACCGGGCCGTTTCGTCCGACCAGGATCCAGTTCGGCACGGGAAAATTGGTGGCGGAAGAAGCCGGCACCAACATCGGCGCATTCCAAAGCGCGACGCTGATGCTGCGCCCATTCAGCGAGGGGGCCGTGGTCGATGCGGAAGAGGCGAAGTTCGTCCCCGCCGCCGCCGTGGTGGTGTAGAAATTCGCTCCCGGCTCGCTGATCTTGACCAGCGTCGATAGATTGGGATCGCTCGGCAGGATGCTCATCCGTTCCGGCCCGAGCGCCGTGTTGGTCAGCGGGCAATAAATGGGAAAATTGGCGCTGGCCGCCACCGCGCCGTTCGTCACCACCATCATTTTCGCGGGATTGTTGGTATCGGTGATCTCGGCCTCCAGTTGGTTCACGATCGCGGCCAGACCGCTCTGCCCGATCTGGTCGGCTGCCATCCCCTGGCTGTAGCTGTGGGTGGACTGGCGATCGGATAGGGTGACGGAGGTGAACGCCACCAACAGGATCGTGACCAGGGAAAGAATCGCCAGCGTGGTGATCAGGGCGATTCCCCGTCCCGCCCGGTTCGACCCGGAGGCGCGGCGGCCTGCCGGCGCTTCAAAAGCAGAAATGGACGCCCGCATTGGAAATTTCGATGGAACGGAGTTGAAGCAGGATGCCGAGGTCTTTCGTCCCGGCGGGAGTTTGGACCTCGTCGTAACGCCTAGGAAGTTCCGATTTATAGACTCGCACGACAAGCCGCCGTCTACTTTCATTGGAAAGAGTCGATGGGCTTCTCTCTCCGAAGCCTCTCGCCCATCGAAGACAATTTCCAATGAAAGTGCCTATGCGCTTGCATTACGACTCGAGAAACTGGATTTTCCAGGTCGCGCCATGAAGCCGGCAGCCCGCTTCGGGCACAGTCCCCGTCACTGATCTCCGACGAGTTTAAACCCTCCGCTCATCACTCCTTTGAATTCCTCGGCTTCGATCCCTGCCCGTGCGTCCGTCCCGGCAGCCCCCCGTAAACTTTGGAGCGCCGGCACGCTCACCTATACCACGGCCGGTTTGGTCCTCCTCTTCTGCTGGCTGCTCTGGGGCGATTTCGCCTGGTCGATGAAAGACCGGGCGATTCCGCCGACCATGCAGCTCCTGCTCAAAAGATTCGGGGCGACCGATCTGTTGACGGGCCTGATCTTCGGCTCGCTCCCCTCCATCCTCGGCCTGCTGGTCGGTCCCGTCGTCAGTTATCGGTCGGATCGTTACCGCAGCCGTTGGGGGCGGCGCTTGCCGTTCCTCCTGGCCGCCACTCCGTTCATGGTCCTGGGCGTGGCGGGCCTCGGCTTCAGTCCGGCGATCGGGAGCCATGCCGACCGGCTCCTGGGCGCCCATTCTCCCGGGTTGGATTCTTCCGTCCTGATCTCCTTCGCGCTTTTCTGGATGGTCTTCGAAATGGCCAGCGTGGTGACGAACGCCGTCTACGGCGCCCTGGTGAACGATGTCGTGCCGCATGCCCTGCTGGGGCGCTTCTACGGCTTGTTCCGCGCCCTGAGCCTGATCGCGGGCATCGTCTTCAATTACTGGATCTTCGGACATGCCGAAACCCTCTATTTCTGGATTTTCCTCGGCATCGCCGCCCTCTATGGCGTGGGATTCCTCCTGATGTGCCTGAACGTGAAGGAAGGCTCCTATCCCTCCCTGGTGCCGATGGACGCAGGACGGCCCCCCGGCGGGCCGATCGCCTCGGCGCAGACTTATCTCCAGGAGTGCTTCGGAAACCGGTATTACCTCTGGTTCTTCGCCGCCAGCGTCCTCTCGGGCATGGCCAATGTGCCCTTCAATATCTTCAGCGTTTTCTTTGCCAAATCGATCGGACTCGGCATGGACACCTACGGCAAGTGCCTCGCCCTGACCTACCTCATCTCCCTGCTGCTGGCCTATCCGATCGGCTGGCTGGTGGATCGGTTCCATCCCCTGCGTCTGACGATCCTGTGCACGCTCCTGTATGCCGTCCAATTGGTTGCGTCCTATTTCTTTACCAAGGATGCCTGGACCTTCAGCGTGTCGCTGGTCGCCCACGGCGTGATCTCCGGCACCTACGGGACCGCCAGCGCCTCGCTCGGCCAACGTCTCCTGCCCCGGGCCGAGTTCGCCCAATTCGCCTCCGCCGGAGGCATGATTACCGCCGTCTTCTGGATGGTATTGCCTCCCGGTGTTGGCTTCCTGCTCGACCACGCGCATCACCAATATCGGTATACCTTCCTCATGAGCGCTGCCCTGGGTCTGGCCGGCTTCGCCGCTCTGCTGGTACTCCATGCCAAGTTCATGAAACTGGGTGGGCTCAAGAATTACATCGCTCCCGAATAAAGATCGTTCTCTCCCGCAACCCCTCGCCCCTACCTCCATGAAAATGCCGTTTCTCTGCCGCCGGTTCGGATTCAGCCTGATTCTCACTCTGGGCCTCGGTTGTGCCGCCTGGGCCTCCGATCTGTCGAAATATACCACGATCTCTGATGTGGAATATAAGAACGCCGACGGCAAGCCCCTCCGCCTCGACGTTTATTTCGATCCCGCCCTCTCCTGGAAAAGGCCGCTGGTGATCTACGTCCACGGTGGAGGCTGGACGGGCCGGACCAAGGCCGACGGGCTCTTTTACGCCGAGGCCTTCCTGCAGAGGGGCTATGCCTACGCCAGCATCGATTATCGTCTCTCCAGCGACGCGATCTTCCCTGCCCAGATCGAGGACGTGAAGGCGGCGATCCGGTTCCTGCGGGCGCATGCGGCCGATTATCGCGTCGATCCGGATCGGATCGGGCTCATCGGGCACTCGGCCGGCGGAGAGCTGGTCTCTCTGGCCGGAACCACCAACGACGACCCGCAATTCGACACCGGCGACAATTTGGGCGTCTCCAGCGCGGTCCAGGCGGTCTGCGATATGTCCGGGCCGGTCGATTTCCTGGCGCCCGCCTCCGCGCTCGCTTCGATGCTGGAGAAGCTGCTCGGCGGTCCGGTCGACGAGAAGCAGGACCTGGCGAAGCTGGCCAGCCCCATCGACCACGTGAACCCCAAATGCCCTCCCTTCCTCATCCTGCACGGGGAAAAGGACCCGGCCATTCCGGTGGAGGAGGCGAGCGGCTTTGCGGCGGCCTTGCAGCAGGCCGGGGTTTCCGCGCAGCTGGTCATCCTTCCCGGCCAACCCCATGATCTCAATGTCTGGGCCCATACCGGCGCCGGCAATTTCATGGGTGTGATCACCCAGTTCTTCGATTCCGTTTTGAAAAAATAGGAGCTGCCGATTTGGGAGGCTGCGCCTTCCCGGACCTTGCCCGGATTGCCTCCCGTCTATATCACGGAGGATTTTTCAATGCTCCCAAGCATCGGTTCGGAAGGTTCCGACGGGGAGGCCGTCGCCGCCAACCAGGTTCGCGGCGGGATTATCGGCCCAGGCATAACGGACCGCCACCGGTTTCGGCACTTGGCTGTTGCGGACTACCACGCTGGCTCCGTCCAGGGTGACGTCGGCCGGGTAGAAGACCTGGTCCGCTCCGGCGATGGTGAATCCGGTCACCGGGCCGCCGTCGGAGGTTTTCAACCCCGAGGAGGCGTGCGAGAAATTCAGGCGAAGGGCATCGTCTCCCTCCTGGGACATCGAATCGTAGAGAGGACTCGATCCTTCGATCGGTTCGCCGTAGACGAGGGCGCGGGCAGCCTGCGCCAGCCGCAATCCGACGGGCTTCTTGTTGGCGTAGTGGATATTGTCGGCTTCCCCGAGATCGAGGCTCACCGCCATTCCCGTCCCGGGCAGACGGAGGGTGGCAACCTGTGCGTCCCGCAACTCCGCCCAATTGCTCGGCCCCGGCTGGGACGTGCGGGGACGAAAGCTGCTCAACTGGACAAAAAGAAAGGGCAGGTCGTCGCGCCGCCATGCCGTACGCCAGGCGGCGATCAGCGCTGGGAAAAAGCTGCGATACTCAGACGGATGCGTTACGTTGTCCTCCCCCTGATACCAGATGATGCCCGTGATCGGAAAATCGGTGAAGGGATGGATCATGGCGTTATAGAGCATTCCGGGGCCGCGTCCCGGGGTGCCGGGCGGCGGGCTGATATAATGGGAGGGAGGGGGCGGCGCTCCACTTTGCTGGGCCGCGGCGACCTCGGCTTTCTGCTCGGCGACCTTCTTGTCGTAGTCCGCCTTGTTTCTCGGATAGGCCGCGACCGCCGCTTCCCAGCGGGGTGAGTAAGTGGCGTATCCATCGGCCTTCGCCAGCGCATCGGGGGGCGTCCAGGCCTCGATGGGAGTGCCGCCCTGATAGGCGCAGATCAGGCCGATGGGGATATGCTCCCGGGCTTCGAGCTCCTGCGCGAAGTAATAGGCCACCGCGGAGCAATTGCCGATCGTGGACGGGATGCAGACCTCCCACGTTCCCTCCGGCGCGGAAAGGGGAGCGGCCGATGTCCTGGTCTTTTGACGAAAAAAATGGATGTCGGGATGATTGGCCGCGGCGATTTCGCTGGCGGCATCGAGGAGGCCCGGGCCGGAGGCAAAAGAGGGCGCCATGGGGAATTCCATGTTCGATTGGCCCGACGCCAGCCAGACATCGCCCACGAAAATATTCGAGAGCGTCAGGCCGCCATCCCCGCTGACGGTCAACGTCAAGGGCCCTCCCGCCGGCAGGGCGGGAAGCATGGCCTTCCAGTCTCCGTCCGGGTCGGCCACCGCGTCCGCCGCCTGATCTCCCAGCTGGAGGTGCAGGCTGGACCCAGCGGCGGCCCGCCCGCAGATGGGAATCGGCTGATTGCGCTGCACCACCATATTGTCGGCGAACGGCGGTGCCAGCGTGATCGCCCCCTCCGCCGGAAACGCCGGCAACCATGGCAGAAGCAGGCCTAAGGCCGCGAGCCGGATACGGTCGATTCTCATTGCGAAGCGATCCTGATCTTGTCGATCCAGGCCGTGCCGGTGGAGCGAAGCAGATTGAAGCGGATCTGGATGAAGGCCACCTGGGTGCTGGTGGGAATGAAGAAGGCCTTGTCATAGGTCTGCCAATCCTGGGTGCCTTCGGCAAAGGGGAGCGTATCGCTATAGTTTTTCCATTTGTAATCGATCGCGGTTTTGTTCTGGTCAAAATAGTAGATTTGGACGGAAGCCTTTTCCCAGGGCTGCGCCCCTCCGACGATGCCGTCCGTTTTCGCTTCGACGGACACGTGCAGCGCGCCACCGGTGAAGGGAACGAAAGCGCCGATGGCGGAGACGATCTTGGTCTTATCGGTATTGGTCAGTTTCAGGGACCCCTTTCCGTCATGGATCGCGTCTTGGGTCCAGACGATGGCCTGGGGATCTGTGGCTGTGAAACCGTCGGGAGTCAGGGGGTTGACCGCAAAATCGTTGCTGTAGATGACGCCGGAAGAATCCTGGGCGGAGCTTTTGGCCAGGCCGGCACCAAGCAAGGCAAGTGCGGCAAAGACAGTCACCTTTAGGAAAGAAAGCTGATTCATGGGCGGGGGAATTCGCGGGTTTATTTTAGTTGGCGGGGTTGGTTCCCGTCAGGGATGGAGAGGGGGCGGCGGCAACCTTGACATGGCGTCCAGGGGAGCCGGTGGCGAGAGTCTCGACAACCTCCATTCCCCCGGTGGGGGCCGGATCGGCGGTGATGGCGAGTTTTCGCCCGTCGGAAAAGGTGACCAGCGCCGATCCGGCGGCGTCCGATTCGACGCTGCCGACCGGATTGGGCGCGCCCGCTGGGAGCGGCACGAGCAGCGTCAGAAAGTTTTCGGCGCCGGACCCGCTCCAGGTATGGAGTACGGTGGTTGCGGGCAGGGCTTCCGGGGTCATGTCCTTGCGGACTTCCCATCCGAGCAATTCCGGCTCGCTCTGCGCCGAGACGGCGCGGACTTCCAGCCCATCGGTTTGCAGCGGAACGATGGCAAGATTCGGCTTCCCCTCGTCGGTGGTCGTGACTTCGTGGGTTTGATCGTCCACGCCGGTTCGCGTTGTCAGGAGATTCCAGCGGGCTTGGTAGGTGTGTTTGGCACTGTCGTTCGGGACGAGGGTGTCGGCGACGATGAACAGGTCCGGCTTCACGAAAAGCACCCGGCGCGTGTGGGTCGCCAGGCGGGCGCCCAGCTTTCCATAGCCTTCATCATAGACTCCCGCCGCGAAATCATGGTCGGGGGTGCTTTCCCAGCGGGCATCGATGGGGCTCTTCGAGACATTGGCGTCGGCATTTTTCGGGTCGCGAACCTGCGGTTTTCCATCGACCAAAACCGTGTTTTTGGAAAAGGTATCGGTCGAGTAGGAGCGCCATTTGCTCTGTTCATAGGCGGCGCCGCCCGAATTGAAGAGAAGCTGCCGCCCGTAGGCCCAGAGGACGACATTGAGTTTGTCCTGATGCGCGTGGCCCTTGCCGAGGGGACCGGCCCGCACCACGAAATAATTCGCATGGGTGTCCCAACCGGAGCGCATGACATAGAAGCCCGCCCAGGGAAAGGCATGCGAGGTCTCCGTGGGAGGGGTCCCCTCCCGTCCGTCCGTGGCGATCCACTTGTAATCGGCCCGGTCGGGAAAAAATTCAAGAGCCTCGGCGCATTTTCCCACGACGCTTCTTTTCCACGAGGTCGAGTCGTTGAACTCGGGAAGCGTCCGGTCCGGCGTCATCAGCCACATGTCGTAATCGAAGGCCCTTTCCAGGCCCGCGATATAATCGGAGGGCAGTTCGTTCAGACGGCCCACTGCCTGGGCGGTCCGCGCGATGAAGATCAGGCTGTCCAAAGCCACGTTGTGATACATGGTGCTCAACTCGTTCTGGGCGCCATCGGGAAGGAATTGCGCGGTCTCCTCCGCTTCCATCCGCTGGAGGGCGGCGTTCCTCCAGGCGGCGGCTTCCTTGAACTCGGGGAAATAGGCCCCCACGGTGTAGAGGCCCGCCATCTCCATGGTGACCCAGTTCCCGGCGGTTTGAAAATTTTTCAGATAGCGGGCATGGTCGACGCAGGAGTCGAGATAGAGCGCGACATCGGCATCGGTGAACTGCGCGGACGGCAGGAAGCTGAAGAAGGCCGTCGGCCAGGCATGGCTCATGCGGATGCCGGAATCGATCGTCCGCCAGGCCGATCCGGGACGGTTGTCGATCGCGTCGGGAACCGGGCACTCGGCGACGAAGGAGCGGAACTGGGTGATCCAGGCTTTGGCGTAGCGTTCATCGCCCGTCGCCCGATAGGCATTTCCGAGGTCGGCCCAGAAGGACATGCGGCAGAGCTGCCATTGCCACTCCCAGTTATGGGAGAGGCCCGGAGTGACCATGGTTTCGTTGTAGTGCCAATCGACCTGGTTGTCGGGAAAGGTATGCCACGCCATGACGAGGCCGCCCTGCAGGCGCCCCTGGACGGCGTCTTCGGCGACCGGATCGGCGGCGGGGGAATTCGGCGGGGAACCCTTGGCAGCGAAAGTCCAGGCGACGCCGGTGCGGTGACGGAAATATTCGGCCAGCTGGTGTTCGGCCAGGGGGAAATCGCCCTGCGCCACGGCTTGCGCGACGGGTCGCAGCGCTTCCGATGTGAGATCGAGCGCATCGAAGAGCGCATGCTCCCTGGCGGGCGTGAGCAGCGGGTCGGGAGCGGGGGAATCGGCCGCCCGGCAAAGCGGAGCCGAGCCGCAGGCGGCCAGCAATCCGATGCAAATTTTCCAGGAGATGGATCGGCGCGATTTCTTCATGGATGCAAAATATGCCTTTCGGGTGCTTTCGGTCGACCCGGAGTGAATTTTTTTCAGCAAGGGAAGATCCCGGACTATACGGAGTCGATGCTCGCGAGGCGACGCCGATACCGGAGGAGAGCGAGCAGGGCCATCCCTCCCGGCAGGAGAGCCCAGGCGGGCGGCTCCGGCACGGCCTCGAAGGTGAGGAGACCGGATTGGCTGATGCTGGCGGTGTAACCGTCGAGGGCGGCGCCGTTCAACTCGATGGTTTCTCCCGTGACCGTATTGCCGGAGGTGAGGAAGTTGCCGAAAAGTTGGTAGGAACCGTAGTCGAAGGTGCCCAGGGAACCGGTCAGGAGATTGATGACGCCTCCGTTCAGGTTGAAAGTGCCATTGCTGCCGGTTCCTCCATTGGCGAAGATCTCGTCGTTGATGTTGCTCGTCCCGTTATTGCCCAGCTTCAAGTCCAGCGTGCCGCCGGACGCGAGGGTGAAGGTCAGATTTCCCGTCGCCATCACCAGCGAGCCGGCGGTGGTTCCGGCGGTGCCGTCGAGGATCAGGCCGCCGTTGGTATTGACCGATACCGATCCTCCCGTCGTCAGGGAGGCCTGATTGAGGTTCAAGAAGCCGTTCTGCACCTGCAATTGGCCGATGGTGCGGTTGGAGATCAGGGTGGCGGCGGCCGAAGCCGCGGAGGTGCCGGTGTAGAGGAAAGTCGAAGCCGCGGAGATGGTGCCGGTTCCGCCCAGATCGTTGTTGAGGTTGCCGGAGCCGCCCACCGCCTGGAGCGTGAGAGTGTTGCTGACGGAAACGTTGCCGGTCGTGGTGCTCAGGATGAAGTTCTTCGCGATGATCTTTCCGGTCGTATTCGTGCTGTCTTCGAGATTCCAGTTGGTTGCATTGCTGGAGTTCGACGGGTCGAACGATGACACGCTGGTGCTGAAGTCCAGGGTGTAACCGGCGGTATCGAGACCGAAGTTCATCGATCCGGTCCCCGCCAACGTTCCGATGTTGCCGGTGGCATCGACAGTTCCATTGGAGGAAAGATTGCTGCCCAGCTTGAAAACGTCGGTTCCCGATCCCCGGGTCTGTTGGGACCAATAAATATTTCCCACGATCTGCGTCCCGGAGAAGGTGCTGCTGAAGGTCTGGGTCGATCCGTTATAGGCTCGGACATAGAGCGTGTTGATCTGAGCGGTCGTGCTGGTGGTCCCCGAACCGGTCAGCGCCACATTTTTGAATACCACGCTGTTGGTGGGAGCAAGGATGTTGATCGCTCCGCTCAGCTCCAATGCGGAACTCGTGGAATTGTAAGTGCCGAAGGTCGTGTTGATGACGGTGCCTTCCAGGGTGAAATCTCCGCTGATCGTCAGGGCCGGATTCGAGGCTCCCAGGACGTCCAAAGTTCCCCCCGCATTGATGGTCAACGGGCCGGTGATGGTTTCCCCCGATCCTGTCGCCAGTTCGCCTCCGGAGTCGATCGTGATGCCGCTGGAGTCCGTCAGGTTGAAGCCGGTTGTGGTCGTGCCCAGCGCTAGTTCCGCCAGGCCCGTGCTGCTGCCCAGGGTTATGGCGCTGGTAACGGTCAATGCCTTGGCGAGCAGCAACTCGTCGGTGCCGGTGCCGCTGCTCTGGGTGAGATTCAATGTCGCCAAAGTTCCGGAAGCGGCGCTGTCGTAAGTGACAATTTGGGTGCCCGTTCCAGTGTAATCGATATCGGCGGTATCGGTGGTGGTCGGTCCGGCGGTGGAGGTAGCGGGAGACCAATTGGCGGGCGCCGACCAAGTGCCGTTTCCGCCCTGATAACTATAGACCACTTGGGCCTGCGTCACCGTCGCGGTCATAACCAGCGCGCAGATGCCACTCAGGAAACTAAGAGAGGATTTCATAAGATTGGGATTGCAGGACCTATCGTTTTTCATGCGGTTTCGGACGGGTAAGTATCGCCGCGATTAAGATGCGGTTAGCTCAATCGAATGGGAAGCAGACGAATATTTTCATTGGAAAGTGATTGTCGGCTTGAGAACCCCCCCCTTTGATTTATACGGCGGCATAATTGGCATGGGAGAGGAAGTGAGGCACGGAATCGTGCCCTTGATGTTGATTTCCGAGGGATTCAAGAGGAGTGCGGCATCCTCATCGAGCGGTTCGACCACAACATCCGGAATGAATCAGCCCAAGGGCACCTCCCGGAAGGAGCTTTTTTACCAGCTGCATTCCTGCCATCGGTGATCGATCTAAAATGTAACCCGATTTAGTAACCCGGGGCTGGAAAATGGGAGCAAATGGGAGCGCTCAAGAAAGGAGGGGATGGGCGATCGACGCCCATGAATAAAGGAAAAGATCGCTTCAGAGCGTGTGGGAGCAAATAAGAATTTTTGCCCAAATGCCGGTGTAAACGAGACGCTCTACCGCTGAGCTAACTGCCCTAAGTTTGTGGCTGAAAGTAAGTTATGAAAGTTGAAATGGCCTTCAACTTATTTTTATACATCACTT
>FSXI01000214.1_pt1 | contig 67057 bp, 49 predicted proteins | sample 1638251 | NCBI WGS metagenome assembly FSXI01 (sample SAMEA3914788, study PRJEB12502) | metagenome | biome: forest; material: soil | place: Canada | collected 2011-07-03 | depth 0.1 m | reverse complement strand
TTCAATGATTTCGGCCAATCCAGCCATGTCCTATTCTCCGCATCTCGGCCGAAAAGCTCAATGCCTTTATCGAACCGCAGGGCTTCCACTTGCCGGAATAGCCGATGGGGCTGTCGACGCCGGTGTCGAAATCCCAACCGGCCTTGGCGGTGTAGACTCCATCGGCGCCGGTGGTGATATCCCGGAAGGCGTAGGAATTACTGAGGTTCCCGTAGATGCGGAAGTGCTCGGCATTGGTGCCGGCGGCATAGCCCGCGCCGGAGGCTGCTGAGGCATTGATGATCGCCGCGACGCAGACGCAGGACGCTGGTGCCTCGAACGACGACCCAGCCGTAGGTCCGGTTATAGACGTAGACTCCGGTTTCGGGATTGGCGTCGAAGGAGGGACAAGGCTCGAAGGCGCTCAAATCGCAGCCAGCCGAATTCCAAACCGTCTCGGAAAGAAAGGCCCCGCTGCCATTCCGCACCAGCTTGGTGCCGCCGACGCTGACGACATTGGGAGAAGCGGCGGGATACTCGACCGCGTCGGCGGCGTCACCGCTGGAGGCAAATTAGACGACGCCCGGAGTCGCGAAGATCGGATCGTAAGAACGCTCCTGGGCCATTTCGCTCCCGCCCCAACTCATGGAGATTGAACCCGTTCTTTTGCTGACTCCAGATGGCTTTGGAGGAACCGATGCTGACTTCCAAGGAATTTCAGGCGCGCCACTTTGCGAGAGTCGGCTGGAGTCTGCAAAAATCTGTCAGATTTCTTTCAGATCATTATTGGAAAAAAAGACCCCCGGCCGGGGATTGCCTGATTTCTGGTGCCCTTTTCACCTTCGGTCGCCCCGACGGCAAGGTGGGAGAGGTGGAAGGAGAATTCATAACGGATCGGCTTCCGGGAACGATTCTTGAAGGCGTATTCGAGGATCGCGCAGGGCATCCCGGAAGCGCGCTCATCGAGGGGGGCGAAGGGGTTGAACGCGGTGAGCCGGACGTCGAGCGGGATCTTCGAGTCGGTGTGTACATGGCCGAAGGGGAACTCCCCCTCGAAGACGGCGCGGTCGAAGCGGGGCAGTCCTTCATGGTTGCCCCGTCGATATCCCTGCGCCTACAGGCCCTGATTGTAGGCCAGTTCAGAGGGAATCGGGCCTTCCAGGAGGCGGCTCTCTCCCGAATCGGGAAGGTGGAGGAGGCCGAAGGCCGACTCATAGAAACGCTTGTTATCCGGAGCGTGCCAATCGTCGGGCCGGGCGGAGGAAAGAAAGGGCCGGTTGCGGATCGAGAAATTCTGGAAGCCGCCCCAGCCGTTGAGATGGATGCAGCCAGCCCCCAGTCCACCGAGGGGAAGGGAGATTTGCAGGAGGTTTTGCTTTTTGTAGCGGAAGGATTGCGTAGGCATAAGGAGTTAGTTGTTTTAATCTCAGGGCGTCCCGTTGGCATCGGGAGAAACCATCCGGGAGGCCACGGTGTAGATCTTATCGGGGGTATAGGTTGGGTCGCGCAGGAGACGGTTTCCCACCTCCACAGCCTCATCGACGCAGAGGGGATAGACGAAGGTGGCGGCGAGGATGCCGTCCCGAACCTTCGCGATGCCCCCCGACTCGCCGGAAAGGCCGTCGATGCCGACGAAGAGCATTTCCTTTTCGCGCCCTTTGTCCCGAGCGGCCAAATAGGCGCCCACCGCCATCGGGTCATTATGGCCGTAGACGACATCGATCTGGGGGACGGCGGCGAGGATCTCGGTCATCCGGTCCTTGGCGCGGCTCTGCAGCCAGTCGGCCACGACATCGGCGGCGACATGGATGTCGGGATAGTCCTTCCAAATCTCGCGGGCGCCTTCTTCGCGCTCGATCTCGGCGGAGACCCCTTTGAGCCCGCAGAGTTCGACCACCGTGCCGCGGGGCTGGCCGTATTTCTTTTGCAGCTGGGCGACGATGAAGCGGCCCGCCATCCGGCCGATTTTCCGGTTGTCGGCGCGAATCCAGGCGGTGTAATTGGGTTCCGCGATGTTCCGCTCCAGGCAGATGACAGGGATCCCGGCGGAGCGGGCTTCGGCGACGGCGACGGAGAGAGGAGCTCTCTCGTTGGGTGCGACGATGAGCAGATCGGGTTTCTCGCGGATGGAGGTCTCGATCTGGTTGATCTGCCGGACATTGTCCTGCGCCGCATCCATCACGACGAGCTTCACGTCCGGATACCGCCCCCAGAGTTCCCTCATGCGGACGTTCTGCGCGGCCCGGTAGGGCTCGGCGTTGTTGCATTGGCTGAAGATGACGAGGTGGATTCGCGCGGTGGCGGGAGTTTCAGGCCGGGAGCAGCCTCCCAAGGAGAGCAGGAGGCCGAGGGCCGCCGAAAGGAAAAGGAGACGCTGCATGGAAAGGAGGGCTTGCAGGTTCAGGTTCAAGCGCGGGTCCCGGAGGACCGGGCCGATTGCAGCCAGACGGCGGCGACGATGATGACGGCCTTGATCATCAGCTCGCTGTTCGCATCGACGAGGAGGAGGCGGAGCATGTTGGTGAGGACCCCCATGATGAGGGTTCCAATCACCGTGCCGCCGATGCTCCCACTCCCGCCGGTGAGCGGCGTCCCTCCGATGACGACGGCGGCGATCGCATCGAGTTCATAGGCTACGCCGTCGTTGGGATTGCCTTGGTGGCTGCGCGCGGCGTGGATGATTCCGGCGGCTCCGGCGGCAAGGGAGCAGAGGGCGTAGGCGGCCACCTTGATGCGGACGATGGGCAGCCCGGTGTAGGCGGCAGCCCGTTCATTTTCGCCGACGGCGCGGGCGTAGCGGCCGAAGATGGTGTATTCGAGCAGGACGTAGAAGAGGATGGCGGCGGCGATCCACAGGCCGATGACCAAGGGTTTTCCGGAGAAGGCGGCGGCAAAGTGGGCGGAGAGGTCCTGACCGAATCCGAAGTCGATATTGTTGTTTTCCGTGCTCCATCGCGCCAGGCCGCGCACGCCGATCATGGCCGCGAGCGTCATGACGAAGGGTTGGATGCGGAGGCGGGCGATCAGACTTCCGTTGATCACGCCGAGGAGCGTTGCCGCGGCGAGAGTCGCGACGATCGCCGCCGTCATGTGCAGGGTCTCCGGGAGGCCGGAGGGCTGCCACCGCACCATGAGGAGGGCCAGCAAGGAAGCGCAGAAGGCGAGTACGCTGCCGACGGAAAGATCGATCCCGCCGGAGATAATGACGAAGGTCATCGCCAGCGCGATAATGCCGACTTCGGATTGTTGTCGGAGGATGTCGGTGAGATTTTGGGGATCGAGGAAGATGATCGAGCCGTCGGTGGCGCGGGGGCTCAGGCAGACGGCGAGGAGGAAGATGATGCCGAGGCCGAGGACGCTTTGCAGGCTGCGGAATCGGGCGAGGGCGGGGGGAAGGGCGAGTTTCATAGGAAAGAAATCAACCGTTGGAACCGGCCGCAAGGACCATGATCCGCTCTTGGGTGGCCTCGGCGGCGTCGAGGATGCCGACGCTACGGCCCTCCCGCATGACCAGGATGCGGTGGCAGCAGCGGAGAAGTTCGGGAAGTTCGGAACTGACCAGAAGGAGGGTTTTGCCTTCGGCGGCGAGGGTCTCGATGATCCGGTAGATATCGGCCTTCGCTCCGACATCGACGCCGCGCGTCGGGTCGTCGAGATAGAGCACCTCGGGCTGGGTCAGGAGCCATTTTGAAAGGAGGATCTTCTGTTGATTGCCGCCGCTGAGGGCCTCGGCGGGGAGGGTGTCATGAGCCGCTTTGGTGCGGGTGCGGGCCAGTTCGTCGGCGGTTACGGTCTTTTCCCGTGCGTTGTCGACAAAGCTGCTCCGGCTTAATTGGGGCAGGATGGCGGCAGAGGCATTCCGGCGGACGCTGGTCTTGAGGAAAAGTCCTTCGGTACGACGATCCTCGGGCAGGTAGGCGAAACGGGCGGCGATCGCCTCACGGGGGGTGAGCGGCCGATAGGGACGGTCGAGACAGGCGGCGGCGCCGGCTTCCCAGGCATCGAGGCCGAAGAGGGCTTCCCCGAGGGCGCTGCGACCGGAGCCGACCAAGCCGGCGATGCCGAGGACCTCGCCGCGCCGCGCCTCGAAATTGACTTCCCGCAGGCGGCGGGTTCGCAGGCCGCGCACCCGCAGGGCGATCGCCTCCCCGGGGACGGTCGAGGGGCGGGCAGAAAGATCGATTTCCCGGCCGACCATCAGGCGGATCGTCTCCTCGATCGAAGTCTCGGCGGCGGGGCGGGTGGAGATGTGGGCGCCATCGCGGAGGACGGTGACGCGATCCGCGATCCGGAAGATCTCCTTCATCTTGTGCGAGACGTAGACGATGCCGGTACCCGCCGCCTTCAGTTCCCGGACGAGATCGAGGAGTCGCGCCGCCGCATCCTCGGTGAGGGAGCTGGTCGGTTCGTCCAATAGCAGGATGCGGGCGCGCATCGCCAAGGCACGGGCGATGGCGACGAGTTGCGCCTGGGCGATGCCGAGGTCGCGCAACCGGACACGGGGGGAGACGGGGAGACCAACCTGCTGAAGGAATGGGCGACAGAAGGCATCCTGCTTTCGGCGATCGACCCGGAAGGATTCGGCCTCGGGATGGCCCAGGACGATGTTCTCGGCGATGGTGAGGTGGTTGAAGAGGTCGAGTTCCTGGAAAACGATGCCGATGCCGAGCCGCCGCGCGTCGGTCGGGTGAGAGATGCGGACCGGGCGCCCATCGAGGGTGATGGTGCCGCTGTCGGGCTGGACGACTCCGGCCAGGATCTTCGAGAGGGTGCTTTTTCCCGCGCCGTTCTCGCCGCAGAGGGCATGGACCTCGCCGGGCCGGATCTGGAAGGAAAGGCCGCGGAGGGCGTAAACGCCTCCGTAATGCTTTTCGATATGGGAACACTCAAGCATGGCGGTGGAGGGGTTCAGGGCGGCCAGGACGGAAGGCGGCGATCTCGCGCAATTCGGCGCGGGGATCGGCCTGATTAAAGAGGGCCAGCATCACCTCGTTGCGCAGGAGATCGGGCGCGGCCTCGGCACGGAGATTGATGGTCAACCCGCCTATGCTCAGGTCGTGCGAGAGGGAGGCGGTGATTTGCGGCTCCCTTTCGGTTCCGGTGAAGCTGACCGAGCCGAAATCGGAGAGGTCGCGCGCCTCCAAGCCGAGCTTCAAATGGGCGAGTTCCACTCCGCGTCCGCTCAACGAGGTCCGCAGCCGCCCGGCGAGGGTCATTAGGTAGCGGTTTCCATCGAAGACTCCATCGCCGAGCAGGGTGGCCTGGGCGTTGAGCCAGCCCAGGCGGCCCTCCCCTTCCGCGTAGACGTCATAGTCGATCTCCATAGCGGGTCGCCGGGAGGGAAGGGTTTCCAGCAGGGAACCGAACCACGGCTCCAGGCCTTCTCCGGTCCGGCAGGAGACTTCCCTCACCTCCGCCTCGGGATATTCGCGGCGGAGCCGGTCCCGCAGTTCATTCCGGAATCCGGACTCCAGAAGATCGATCTTGTTGATCGCGATCACTTCGGATTCTTCAAGCTGCTTGCGATAGATATAGGCCACCTTGTCCGAAAAACCGGCAGCCGTGCGAGTCAGCCCGAGGATATCGGCGTAGCGAAAGGGATCGACCAGAACAGAGAGCGGGGCGATCTCGTAGGCCTCTCCGAAAAGATCGCTCAGGGGATGGGAGACAGTGGCCCGGATATCAGTGCAGCTCCCCACCGGCTCGGCGACGAGAACATCGATCCCTCCGGCGCATTCGAACCGTCGCGCCGCGTCGAGCAGGGAATCGAACCGGCAGCAGAAGCAGCCGCCCACCACTTCCTCCACAGGCAGATCGGCGGCGCGGATCCGTGCGGTATCGACCAGGCCGGTGCTTTGGTCATTGGTGACAAGACCCGCGCGAAGTCCTTGCCGCCGCAGGAATGCCCCCATCGCGATCAGGGCCGAGGTCTTGCCCGCGCCGAGGAACCCCCCGATCATCATATAGCGGACTTTTTTCACAAGGGATGGAGGTCAGGCGATTTCCAATACCAGGGACCTCCCCTCATCGACCACCAGTGGTTGGGCGAATAAGACGACGGCGCGGTCGCCCTCGATGGCGAGAGTGGCCGCCACCGGCTTGCCGTCGAGGACGGCCTGGACCGAGGTGGCATTTTCCTTCGCAAGTGCGACGGTTTGGAGGCTGAGCCGTCCCCGTTTGATAACGATTTGGGCGGTCAACTTGGCATTGTCGAGCTTCTGGGCGTAGCTGCCCCAGCCTTCGGCGGCGGTGAAGGCGGCGCGAAAATCCTCCGGCTTGATCCGGGGCGCGAAGCCGATGTGTCCCTTCGGTCCATGGTATTCGAAGCCGCAGGCGGCGATGTAGACGCCATAACTAGCCATCGCGCGACTATAATGATCGCCGCACTCGATCTCGTTATAGGGATTCCGTTTCGAAGGGTGGTAACGGTCATCGACCGCCTTGGTCACGGCCATCCCCTCCATCACCAACCCCTCCCACAACATGTGGCCGGCGGCTTGGTATTCGGTGCCGGTCCAGACCTCGTTGAAATAGCCGGCGACTCCGCCTCCCTTGCCGCGAGCATGGGTAAAATCCCAATCACTGCGGGGGAAGCTGCAGAGCAACAGGCCTGCCTCACCCGCGATCGCATAGCGACGTCCGAATTGGGCAGTAGTGAGATAGGCCCCGGCATCGGGAGTGAAGTTATACTTCCAAAGGGATTGCAGGGCGGTCTTCGTCTCCTTAGCAGGCAGCACCCGGGGCAGACCGACTTGGAAGGCCCAGCTCTGGCCGAAGACCTGATCGATCTCGCAGCCGGTTCCCGAATTAATCGTCTCGGGACGGGAGGGATCGACAAGGTTCATGTAATATTCGCCGTTGAAGAGATCGGCGGTGAGCTTATCCGTTCCCCGTTTTGCGCGCAGGGAGCATTGGGACGAGAAATCGACGTCGCCCATCTCCGTGCCCATCGCCTCCCCCGCCCGCAGAGCGGCGATATAGAGGGAGCTCAGCCAGGAAATTTCACCGAACCAAGTCGCATCGAGTGTATTGGCCTGCGGACCCGCCATGACGCCGATCGCCCCCGCGTCGAGAGCCAGCAGGGGGGTGTAGGCGAACTTGATCTTCTCCCAATTGCTGCGCAGGAAGGTATCGTCCACCGACATCTGGTGTTCGCGGTAAAAACGGAGGAGTGTCCCCGCTTGGCCATCGACTGCCAAACCTCGATTGTACTCGCCCCGGAAACCGATCACACCGGTAGTCGGATTCAAGGCGATGTTCAAATCGACCCGCTCCCGCGTATCCCGCTCCAGTTCCGGAAAGATCCGTCCCACCAACTGGGCATAGTGCCAGACATGGGTGCAGGTCCCCTCGCAACAGCCGACTCCTTCCCAGGCGTAGAAGCGGCCGTCGGCCAAGCGATGGCATCCGGTCGCAGCCAGGGTGACGGCGGTGCCGAAGGTCCGGTCGAGAAACCAATAGGGCAGAGTGGAATCATACCAAGTGTCGCGCCAGAGACGGGTATGGGAAGTGAGCGTGTCGAATTCGGACGATACCTTCTTGGCAACCGCATGAGCCGAATCGAAGTGAGTGGCGTAATACCGTCCGGTCGTCCCCAGCGACCCCTTGAACGAGAGATTGGGGAAATGCCAGGTCACCAGGAAATCGACGGGGGATGATTGTCCTGGCGCCAGAGTGAGCTTCCGCCCGATCGAACCAAGGAGAGGCTCCATCCCTTTAGTCGAGGCCTGATCGGACGCATCCCCATCAAGACCGCCCGTGCCGCACGAGGCGATCGCCAGTTCGGGAGGCGCGCCGAGGAGAGCCAGCCCCATCGTCCCCATGTCGAAGAGCCGGGCCGCTTCCTCGGCGGAGACCGGCGGCTGATCGCTGAAAGTGATTTTTCCAACCCCGATCCAACCCCATTCTCCATTGAAGGCATCGACGATCTCCAGGACCCCTTGTTTCCCCTGAAACGGTCGGGCGTCGAAGAGTTCCCTCCGCAGGTGGTTGTCGCGACGGCCCGTGACGCTCCATACCGGCTTGCCATCGATCAGCAGGTTGACGCAGGTCTTTCCCGCGAGATCGCCCCCACCGGCCCAGAGATGGACAAATGAACGCTCGATCGCAAACGGCTGACTCGTCAACTTTCCGGTCCCCGCATTGCGCTGCTTGGGATCGGGCGCCGTCGCCCAGGAGCTGACGACCCGGTCCGTGTCGCCGCCGATGTCCTCCATGATACGAGCCTTGACCATCTCGGACCGAACCACCGGGCCTGACCCAAAGGCTGTTCCCTCGACGGTCCAGCCCGCATAGGCTTCCTTGCTCCAATCCTCGAAAACGATGTCGGGCCGATCGGAGGCGTCGATCTTATCGGGGAGATACGAGCATTCCAGGAAAGTCATGCGGTCGTCCCGGATTACGCGATTCCACCGGGTGCCGATGAGGCTCAAGGCATTGACGTGGAGGACCGCATTTTGCAGCCATCCCGCCAAGGTCGCTTCGACCGGGGCGGATGAGGTGTTTTTGACCGTGTAGCGGAGAATGGTGACAGGAAGGCCCGAATCATCGGCATTGAGCGGGATGAACGGCGAAAAGGCCTCCAGGGAAACCTCGACCGGGCAGGCGTCATCCCGATAGGTCACCAGGCCGATCGGGTATTCCCCCCGGAACGTCACCTCGGGAAAGCCCTTCTGATCGAGAGAGCGATCCTGAGACCCGCCTTGTCCCGGCGTCGTCACCCGGAGGGTGAAACCTTGCGCCATCGGATGATCGGGACGAATTCCTGTCGGATAGTTGCCCGAACCCCCACTGGTTATCAAATTTTGATTGAAGATGTCCCAATGCCAGAGCGCGCCGTCTCCTCCCAGATAAACTTGTCCCGCACAGATTCCACCGATCGGCATCCCGATAAAGCCCAGGTCCTTCCCAGTCCATACCGCAGGTTCACCGCGTTCGAAAAGGGAGCGGACCCAGGCGGGATCGAGCTTTTTGTCAGCCGGTACGATCGTATCGAAATCCGAACGGTCGAATGGCCCCGCCATGATCGGCAGCGGCAACGAGGGTCCCAAGGTTCCCAATGCCCCCCACCCCAGGATTCGAACGAAGGTCCGTCGATTCAGTCCTGGAGGCGAACAGCAGGAGTCCGATTGGCAATTGGCTTTGGATTGATCCATGTCAGTGATTTCGACTCAGACAACCCGTGTTGCGAGAGTTGATTCTAGCAAACGCACCTTGTCGTCAATGTCATTTGTCCTCGATGTGGTCTTTGATGGGATGACGAGCTCATCTCTGCCATTTCAAGAGCTCCCGTTCTTGCTCGGCGATCCGTCCAAGGGTTTCGATGCCGTCGACGATCCGGGCGATGTATCCGCAGTCGGAGGGTTTCCCGTTGAGAATGGCGTCGGCAAAGGCTGACCAATTATATTTATGGGCGTCGCTCCGCGCCTGGGCGGTTGCGACGATCTTGCGTACTCCGTTCGATTCCTGGACGAGCTGCAATTCGCAGCCGGAATCAGAGGCGGTACGCTGCGGCCCCATGTTCCGATAGATCGTCCCCCGCTCGTAACTGAGCTGCAAGGCATTACGGTAGTGGTCGCCGTCATTGACGCAGAAGGAGGCTGCGATGGCGCCTACAGCCTGATTGTCCATTTCGAGGGAGAGGACGGCGTTATCGGCGGTCGGTCTTCCCGTGCGGAGACGTGTCTCCAGCAGGCGGACGGAGCGCGTGCCGCCCCAGAGGGTCTGAAGATCGTTGATCAGATAAATGCCGAGGCGGAAGATGGGAGGCGAGGGGCATTTTTCCGGATTGTCATACCAGCTCCCATCGGCGACTTCGTGATAGCTGACGTGGACGCTCCCGTAGAAATAGGCGGGGCGTCCAAGGTCGTATTTCTTCTCCCATTCCAGGATGGTGAGAAGGTCCTCGGGAATCACTGCGGCGGGAGAATTGAGATGAATCACGCGGCCGAGACATTGCGCCTCGGTCAAAACCCGACGCGCGGCATCGGCATCGATCTCGAAGGGCTTGGTCGTCATGACATCCTTGCCTGCGACGATGATTTCGTGAAGGAACTTCGACCGTCCTTCTGGCGGAGTGAGGAGGACGACGGCGGGAATCGAAGGATCGTCCAATATCTTGCGGTAATCGGTCACCGCCTCGACGCCCAATTCGTCGGCCAGCGAGCGGGCCAGGTCGGCGTTGAGGTCGCAGACCGTCCGGATGCGAAAGGGGGCATCGGGAATGGCATGAAGATCCCGCGCCAGATGAGCGCCGAATTTGCACCCGATCAGCGCCAGGGGAATGGGGGTATTCATATTAAAACACGGATGTCGGGGACATGCGCAGCAGAAGGATCATCTGCCAATCCGGATGTCGCCGTAGGCGTGGACCTTTTCGCAAACCAGGCGGAGTTTGTCCTCCAGGTTACCAGAGGCGGTCTTGAAGGAATCGGCGTCAATGGTGAGAGGGGCGCCCAGCACCACCAACGGGGCTCCATATTCAGGGGTGCGAACGGCCTGCTCGATGGAAAGACCGCCGACGGCCTGAACGGGAATTCGCACCGCCTGGACGACATCGCGGAGTTGGTCGAGAGGGCTGGGAAAAGGCTGGCCCGCCGCCGCCAAGCCGCGCCGCTCGTCGTAGCCGACATGATGAATCACGAAGTCGCAGCCGAAATCCTCCAGCCGCTTCGCTGAGGCGACCATATCGGGCGCACCGAGGTTGTCCCCCATCACCTTGATTCCGAAATCTTTCCCGGCCTTGACCACGACTTTGATCGTCTCAGGATGGGCCCGCTCCATCACGACGACATGGGTCGCCCCCGCCTCAGCCATCATCTGGGCCTCGAGCCAGCCGCCGTCCATCGTCTTGAGATCGGCTACGATGGGAACGCCGGGGAACTCAGCCCGCAGAGCGCGGACACCGTTCATCCCTTCCGCGATGATCAGGGGGGTGCCGGCCTCCAGCCAATCGATGCCGCAGCGGCGGGCGAGATGGGCGGTGGCGAGGGCTTCGGGGATGTTGGTGACGTCGAGGGAGATTTGAACAATGGTTTTCATGGTTGGGCGGCTGAGGGAAAGGGGGAGCCGCAGGAGGCGCGGAGGACGAGGCGGCAGGGCAGGCGTTCGGCCTTCTCCGGGCGCCGCCGGGGAGGAGGGGCGTCCCGGCGCTGATCGATCCGTTCGAAGAGGAGATCGACGGCGCGGAGGGCCATTTCTTCGAGCGGCTGGGCGATGGTGGTGAGGGGAGGGCGGGTGAATTGGGAAAACTCGATGTTGTCGAATCCGGCCACGGCGATATCGTTTGGCACGTCGAGGCCCAGGCTCTGGATCGTCTCCATTGCCTGGATGGCGAGGGAATCCATCGCCGCGAAGAGGGCGGTGGGACGAGTGGAGCCCAAGCCTTGGAAGCAGGCGCGGATTGGCTCGGGCCGGTAGGCCCAGACCCGGCCTCCCTCCTCAAGCTCGACCGTGTTGAGGAGGATGCGCGCTTTGGAGGTGAGGCGGGCTCCGGCCATCGCTTTTCGAAAGCCCTCCAGGCGCTCGGTGCCGACCGGGTCCCAGTCATGGACGGGATGGAAGGCGAAGGCGATCCGCCGGTGGCCCAGGTCGATGAGGTGCCGTGTCATCGCGTAGGCCGCGCCGAAGTTATCGGCCACCACCGATGGGAAAGGGGCGGAGGCCAGGCCCTGCTCCAGCAGGACGACGGGGATGCCTTGTTTCCGCAGTGCGTCGAGGTGGCGATGGGCGTGCGCCCCTCCGTCCCGTTCTGCGAACGGGACGACGATGACGCCTTCGGCCCGACGGCTCAGAAGCATCCGTGCGTACTCCGTTTCCCTCTCCATGCTCAGGTAGGTGTTGCAGAGGATGACGTTATAACCGCGCCGAAAGGCGGCCTCCTCGATCTTCTCGACCAGGGTGGAGAAGACGGGATGCCCGGCCATCGGCACGATCACGCCGAGGGTGCGGGTCCGGCCTTGGGAAAGGTTCTGGGCGACCTGCGAGGGAGCATAGCCGAGGGCCTTGGCGCGGGCCAGGATGCGGCGCCGGGTCGTCTCCCCAATACGGGCCTTTTCCTGGAATGCACGCCAGACCGTAGTCGAGGAAACTCCGAGATCAGCAGCCAACTCGTGGATGGTGGGCGGGCGCTTCATGTTTTAATCCCTGCCACGGCCCGGATCGGAGAGCCATCGCCTCCCTCCCAGCGGAGGGGAAATCCGATGAAGAGAAACTCGTCCGGGACTTGATCGAGATTCGCCAACGACTCGACGATCACGATCTCGGCTGGCTGCTGTTGTAAAAGATGGTGCACCTCGTAATAGTCCCGGCCCGGCGTCGGGGTGTCCATGCCGAGGAGGCGGATGCCACGGGCAGCCAGATAGGCCGCGGCTGCCTGGGTCAGGCTGGGAAAATCGATGAAGTAATCGGCCTGTCCGTAATGCCGATGCCACCCGGTCTCGTAGATGATTCGGGCGCCGGGAACAAGACGTCCCTCGAAGGGCGCGAGATCGGCGACGGTGATCTCCTCCCGCGCCGCCTTGGGGATGCGGAGCACCGTGGCGGGGCCATAGAACCAATCGAGCGGCATGGCGTCGATGGTTCTGCCGTCGGGGATGAAGTGGCGCAGCGCATCGAGGTGGGTCCCCTGATGGCTACCCATCGCGATCCGGCTGACGTTGCAGCGGTTCTGCTCGATTGTCGCATGGGGCGCAACCTGGAGGACCGGATCGCCGGGGAAACTCGGCTGGCCGTCCCGCATCGGATGGGTGAGGTCGATAAAGCGCATGGTCATTGAGCGTCCGGAGCAGTCTCCCTCCATCGCAAGATCACCCCGACATACTCTTCCTTGTGGTGAAGCAGTCCCTCATAGGCGTCCCCGATCCGCTCCGGTGGCAAGACATGGGTGAGGAGTGGCCGCAGACGAAGTCGACCGTCGCCGATCCATCCGAAAATGCCCTCCAGCCGGCGACTCAAACTATTGTACTGTGGAAGCGCGGGTTCGACGGGAAGGTTCCACTCCAGCGTCCCCTTGACGGTGATCCAACGCAGATGGGCGGCAGCAAAGACTTCGGTGAGGTTGCCCTGAACATCGGCGCGCGGCGTTCCGAGGACGATTACCTCGCCGCCGTCGGAGACGAGGCGGAGCGCCTGGAGGGAGACGGAGCTGTGGCCGACCGCATCGACGGCCACATCGGCCATGCGCCCTCCCGTGATCCTCCGGATTTCCTCCGCGACCTCTTCTTCGCTGCCCCCGGCGACTCGCGCGATGCCGCATTCCTGCGCCAAGGCGCGGCGGCGGGGACTCGGATCGATCCCGATCACCCGCGCGCCCGTGAGGTGGAAAAGCTGCGCTGCGAGATTTCCGACCATGCCGAGGCCGATCACGACGACCCACCGCACATGGCGGGGTGCGGCGGCCTCGAGCCCGGCGATCGCGACCATCGCCATCCGGGCGGCGACGGCATCCTCGGAGGTTAGCCCGGCTGGTACTGGCGCCAGCATCTTATAGCGAGAATCGCTGGCATAGCGGAGGAAGGAAGCGTGGCCTCCGTTCGAAAAAACCCGTTTGCCGATCAGATGGCGAAAGCGTTCCCCCGCTTCCCGGACAACGCCGACGTTGGCATATCCCGCTGTCCAAGGGTAGGCGCACCAGCTTCCCTCCCGAAAGACGCCGGAGTCGGCAGCGGTATAGATGGACAGTTCGGTCCCGGCACTGATGAAGCTGCACTCGGTTTCGATGAGAGCCTCATGTGGCTGAAGGGGGGATGCGTCGAGATCGAGAGGGAGAAGCTCGACTTGTTTCTTTCCGGTAATGACGATTTGCGTTGATTTCATTTGGTTTCCATTCGGAAATGACGGTCGATCTTCGCGCGCAGGAACCGGACCGATTCCCGCAGGCCCTCCATGCCGTCCATGCCGTCCTCGATCGAGATCCATGCGCCCGCACCGAAGCCGACTCCGGCCAGCGTGGAGAAGATGGCGTCGTAATCGTTCATCCCCTTACCGATCACGCCATGGGCGAGGCGGCTGGCGTAGCCGACGGAGTCCTCCTCCTTCCGCAGGTCCTCGATGGTGCCGTGCTGGAGATAGCGGTCGCTGGCGTGCATCGAGACGACGCGCCGCTTCACCCGCGCCAATAGCTCAAGCGGGTCTTCCCCGGCCAGGATGGTGTTGGAGGGATCGTAATTGACGCCGAACCACGGCGAATCAATCCGCTCGACGATCTCGGAGAAGATGGCCATCTTCTGGGCAAATTCGGGGTATTGCCAGTAATTGTCCTTGTAGTGGTTCTCCATCGTAAGGACCACGCCGTGGCCTTCCGCGAAGGGTAGTAGATCGGTGATGACGCGGACTACCTGCGCCACCCCCGCCTCGCGCGAGAGCTCGGGGCGCCGCTGTCCGGAGAGGACGCGGCAGAACCGTCCTCCGAAGAAGGCGGTGATCTCGATCATCCGCTTCTCCCGCTCGATCTCGGCCTGAAGCAGGGCTGGGTCGGGCTGGGTGAAGTCGGGGGAACAGCAGAGCATCGGCATGGCCAGGCCATGCTTCTCCAGGGCGGTCTTGGCCTTGGCGAGGAAAACGGGATCGTCGTCCAAAAATCCGGAATAGAACTCGAGCCCATCGACGCCGAGGGTCGCCGCGAGGTCGATCCATTCGAAGAGACTCATGGTGCGATGGACGCAGAGTTCGTCCATGAAGCACTTCGGGAAAACGGCCAGCTTCGGTTTCATCAGGTTTCCTTGGCCGGATTGCGGCCGATCAGCGGATATTGTTCCAGGTCAAGGATGGCGCCGTTGATCAGCGCCGCCTCGTCGGAGAGGAAATAGACGGCGGCCCAGGCGATGTCGTCGGGCGAGAGCAGGCGGCCCGAGGGGGCGTAGGTCTTCGAAATCCGCTGCGGCCAATCATCGGGGAGGCCCTCCTTCTTCTTCAATTCGAATTCGTTCGGCGTCAGGGTCCAGCCGACGTTGAACTGGTTGACGCGGATGCCTTCGGCCCCATGGGCGTCGGCCAGATTCCGGGTCAGGGTGGTCAGGCCGCCCTTGCTGGCCGAGTAGGCGAGCTGGTTCCGCTCACCGCAGTAGCCGTTGATCGAGCCGATATTGAGAATGCGCCCCCCGCCCTGCTTGCGAAAATAGGGCAACACCGCCTGGGCCAGGAAGAGCGGGGCGCGCAAATTTATCGCCAGAGTCAGATCGAAGGCGGCAAGGTCGGTGGTTTCCAGGTTGCCTCGGCTCATCACTGCCGCGTTATTGACCAGCCCATCGATCCTGCCGAAGCGGGAGACGGTCTCCTCGACCAGCCGGGCGGGCACGGCGGGATCAGCCAGGGAGCCGAGGGTGAAGCCGACTGGAACGTCGTCCTCGTGCAATGTGTTATGGAGCTTCTTGGCGGCGTCGGCGCGGGTGCCGTGGATCATCACCGCCGCCCCTTCGGCGGCGAAGCGGCGCACCATTCCTTCGCCGATGCCGGTGGTCGATCCGGTCACGAGGATCACCTTACCTTTCAATCTCATAACGTGCTCCAGATAGCTTCGAAGGCTTTCTTCCCCTCCGTCACGGTCCGGCGCGGATCGCTCCAGAGAGATCCTTTCAGACGCGTTTCGGAGAACACTTCGAGAGTGTAGGCTCCCGCATAACCGCTCTTCCGGATGGCGCGCAGCAGTGGCGCCAGCGGGATCTGGCCCTCGCCCGGCAGGCAGCGGTCGCCGAAGGCGCGGGGCGTCCGCCAATCGTTGACGTGCACTCCAAAGATCCTTCCGCCGAGTTGGGCGAGCCGGTCGGGAGCTGAGATATCCTCCCAAATGTGCCAGACATCGACGAATAGGCCGAAGGCTGGATGATCGACCTCGGCGATGACCCTCTCCGCATGGGCAAGGGAGCAAAGGAAAGTATCGACGTTCATCAGGATCGGATTGAGAGGCTCGAGCGCAATGCGAACCCCCTGATCGGCAGCGGCCCTCGCTGCTTCCCGATATTCGTGCGCGGCGGTTCGGTAGCCGAGGGCATAGTCGCCACCGGGGACAGCGCCTGAGATCGTCACCAGGGTGGTCCCCGGAAAATAGGGGCCGAAGAGTTCGGCAGTCCCGCGCAGGCGGGCGATCCGTTCACGGGGCTCTCGCGGTTCGGGCCGGGGAGCGTCGGGAAAGAGCGAGTGCAGCCGGGGCTGGACGCTGGCTACTTTCAGCCCGGAATCGCGCAGGCGGTTGAGTTGCGGTTGGGGATCGGCGGGATCGAGCTTGGCCTCACAGACCTCGATATAGTCGATGCCCGCCTCCCGATAGAGGGAGAGATCCTCATCGAAAGATTGGGGCCAGGTGGTGTATTGGCTGACACCGAAGGAGATGGAGCTCATAAAAAGTCGGGGGGAAGGATCGGCATGGCGCCCGATTGGGTGGCGATGTAGGCGCCGATGCGGTTGGCCCGGTCAGCGGCTTCCTGGGGAGACCGGCCTTCCAGGAGAGAGACTATCAAGGCGGCGGAAAAAGCATCGCCTGCGCCGACGGCATCGATGCACTCGACCTGCGGAGCAGCGGAATGGATCGTCCCGGTCGGAAAACGCAGCTCGCACCCCTCCGCGCCATGTGTCAGCGCGATCCACTTCAGGGGGAACGAGGCGAACAAGCGCGCGCAGACCGCTTCCGTAGAAAATGACCAGCCGAAGAGTGTGGCCACGGCCCTCAGTTCGTCGTCGTTGAGTTTCAACCCGGTGGCGTGAAGGAGGCCGAACTCGACCGAACTTCGATCGTAAAAGGCTTGGCGCAGGTTGATATCGAAGAGGAGGAGCGTGCCGGGAGCGGTCCCGGAGACAAAGCGCTGGATGGTCTGCCGCGATGCTGAGGAGCGTTGGGCGAGGGTTCCGAAGCAGACCGCGTCGGCGCTCGCGGCAAGCCTCTCCAGTTCGGGGCTAAATTCGAGCGCGTCCCAAGCAGCCTCTTCTTCGATGGCATAGGAGGGTTGTCCGCGGTCCAGCGTGACGCGGACGATCCCGGTCGGATGAAGGGAATCCCGCTGGATTGCCTTCAGGGGGAGGCCATGGAAGTTCAGGGCGGCGGCGAGGCGGTCTCCATCGACATCCTGTCCGATTCGGGAGACGGGAATGCCGCAGGCGCCGAGCTGCGCGGCATGGAAGGCGACGTTGGCGGGAGCCCCCCCGAGCCGATCCCCATCGGGGAAGCGATCCCAGAGAACTTCGCCGATGCCGATCACCAACGGTTTTTTCTCCGCCGTAGCGGTCACGGAACCAAGACTCCTTTTACAATCTCCCCGGCATGCATCCTATCGAAGACATCGCGCCATTCAGCAAGGGGGGATATCCGGTTGAGGACATGGGTAAGATCGACTTTGCCCGAGGCGAGAAGGGAGATGACCTTCTCCCAAATCGGCCAGTTGTGGGAAAAGCTTCCCTGAAGGGTGACCGCCTTCAGCACCAGCGAGTCGAGCGAAAAATTAAGCGGCTGAGGCCCCCAACCGACCTTGGTGATCTGGCCTGCCGGGCGGACGATATCGAGCGCCAGCTTGAGCGAGGCGGAGACTCCCGCCGCATCGATCACCAAGTCAAGGCCGTAGCCGTCGCCAAAGTTGCGGACCCATGCGGCGATGTCCTCTCCTTGCGCGCCCAGGATCGTCTCGATGCCCATCCGCCGGGCAACCGCCAACCGATTGGCATCGGCCGGAATCCCGATCACCACGACGTGCCCCGCCCCGGCTAGCTTGGCAAAGAGGGCGCAAAGGAGACCGATCGGCCCCGGCCCGATCACCGCCACAGTATCGCCGGGTCGGATATGGGAGTTGACGCAGGTCGCGTTGTAAGCGACCGCGCACGGTTCCGTCAGGGCCGCCTTCTCGAAGGAGAGCGTATCCGGAATCTTATGCAGGCAGCGTGCCGGAACCTTGACGAAGGGGGCCATCGCTCCGTTCACCCCATAACCGAAACCGAGTCGTTTCGGCTCCAGATTATAGAGGCCCTGGCGGATGAAGGCCGAATCCGGGGGAAGGACCGCCGCCGTCTCGCTGACCACCCGGTCTCCCGCCGCGAAGCCGCGCACCCGGCTGCCGATCTGCGCCACCACGCCGGAGAACTCATGGCCAAGCACGACCGGATAATTCACCGTCCAGCTCTGCTTCCCCGAAAACTGGTGCAGGTCGCTCCCACAGACGCCGACGGCTCGCACCGCGAAGAGGACGTCGTCCTCGCCGATCTCCGGAACGGGGACTTCCCGCAGTTCCACGGAATGGGGTTCTTTCGAGAAATTGACGAGACCAGTCATGGCGTTTTTCATGAAGCAGCTTAAGATGAGTAACCGGTTACGCAAAGTCAATCGTAATCGCGACGATTCGAGCGATGGAACCGGGGAATTTAACTTCCTTTGTTATGATAGGCCAGGGAGACGCCGTTCAAAACGTGGGTCCCCTCTCCGCCCAAAAGAATGATCTCGTTATCGACTCCGAATTTCAGGTAAGGAGTGATCGCCAGTTCGAAGTGGTTTCCGAGGTGATGATAGAAACGCGGGCCGCAAACTCCTTTCTGAAATGTTGCGGAATTCTCCGATATTTCCCGTCACAGTAAGGCGTTGAATGTGGAGAACGTCCAAGCCCGCTGCCATGCTTTCGCAATGCACCTGAGAACAAGGAAATAGAGGCCAACATACTCTTGGGGATAAACGGCGGACAGGGCGAGATTCGACCATTCAAGTGATTGGTATTCAGCAGCATACCACGGCATATATCAGAACATCTCAAGCCTAAAACTGCCAACCGATGCCCACCTGTTTCTGCGAAAATCCACCGTTTTTCTGACAGTTTGGTGGGGTTCCAGCTTCTTTCGTTGGCGCTGACTACTTCGACCCGCGCCCAGGGAAGGTCAGCTCGGCAATACCGCTCTTGTCGAGCTCGCTCAGGCCGAGGGAGATCATCTTGTCGTATTGCGCCTTGGTCGCGGCGGCAAGCGGAAGGTTGAGTCCCTGCTCGTTGGCGAGGCCGAGGGCAATGCCGCTGTCCTTGGCGGCATGCGCGGCGGAAAAGAAACAGGCGTGGTCGCGGTTCACCATGTCCTCGCCATCAGTGGCAAGGACGCGGCTGTTGGCGCCGGTCTGGGAAAAGACCTCCATGACGGTCTTCAGGTCGAGGCCGAGCGAGGAGGCGAGCCCGAGGCCTTCGGCGAGTCCGGCGGTGTTGATGTTCATCACCATATTGACCAGGGCCTTGAGCTGCGCGGCCTGGCCGGTGGCGCCAATGTAGCGCAATAGCTTACCATCGTCCGAGAGCGGGATCAGGACGTCCTGCACGCTCTCGAAGACCACTTTCTTCCCGCCGCACATAAGATAGAGAGTCCCTGCCAATGCCTGGTTGATGCTGGAGGCCATGCAGGCTTCCAGGGTCTGTGCTCCCGCTTTTTCAGCCCGCTTTTCCACTTCCAGATGGGTGGCGGGAGAGACGGTGGCGCAGTTGATGAAGGTCTTACCCTTCGCCTCTACGAGCAGAGAGTCTCCGGTTTCGGCAAAGACGGCCAACTGGGCAGCGTCGTCCGTGACCACCGTGATGATGATCTCCGCCGAAGCCGTGACGGCGGCGAGAGTGTCGCAAGCCTTCCCGCCGATCTCGGCGGAGAGTTTTTCCGCCCCTTCGCGGTAGGCATCATAGACCGCGGTGACGGCGAAGCCCTGGGACCGGAGGCGGCGGCCCATATTGGCTCCCATGCGGCCGACTCCGACGAATGCAATGGTTTTTTTCATAAAAAGGATTCGTTATTTCGAGGCAAGAGCCTTTTGCCACGCCTTGGCGATGAGGGGCCGCAGGACTTTGGCGTCTTCCCAACTGTTGGGGAACTGCGCGAAATTATAGCCGCCGGGGACCGGCCCCATCTCGGGCACGACGAAGATCTCGCGTCCGTCCTGCTTTCCCTTGAGCCAAAGCTCCAGGGTCTTGTCGAGGAAGGGAAGCCACTGCTGCAATTCGAGCGAAAGCTTGCCGTGCCCGTTGGTGACCGGCACCTGGCAGTGGTGCCCGTTGAAGGGACGGAAGTGGAACTGCTCGGCATGCTGGATTAATTTCGCATCAAGTAGCAGGCGCTCCCAATAGGGCGGAGCGAGGTGCTTCACCACCGAGAGGTGTGAGAAGTCCCAGGTCATCGGCAGCAACTGCCCGGTCGCCTTCTTGTAACCGGCGGCGATGGCATAGGTATTTTCGGGCGTCTCGGTGCAGGTGTCACGGTGCACTTCGATGGCGCATTTGGTGCCGAGCTTTGCGCTTTCCTCCATGAGTTTCACGCTGAGCTGGACTGATTCCTCTACCGGCGTGTCGTGATCGGCGAGCTGCACGTTGATGTGGACTGCTCCGGCATCGACGTTCTGTTGGATCAGCTTGCGGAAGTCGGAGCTCTTGCTGGTGGCAAAGTAGCCGACGATGATCAGGCCGTGCTTTTGCGCGAGCTTGGCGTGCTCTGGCGTGCCAGAGGTGGTGAAGCCATCGAAACCCGCTTCCTTGACGTCCGCGATCTTTCGCTCGAGCGTCCACTGCTTTTTAGCGGTGGGGTAGTCGACCAGCGACCAAAGATTGGCGATGTGGCGGAGGATCGGGGGAGTCTTCTTATTCGTTTTTTTCATGAAGATGGGAGGGTTAAGCGGTGAAAAACGGGTTATGCGCCCTTTCCTCGGCGACGGTAGTGAGCGGGCCATGGCCGGAGGCGAGGACGGTCTCGTCGGGCAAGGTCAGGATCTCGTCGCGGGTGGTGCGGAGCGCATCGTCGTAGGAAACCTTCCCACCACCCATGCTGCCCGCGAAGATGGCGTCGCCCACCACTGCTACTGGCCGGGAAAGGCCGCTCACGACGTAGGTGATGCCCCCCTCGGCGTGTCCCCACGTGAGGCGGGTTCCGATGCCGAGAGCACCGATCTGGAACGTCTTGCCGGCCACAAAGGGCTCCGCGCCCGGGAAGGCGGGCTCCTTGTCGCCGACCCAGACGGGAGCGCCGGTTTTCTCGCGCATCCGGGCGAGATCGAAGACATGGTCGCCGTGGGTGTGGGTGATGAGGATCAGCTCGATGGCGAGACCGCGGGCGGCGGCGAAGTCGAGCATCCCGCAGGAGTCCGCACCGGAGTCGAACGCCACGGCCTTCTTCGAGGCGGTGTCCCAAGCGAGGTAGGAATTCACCGTCATGTCCTCGAACTGGGTGGTGAAGGTTTCCAATCCCGCAACAGCGACGGCTTGCGGCCGCCAGGCCTTGCCTGCGGCATCGACAAGGGCCCACGGGTTGAGACCGAGAGCCGATGCAAGCCGGCCTAATGGCTCCGGAAGGATTTCACCGGCTTGGATGTGGTCGAAATCGGCAGAGGAGATCCCGGCCAGGCTGGCAAGCCGTCCGTCTTCCAGTTTCAGCCCGCGCTGGGCTTTGCCGAAAATGTCGAGGTGACTGTCTTCAAGGGGGAGCTCGGATTCGAGTGCTTTCATTTAATATGGGGAATATTCCGGTCGAAGATGATTCTGGCAATGGCCGATCGCGGTGAGACCCGCCACGGCGACAAGTTCTTTGGTTTTTGGATCAAGCACGTCTCACTCATAGATGTTTCCAAGCGTGAATTCGACGAAATATTCGGCAAACTTTGGCGGAATTTTATTGAGTTCTTTTGACAAGTTCAGCGCCTCGTTCGGGATCGATGCGGGTAATTTCTCTTAGGCCTCCACGATATGTTTCCGACATAATCCATCCTTGCGCGGTATGAGCTAGAACTCATCATAAGCAATCTGATTGGGAGGGATGTCGAGATCGGCCAACATCCTGGTGCAGGCCTTAATCATCATCGGCAGTCCGCAGAGATAGTATTCGATGGCTTTCGGATTTGCGTGGGATCGGAGGTGGTTCTCCAGGACTGCCAAAAATCCGGCCCGACCCAGGCCGGGATATCCCGGGGAAATCGAGATCGATTATCTGAAACTGGTGCCCATACCCCGATTCCAATCCGGAGCGGCCCAACCAAGCAGGGTCGCTCTGGATCTCGGCCGGATCAGACCTTCAGGCCAAGATTTCGAGTCTCCTCTTTCCCTGATTGGAAAACGGAATCGCGAACGTCCCGGTCGAGGCGTCACGGGCGCAACGCACCGGCTCCCCATCGATCCGCACCACGGCTTTGCCGGGAGCCTGGACCACCACTTCTCCCGTCATCTCCCCATCAATGAAGACCGAGAGTCGGCCCGACCGGGTCTCGATTTCGGATATCCGCAGGCCATCCGCGCGGACGATGACCGGATGGGGGGGCCCCTTCGGGCTGCGCACCAGCTCGATGCGGATTTTCTTTCCCTTGAAGGAGCTCCAGGGAATCTTGCGTGAGCCGGACGGAAACCGCTTTCCATTCAATGTCAGCGAGCCGACATGCCTGCCCTTCCCTCGGATGCGCAAATCGACCGATGTGCCGTGCAAGCGCAGCCCCTGGATATCGATCGGTCTTTGCCCCCACGGCGTCACCGTGAGTCCTTCATGGTCGAAATCGAGACCAGCAAGACCGTTGTAGAGCAGGGCGTACCAGGCGGTGCAGGCCTGCAATTGCTTGCCGCCGTGGTTGTCGGGGCCGAGAGCATCCTCGTTTTCCACTTCGGGAGTAAAGGCTTCCGGCGCGGTGTGATAACGCCAGAACCACTCCACATCTCCCAACCAAGCCTCCAGCGCCCGATCGTCGCCGGTCAGCTTGTGGACGTTGATGTAGAAATAGTCGGCGGTGGGGAAGCTGGAGCCGAGCTGGTTGCCGTCCGCCATCCAGGAGGTATCCCATCTCGGCAGCGTGAGCAGGCACCTCGCGGAGCGCAGTTCCTTTTGCATGAACGCCGCGATCCCGCCCGCAGCGTGCGAAACCAGTTCCCGGGCGAAGGGCGTGATCCAGTAGATCGCCTGGGGGCAATAGTGCTGGCGGGGCGAAAAATCGACGGAAGAGCATGAAGAGATGAAAAATCCCTTTTCTTCATCGTAGAGATATTTGCGAAAATGAATCCGCAATGCCGCAGCCCAAGCGCAGCACTCCTCGGCCAAGGTGGAATCATCGACAGCCCGGGCCAGATACTCCGTGGCACGCAACGCCTGATAGAGGAGGGAGTTATTGATGGCCGTGATGTCTTTCCCGTTTTCCCCCATGAATTCGGGAAAATCGGGCCAGAGCGCGGTCCCTTCGACCAATCCCGTCTCTCCCACCCGATACCGGCGGCACTGATCGAGAATGAAGCGGCAGGTCGGCATGATCTCCCGCACCAGAGAGAGATCGCCGGTGGCGGCGACGTAATGGTAGAGACCGGCGATGTACTGGGTCTGGGCCGCAAAAGGGGTCTTCAACTGCGGCCGGAATGCGGTGGTGAACTGAAGGGGCAAACCGGACAGGGGATGACACTGTTCCTGGAAAAACCGCAGGATGGCGGCCGAATTCTCCGGCTCGTTCGCGAGCGGAGACGACATCAGTGGAGTCATGCCGTCCCATCCCCAGACAAAGTATCCCGCCAAGGTCGCCCGGGTGGCGCCGGGACGATCGGGCAGCCTCATTTTCCGGATGACTTCGGGATATTGGGAAAAGGCGGAGTTCAGCACGGGATTGCCCACCTCGACGCGGGGCTGCGATCTCAATCCTGCCTCATAATCGCCGAGCAGCCGGTCGCATTCCCGATGGACGCTGCGGGACAATTCGCGAAGGCGTTGCTCAAGTTTTTCACGGCTGGAGGCAAAGACGAGAAAGAAGGAGAGGCTCTTGCCCCGGATCGGAGAGCTGGTCAGGTAGATTTTGAAGCGCCGGCCTGAAAAGCGCGCTTTCATCGGCACGTCGCAACCCAGGCCGATCCAGGTCTCGGCATGCGGGGCCTGATGGTTTTCGAGCCCCCATTCCTGCCGGATCAGGAAATCGTCTCCGCTGTAGGGATCGGGATTATCATCGACACACGAAGCGATCAAGGCATTCGCCGCCGGATCAAATTCGAAGTTAGACCAAGTACGATGCTTCTTGTTGGTGCGGGTGATCTCTTCCTGATGAAACATCTCGATGAATACGGGCAAACGCCGGGGATTGCGAACCGCGCGGAAGCGCTGCACGAGCGCGTCGGGTAACAGGAGTATCTGGTGCTCGAAGCCAATGCCCTGCACATCGGCGTGGCTGGAGAGGCCGAAGGGATAAAGCTTGGTCTTATGGAGAGTCGGATAATAGCGCTTCTCCCCGATGCCGACGCAGGCCCGAAAGAGCTTGGTCCAGCCACCTTCCAAGGCCCCATGGAAGAACTCGGGGCCCCCCAGATGCTGCTCTCCCCAATAGGAGATGCCGACCAGGCCGCCATGAGCCCCCACCGTGGCGAAGAGCCGCCCGTTGCCGAAGGAATCGCGCACCAGGCCTCCCAGGCCTCGCTGTGCTATCGGGGTGGTTTCGGAAAATTGAAGATTCGTGGTAGATAATACTGATTTTTTCATGGATGTTTTTCGCTTCGCAGATTAGTCAATGGGCAGGAACCAACCGGATATAATCGAGCCCCAGAACGGAGGCCTTCGCCGCATCGTTCTTGCCGACGACCTCGGCGCTTAGCACATGACGTCCCGCCTTGAGGGCCATCACCCCCAGATCGAAGGGATCGGGAATATCGCGCTGCTCCTTATACAAGTCGATCGGATCGCCCTCTTTGATTCCGTCGATGGAGAGCTGAAAGATACCCCCATCGGGCCCTTGGGTCAGATGCGCGAGCACGTGATACTTTCCGTCGACTTGGATAATGAGGGTGAGATTCAGCTTTTCCCCGATCGTTTTCGGAGACCAGCTCAGCTGTTTGTCGCCGCTCCATTTAGTGCCGGAGGCATACATATCCTCGACGCGGGCTCCATCCGAGGGCATCGGCGTGACCACGGGCATCTCCTCCCCCTCGATCGCGCCGGGAATGTAATGGAAATCGACCGGCACCCAATAACCGATCCGATTCGAAACCGGCACGGCGGTGTAGGGATCGGTCCCGTCCGGCGAGAGGTACCAGAAAGCCTCGGCGGCGTAGAGAGTCGGACGGCTGTTGGGAAAATATTTCTCAATGCAGCCCTCGAAGGAAGTCTGGAACGGAACCGAATCGGCGATGTGCCACCGGTTGTCGTCGAAGTGGCCGGCGTTGCCTTCATTGAGAATTTGATTGTGATAAGGCTTGGAGAAGCGCTTGGAGCTGCTCCAGGCATAGCCGAAATAATCTTCGGAACCGGTGCCGAAGATGGAGGGGAATTTCTCTCCATCGATGAAGAACTTGTCGTCCCCTTCCCCCCACCAGCCGCCGCGGGGATTCCATCCATGGAGATGGAAACCGACGAACCGACCCCGCCCCTGGGTGAGAAGGAACGGCCAGTCCGGGACCCGATCGGGACGCTCGATCAGAAAAGCATCGCGATGCCATTTCGCATGAAAGCGGCCGTAATCGGCGATGGCATGAATCAGGGGAGCGTGGGAAATAGTCCATGCCGTCGACACGGGTTTGTCGCCGTCGTTCTCCAGTTCGATCTTTGCCCCCTTGGCAAAGGGCATATACCAATCGCTATAAAAAGTCCCGTCGGGCAAGAGCCCCATCGGGAAGGATTGAAAGGTATCGGCTCCGCCGACAAAGCCGAAGAAATCGCCGAGCGGAGACCAGACAGCGGGTTCTTTTTGCCCGTCCCAGGTGATCCGGATGACCATCTGCCTCAGAAAAATGCGCTGAGCCTCGGGGTCCTTGGGGAGATCGAGTTTGACCCGGAGATCGGTGATCGCTTCCGCGCCGGAAAGATCGGCGACGACCGCCGAGCCGCCTGCCGGAACCTTGACTGTCGGCGTTTCCGTCTGCGTTCCCGGTCCAGCCGGGGGAGGCTGTCCGCAATGGCCCAGGATGTCACTGGCCTGGTCGAGTGCGGCGGAGTCTTCTGCGCTGAGATCGGTATGGAAGGTTGGAACGACAGTGCCGGGAGGGAACTTCGTATAGGTGAACTGGTAGTAATTCCCCCAATTGGGTTCGGCAACGATCTTGCACGATTTCTGAAAGGGAATCGGCGTGTAGTTATCGAAGCCGGGAGGGGTATCGGGACCGGCATCCTTGAGGATATAGACGAGATTGGGGCGGTTGAAGGGTGCCGTCTTTCCGTCGAAATAGCCGATCAAGGGGAGATCGGTCACAGGGGTCGTCGAACCGTCGAGATAGATTTTCACATGCCCCCCGGCACTCGCCGTCGCCGACCAAATCCGCCAGATGCAGCCCGGCCCATTGATCTCGGCGAGAACGCTGAGATCGCCTTCCTTACGGGTGATGCCGCTGCCGTCGCCGTTGGCGCTCCAGGCGATATATTGATCGGCAGAGGCATCGTAGCGGCTGGAGCGATCATAACTGGAAGCCAGCGCGGTGGTTTCCCCGGAGGGAGCCAGCAGGGCGAGCTGCTCAAGATCGGTCAGTCGGGAAACCAACTGGGGATAGGTGTAGGTTTCCGCGTGGAGCGGGAGGGGAAGCAAGCCGAGTAGCAAGCTCAAGTCAGCGGCAGAGGGAAGACAATGATGCACAAGGTTAAAGCCATTTCAAAGATAGGCGTCCGTTTTCTGGAGCGACTTCGGGAAATCACTCCTGCCGATCTTGATGAGTTCCTTGAAGAGATTGCGCAAGGCCGGAGAATAGGGACGGATGGGATAGGCTTGCAGGGCTAGCGCGAGGAGCCGCGGGTCGCCCGTGGCGCAGGCATCAGCCAGCATCGTCTGGTGCAGGGCCAGTCCGGAGATCAACCCGTGGGCGACGGGCGGGATCCGATAGCGCCCCGTCGGCTCGATCGTCTGCCGATGCAGAAACTGGCTGTATTCGCAGACCGCGTCGTCCGGCAGCCCTTCGATGGCGCCGCCATTGAGCCGGCTGCTGGCAATCCGCACCTTCTCGATTCCGGCGATTCCCCTTAACACGCGCAGAAAGATATCGTCCCCGGCCCTTCCGAAAATATCGGTGGGATATTGAGCCTTCCAAAATGCCGCGTCGAGATCCCGGTCAAGGTGGGAGGCGAACCAGACATTTTTCGCCGCGCGCTCCTTGCGCCATTTACGGAGATGGCTCTCGACCTGGGCCTTTGTCTTAATTTTGAGGTTTTGTTGATGCGCCGCCAGGGTTTCCTCGTATTCGAGATGGGCCATCCCGTCTCCCTCCGTCGAGAAGATAAGGACGCCGAGCCGCCGATAGAGATCGACGAGATGGGTGACGCTGCGAGTGATGCCCGCCTTGGCTCCCGCGCTCCAATTGTCTCCCAGCGGACACATTTTCCATTTCGGCCCGACCGCCCGGTCGATCTGACGGAGGAGATCCTTACCCCCGATCTTTCCCCCAACGATGAAACTCAGGTGATTGACACCGGCGACATCGACCTCGATATCGTGCCGCATCGCGTCCCGCCCCAAAATGCGGGAGAGATCCCACATATGGTTGGCGAAACCGGCGCAGAGGCCGAGCGCCCGGATCTTGCTGTGCCGATTGACCATGCCGCTGAGCACCGCAATCGGGTTGACGAAATCGAGCAGCCACGCCTGCGGACAATGGCGCTCCATTTTCCGGGCCAAATCGAGGAAGAGGCCCGACGCCTTGACGCCCAGCAAGGCCCCAGTGGGGGAAACATTGTCGGAGGGAAGGAATCCGTGGCGATCGCAGGCGGAGGACTGCAGCTCGTTCAAAAGGGCGCTTCCCGGGGCGAGAATGACCGCGACCGCATCGGCCCCCTCCAGCGCCCGATCCAGGGAGGCGGGCCAGGTGATCCGGCAATCGATCGCTCCGTATTCCGGAGTCTTCATCAACAACCTTCCCATGGTCTCGGAGCGGCTGCGGTCGAGATCGTAGAGGCAAATTTCACCCTGATTAAAAAGAGCTTTTTCCGCCATGGCAGCCCGCAGAATGCTGAAAAGACGATGCGCACCGCCGCCGATAAAAACTGCTTTCATAAATAGGAAGTCGAAATGCTGGTTATGTTTTTTATTTTGAAGCTATCATGCAAATGAATCTGCTTGTATATGTTCTAAATTAATCCCACGCAATCCCGTTCTCACATAAATAAACATTTTAAACATTATGATTGACGACATTGCACCACAAGAATTTAATGCTCCGTTTCTCTGATCCACCTCCTTTTCCACTACCCGCGCCATGAGTTCCTCCTCCCCATCTCTTTCCTCCCAACCGGAGCAAACCCCCTCCCCTTCCCCGGGGATCTATGCGGTTGGAACTCTGCGCTATGACAAGCAGGCTCTCTTCATCCTCTTCTTTTGGCTGATGTGGAACGACTTCAGCATCATGCTGATGGAGCAGATCAACGGCCTGAACAATATCCTGATGAAGGATCATGGAGCCGACTTCACCCAAATCGCCCTGATCGGAACTATCGGCGGCCTCGTCACTCCCTGGATCAATCCCTGGGTGAGCACCTGGTCGGATCGGCATCGCGGCAGGCATGGACGCAGGCGTCCCTTTCTTTTCTGGTCGGCTCCGTTCTTTGCCGCGTTTCTGATGGCGATCCCGTACATGCCCGATTTTTATCATCGCCTGATCGGTTTTCACCCCATCGCCCTTCTTTTAGGCCATGTTTCCATGAATGGGGAGGCTCTCTTCATCGGTATCTGCGCCTTTGTCACCAGTCTCTTCAATGCCTCTCTTCTAGCCATTTTCAGCTACCTCTACTGGGATGTCGTGCCCGAGCCTCTCATGGGGCGGTTTCAATCCCTCTCCAAAAACGTCACCCTCCTTGCCGGATTATTTTGGAATTTTTGCATTTTCGGTCTGGCGGAGCACCATATGAAGGCCGTCTATGTGGGAACGGGCATCTTTTCCCTAACGGTCTATCTAACGTCGGTTTGGCAGATCAAGGAGGGCGAGTACCCCCCCCCCGACGCCCATGAAAAAGGCGGCGTCCTGGCTCCCATTCGCGCCTATTTTGTCGAATGTTTCAGCCAGTCCTATTACCTCTGGATCTTTGTCGCCAGTCTGTTTTTCCAGCTCGGCAATCTCGGAAATTGGTACCAATTCAACTATGTTCATTACGATTTGAAATTGGATCTGGCGACGGTGGGCTGGAGCCAGGGCTGGGGGAGTACGGTGACTACCGGCTTTGGACTGCTCTTCGGTTTCGGGATTGGAGTGCTCACCGATCGCCTGAAGCCGGTGCGATTGATGGGTCCCTGCATCATCGTCCTGGCGCTGGTCCTGCTGGGATCATTCTTTTTCGTCCATGACAAGTGGAGCTATCTCCTCTGGTTCTGCCTGAGAAGCGTGGTGCTCTTCGCACTCGGCGTGGTGGGCGGCGCCTTCACCGTGAAGATCTTCCCCCGCGAAAAGCTCGGCCAATTCTGTTCCGCCCAGGCCGTCTTCTATCAAGTCCCGGTCAATCTGAGTAATCCCCTGTTGGCCTCGCTCTTCGACCATATCCACAATAACCGCCTCGGGTTTTTATGGTCCGGCCTCTGCTATTTTTTCTCGGCCTTGGTCTACCTGAAGGTCCATGCGAACTGGCAACGGAAATGCGGTCGGACGCCGGTCCCCCATGCGGGATAACCGGCTCTGACGGAAGGAAATCCCGTTCGTTCCGCTTTAAAAATCGAGGGAGTTTTCCCCGGCGCGAACCGCGATCCGGCGACGAACCGAGCCGGACTCGATGAAACAGGAGCCCTCCCGGGCGGAACGGAGCAGGCAGCGGACGATGCGTCCCGCCTTCCACTCAAAGTCGAGCTCGAATCCCCCGCGCGCCCGCAGTCCCCTCACCGCGCCCTCCGGCCAGGCAGCGGGCAGGGCGGGCAGGAGCCGGAGGAGAGGCAGGCCTTCCGCCGTCTCATGACTTTGCAGCAGCATCTCGGCGATGGCGGCGCATCCGCCGAAGTTGCCGTCGATCTGAAAGGGGGGATGGGCGCAAAAGAGGTTGGGATAGGTCCCCCCTTGTTCGTTGGGGGGACTCACGCAGGCATCGACGGGATCGAGCAACCCCCGCAGCAGGGAAAAGGCGCGATTGCCGTCACCGAGCCGCGCCCAGAAATTGATCTTCCACGCCTTCGACCATCCGGTCCCCTCGTCCCCGCGCCGTTCCAGCGTGACGCGCGCCGCCCGGAGCAGCTCCGGAGTCCCCGAGGGGGTGATGCCGTCGCCGGGATGGAGAGTGAAAAGGTGGGAACAATGACGGTGATGGGGATCGACTTCATCATGGTCTTCCAACCATTCCATCAACTGACCGTGCCGCCCGATGGCGGGCTGCGGCAATCGTTTGCGCGCCGCTTCCAGTTCCGAGCGAAAAACGCTGTCCTTCTCCAGGATGCTCGCGGCGGAGATCACCCGCCGGAAAAGGAGTTCGACGATCTGGCTGTCCATGGCCGTCCCCGCGCAGAGGCTGCCCATGGCACCGTCGGGAAGACGGTAGAAATTTTCCGGCGAGGCGATCGGGCTCACCACCAGCCGTCCCTTTTCGTCTTCGACCAGGAAATCGAGGAAGAAGAGGGCGGCTTCCCGGAGGATGGGATAAGCCTTTTCGAGGAAGGCCCTTTCCTTGCCGAAAGCGTAATGGTCCCAGAGATGGAGCGAAAGCCACGCCCCGCCCAGCGGCCAGTAGGAGGCGGTCAAATTCCGGTCGGTGGGAGCGGCGTCAGCCCAGAGATCGGTGTTGTGATGGACCACGAAACCCCGGCATCCGTACATGATCCGCGCCGTTTCGCGACCGGTTTCGACCAATCGGGCAAGGAGGTCGAAAAGGGGCTGGTGGCAATCGGCGAGGTTGGCGACCTCCGCCGGCCAGTAGTTCATCTCGGTGTTGATGTTGATGGTGTATTTCGATCCCCAGGCGGGCCAAAAGTCCTGGTTCCAGAGCCCCTGCAGGTTGGCGGGTAAAGATCCTGGCCGGCTGCTGGAGATCAAGAGATAGCGCCCGTAGTGAAAATAGAGCGCAGCCAGCTCCGGATCATCGGGATGATCGTGAAAGCGTTTCAAGCGGAGATCGGTCGGCAAGGCGGAGCGGGAAGCCGAGTCCGTCCCCCCCAGGCGAAGGTCGACCCGATCAAAATAATGGCGGTAATCGGCCTGATGCGCGGAGAGGAGGGCGGCCCATCCCTTTTCCAGCGCGAGGCGGGATCTTTCACCCACCCAATGCGCCGGGTTGACTTCGCGAAAGGAAGTCGTCGCCGCAACAATGAAGGTCGCGGCATCGGCCCCCTCGATCCAGACGGTATCGCCGATGACGCGCAACCGCGCCGTCTCCCCCTCCACCCGGCTCTGGAGCGAAACCGCGAAGGCAACGCCGCCTTCTCCACCCGCTTTGCCCTGACCGAGTAAGCCTCCTCCCTCGAACGCCTCGGTGGTATCGAGATAACGGGTGGAGTAGCTGCTCCGGGGGCCCCGCTCCAGACGGAGCCGCAGATGCAGGCCTCCCGGCGTACTGCTCTCATAGCGGATGGCAATTACCCCATCGGGCGCGCTCGCCAAATGAGAGCGGCGATAGAAGGTGCCGCCGATTTTATAGCTGACCTCGGCCTGGGCGGTCCGGAGATCGAGTTCGCGGCGATACTCCGAATGCGTTACGGAAGCGGCCCCCTCGACCTGCTCGACGTCGATGGCGGCGAAGTTCCGGGGGCCGGAGGATTCGATTTGCGGATAGAGCTGGGCGATCAGGAGATCGGCCAACGGCTCGTAACAGCGCATGCTGTCGGGAGTGCCCGAGAGGCCGTCTTTGACCAGGGCATGCGCCTCTGCCAATCGCCCCTCCCGCAGATGTTGCCGGATTTCAGGGAGGGCGGAGAGGGCGCTCGGATTATTCCGATCACGGGGACCGCCGTTCCAGAGCGATTCCTCGTTGAGCTGAATTCTCTCATCGACGAGGTTGCCGAATACCATCGCCCCCAGCCGTCCACTACCGATTGGGAGAGCTTTACGCCAATCGGGGCCGGCCGGTTCACCATACCAAAGCGTCATGTCCATAGGGTTCACGGCAAAGCTTGAGCGGCCATCAATTCAAAAACTGTATTCATATTTTGCATATTTCAAATATATCATTACGATTTTCTTCTTTTTTTAAATGAAACGCATCCTCGTTTTTCTGTCTGTTTTGCTCTTCCAGTTTCCTTTCCGGGAGAGCCGCGCGGAGTTCCTCCTCCAACCGAACGACACCCTGGCCATCTGCGGCGATTCGATTACCGAACAAAAACTCTATTCGGTCTTCATCGAAGATTATCTCCTTATGTGCCAGCCGACGGAGGGACTGCGGATCGCGCAGTTCGGCTGGGGCGGCGAACAGGTGCCGGATTTTCTCAAGCGGTTGCAAAGCGATGTCTTCCCGTTCAAACCGACGGTGGCGACGCTTTGCTACGGCATGAACGACGGCCACTACAGGGCGATGGAGCAGACCGCTGGCGACACCTATCGCAAGGGGCTGACTGACTCGATCGAGGCATTGAAGAAAAGCGGCGTCCGCACCGTCCTGGTGGGCTCCCCCGGAGTCGTTGATCCCCTCATCTATCATAACGGAGATGCGGCGGGAGCGGCGGTCTATAATCAGACGCTCGGCGCCTTGCGGGATATCGCCCAGCAAGTGGCCGCGCAGGAAGGAGTCTCTTTTACCGATGTCCACCAACCGATGTCCGATGTCATGGAAAAGGCGAAAGCCGCCTATGGGAAAGACTATGCCTTTGTGGCTGGCGGGGGCATCCACCCCAATGAGAATGGCCACTTGGTGATGGCCTATGCGTTCCTGAAGGGGCTGGGCTGCGATGGGGCAATCGGGACCATCACCGTCGATCTCGCCTCGGGCACGGCCCAGGGAACTCCCGGACAGAAGATCGTCTCCGCATCGGGAGGAACGATCGAAGTGGAAAGCACCCGCTGGCCCTTTTGTGTCCGGGGAGACCCCACCAAGCCGGACCAGACCTCGGCGGCGATCGTCCGCTTCACCCCCTTCTATCAGGAACTCGACCGCTATATGCTGATGGTAAATGGATTGACTACCGCCAATGCCAAAGTGACCTGGGGGACGCAGAGCAAGAATTTCACCGCCGCGCAATTGAGCCAGGGCATAAATCTTGCGGAAGAGTTCTCCGAAAATCCCTTTTCCCAGCCCTTCGCCAAAGTCGATCAATTGGTCCGCGATCAGCAGGCGTTCGAGACCGTCCTGGTCAAGACCTACCTCCACGTCATGACGCAGTTCAAGACCTTCGCCGGCCCCGATGCGGACGCGCTCGACCGGATCGCCGCCTCGGGCGTCGCGCGGGATAAGGAGCTGTTCACCGCAGCCAATGCCGCTGTCACCCCTGTTGACTATACCCTCCACATCGAAGCCGTACCGTAGATCGCCCCCTGCGGGCGCGCCTTTTCAAAAGGGTTAAGGCGATGCCTCAATCCTCCCCGATGCCATTGCTTTCGAGAAAGGTGTAATCCAAGAGAGCCTCGGAAATCTTCACTCCCAGGAACTGCTGATCGATCACGCCGATGAGACTCTCGGCCAATTCTTCCTCGTCGCCGATTCCCCAGGTGACGGGAAACGGACAAAGGATCTCCTGATGGCAGTTCCGGTGGAAAACACATTTGATCTCATCGGGGATGCGGACCCCCAATTGCAGCATCGCGGTGACGGCTCCTCCCACCACCTGATCGGGCCAGACGATCAATCCCTCAGGCTTCTCTGGCAACCGCCAGAAGCTCTGGAACTCGGCATAGCCGAACTTGGCCAGGTTCTCAACCACCCGTGAGGAACCCCGGAGCCATTCTTCCCGGGAGGTCAGCCCCGAAGCCGCCAAATCCCGGCGAAAGTCGGCCCAAAACTCGGGCGCTCCGGTGGGGCCGTAGAGACGTTCCGATTCCTCCTTTTCCAGGCGGATCATATGGGTGAGGAGCCCGACGGTCCGACATCCCTGCGCTTTTAGCTTGGCTAGGGCGGTTTGAAAAAACTGCCGGTCGTTGAATCCGACCCGGCAGGACATCCTCAAGCCCGAGATCACCGCCATGGGGATGGGAAGTTTACCGAGCGCTGATATTTCCTTGGGCGTCGAACGCGGTACGATCAGCGCCTGAATTTCCCGAAGGTCGACCGCCTGCCTCAGGGCGGGAAGAACCTCGCCATGGTCGGCGATGGGGCGGGACTCGACGAATACGACAACAGCAATTCCCCGCTTTCTGAGCTTTTCCTCCACCTTCAAATAGACGTAACGGGCAAAGCCTCCGGCGCTCGTGGTCATGACATCGCTGCCCAGATAGATGCCCACACAGGAAAGGGACGCTTTCTTCTCCCGGACATAGGTCCCCGAGCCATGCAGTCGTTCCAAAAGCCCCTCTTTGACCAAAGCTTTCAGCGCCATGTGAACCGTGAAATAGCTCGCTCCCCAAGTCTCGGCCAATTCCTCGGTCGAAGGGAGGCGGGAACCGGGTTCGATCTTTCCGCGCAGAATCCGCTCCCGCAAATTTCGGGAGATCTGGCGGTGGGCTGCTTCGTGACGTTGGATTTTGAAATCGTCGAAAGTTTCGCTCATACACGATGCTTATGAAAATTTGATGTTTTTGCCAAATCAATAGGTCCGCTTTATTGGATGGCTCATATGACTAATTGAATCTTTCTAAGCTGGAAGACATTCTTTAAAAAAGCAAAGACATTTTAATCTCCAAATCTCTTTACGGAACCTCCCCAGCCGATCTCTGTTTGTAGCGATCGACAGCCTTAACTAAACACATTAAACATCTCTATTGACATATTCGCCTTCCATATGGTTTAAAGGGGGGCTCGATTACGATGAATGCGTCTAGCGGCCCCCCACCCGGCGGCATCCCTGCTCACCGCCATAATGAGGCCGATTTAACAAATTTCGCCAATCTGGAGTTTCATGCCGGCGAACTCCCCAAGCATCGGATCCGGGATCATCTGCGACAGCAAATCCTCTCCGGGGCTCTGCGCACAGGAGAGCGGATTCCACCGGTCCGCACCCTGGCCGCGCTTTGGCAAACCAACATCGCCACAGTCCACTTCGCCTTCACCGATCTTTTAAGGCAGGGATTGATCCTGCGTAGGCACGGCCACGGCACCTATGTGGCGGACCACATCCGCAGCTTACAAGCCGCAGCGATCTACTTTACGCCGGAAATGATTTCCGATCCGTTCCAATGGTTCGGCCGGAGCCTATGGATGGAAATACGCAATGTCCTGACGGAGCGCGGCGTCAAACCCGAGGCCTGGATCGACCAGCGCGACGATCCCGATCAGGTCTGCAGCGAGCTCGAAACCGCCGTGAGAGACCGGCTCTTTCAAGGCGTGATCCTCCTTGCGGCCGGCTGCGCTCCCTGGATGAAGGGGCTTTCGATTCCCATCGCCGCGATGACCTCCCTCTCGCTGCCGTTTGCAGTATCCTCCGATACGATCCAATTCGCGCAGGAGAGCGTGCGCCGACTGACGAAGGCCGGATGCCGCTCCCTCGGCGTGATTGCCGCGGTGCCGATGGAAGAGAATACTACTTTTTACCGGGCGATCCACGAGGCCGCCGCCAGCCATGGCATGGATATGCGGGGCGAATGGCTGCGGGCGCCCCGCCAATCGCTCGCTCTCTCGAACCATGGAGCCTTCGGCTATGACGAGCTCAAAACTCTCTGGCTCCTTTCCGAGCGTCCCGAAGGGCTGATCGTTTTTCCCGACCGGATGGTCGAAGGGGTGATTTTCGGCATGACCGAACTGGGGGTCCATGCTCCCAAAGACATCAAGTTGGTCCTGCATCGGAATGAAAGCTACCCCTTCATCCATCCAGTTGCCGCCATCTATGCGGTGAGCCGGGAGCGGGAATATGCCGAAGCGCTCGTACAGCAGTTGGAGCGGCAGATCGCAGGGGAAAGCATCGAGCGCATCCTTCTTCCCTACCATTTTATTGAGGAAACTCCGGGGGCTCCCCTTTGACTTTCGCCTGAAGATTCAATCCCCCCCCTCTTCGCCAGTAAAGTAATATTAAAAATCGTGTTATGATGTCGAATACAGCTCGCCTTACCTCATTCGTTCTCTTGCTGGGAATGGGGGCTCTCCTCCTTTTCGGCTGTAAGCAGCAGCAATCTTCAGCCCTCTCCAGCCATTATGACCTGCGGGTGTATGGGCCGCTCGACGTGAGAGATGCGACCCCGCAGGAGGGAGGAGAACGCATCCGGATCACCGCCCGTGATCACGACAAGGCGGTGATCGTCATCGCCAAGTTCCTTTCCGATTTCACCACCCTGCCGACCGTGCAGGCCAAGACGGTGACCATTGGCGGAATTTCGCTGCCCGCCCTCTACTTCGACGGAGGACGCAGCATCCTGCCGGTGCTGCGGGGCAACGACCGCTTTGTAGATCTCTATCTCTTCGATAATCCGGCCTCGTTCGACCACTTCATCGCCTCTCCCGCCGCCGCTGGCGAGCTGGCGGGAGCCACGAAGATCGAAGGGCGCCCTTATCCCTTCTATCTCGACCGCTGGGACCGGCATGCGATGGGATCTTGGTATGCTCTCGGTGTGGAAGGGAGCAAACCGGGGTTGAATCCCGACGATGATTTCGCCTTCTTCCGTCAGCACGACATGAGCGTCAATATGGCTTACCATTACTCCGCGATCGCCCAACGGTGCGATCGGGAGGGCCTCGGCTACAAGATCAACCGCTGGTTCGACGTCTCCAGCTATATCTACGATTTCCATCCGGAGGAGGCCACCGCCTCCGATCCCGATATGACCGGCTTTTACGATTACTACGGCGAGGTTCCCTTCGCCGAAAATCGACTGGAGCGGGGACAGGTCTCCGAAATGATGAGCTATCTCTCCCAGTTCACCGGAGACGATCACCTTGAATCGATCTGCCTCCCGCATGGAGAGACGGGCCCCTCCTCTCAGTCTTACCAGGGCTACCGGGATCGGGACGAGCCCTCGCGGCAGGATTTCATTCATTATCTGCGCGATTTACGGGGACTGAGCCTCTCCGCCCTCGGGCAAAGCTGGTACGGGGATGCGAATCGCTTCTCCAGTTGGGAGGAGGTCCACTTTCCCCGCGAACGGGACTTCTATGGCTGGAAGGACGGCGCGAGCCAATCGCTGGAGGGAACCTGGCGCCTGCGCGCGGCCAGCCGCGCCACCGGGGAACAGGAGCAGGTTTATCAACCGGACTTCGACGACAGCCATTGGATGCCCTTTCGTCAACCTGGCTCCCAGTATTTGGCCAATGAGCGGGGAAGCGATCGCAAGGGAGGCTGGATGCGGTTCTCGTTCACTCCCGATGCGGCTCTTCTGCGAGCCGCGCAGACGGGAACACCGGTCTACCTCACGGTCTGTCCCTTCAACTTCGCCCCTTACACCGATCCCTCCGCTGCGTGGCTCAATGGTGAAAAGCTGGGCGAGATGTCCCTAGGCCATGCCCAGGAATGGGCGCAATACGATGTCTCCAAGCTCCTCCAGCCGAATCAGGCCAATGTCCTGACCGTCTATGCTCCCAATGCCCATATCGGCGGCCCCACCTTCCTGACCCTGAATAAAACAGAGCCTTTCCCGACCCATGACGTCGGCCTTAATAACCGCCTCTATGACGTCCGCGAATGGGTGGCCGACTGCGTGGCCCGGGCCAATTTTCGCTATCTTGAATATGTCCGCGGAATCGACTCGGAACGACCGGTGAAGCTGATGGCGTTCGACTCGATGATCGATGACATGATGCCCTATGTGCAGGAGGAAGGCGCGTACCCGCATTGTACGGGCGAGTCGGCCTTCTTCCGCCCCTGGTTCAAGCGCTATGGCTACCTGCGCGGCATCCCCGATTCCTCCGAGCCGAGCCAATCGCCCGGCAATCTCGCGAACACCAAGAGTCTCTTCTTCTGCATGACGATGGAGGGGATGAACGCCCATGACATGTTCATCCACCTCCACTCGATCACCGGCGTCCCCGAGATCAAGGCGTGGTACGAGCAGAACGTCGAATATTACAAGTTGATGGGCCGCTTTAATCTCAAGAAACCCGATATCGCGATCAGCCGCTCGCTCCGCGTCGATCGGGTCTCCCCGCAGGGAGCCGATACCGCCTACGAAAACGACCCGGGACGGGGCGATTTCCAGGCAGCCCATGACAGCTGGGTCTATTGTTCCGAGCGGGATATCCGGGATCATCTCGTCGATGGTTACAAGGTGATCTTCGACTCGAATTTCCACACGCTCAATCCGGAGGATGTCGATGCGCTGGATGCCTGGGTGAAGAACGGGGGGACGTTGGTGCTGAACAGCCGCAGCGGCCGCAATACCTATCAGGAACCGCTCTCCTGGCCGATCGAGAAGATCACCGGCTGCACTGAGACCGTCCGGCCCCAGGGCGGCACGGTGAAATTCGAGGACGCGCCGGCGATTCTCCAGTCCTATGCGGGCAAATCGTTCCCCAATCAGGATAATCTCTATGACTGGCAGAAAATCCATTACTTCACCGACTGCGTTTCCCTCACTCCGCAAGTCCCTGGAGTGGCGGTAATCGCCCGCTATGACGACGGCCAGGCGGCCATTACCGTCCGCGATCTCGGCAAGGGGAAGGTCATCGTCCTGGGGACCAATTTTTATCGCGATTCCCATGACGACCACGGCTACTTCGCCGGATCGCATGAACAGACCCTCTTCTTCCAAGAGCTCTTCAAAGACCTGGGCGTCTCCCCCGTCATCGAAAGCTCCCAGGATGAGCTCTGGTCCGAGCGGTTCATCGCCAACAACGGGACCACCGAAATGCTGATCCTCGGAAACAAGGATAGTTCCGTTCCTCTGCAAAACGCCTCGGCGGTCTGGGATCTCGGCTTCGCGCCGAAACGGGTTTTCGACCCGGTGACGGGCGCGGACCTGCCGGTGAAGATCGATGGGACGCGGGTCATCCTCGACGGCTTGAATATTCCGCCGCATGAGATGCGCTATTATGCGGTCGAGCGGATCGATTGGGACGCCGCCGCCGCCGTCCGACATTGGCTCGACCGACAGCACGATCTCTGGCGCGCCGTCCCCGCCGGACTCCCGACTCCGCCGCTCGATCCGAAGTGGCCGGCCCGGGTCATCGGACAACTCTCCGCCAAATCGTTCGGCAGCGAGGCCGAGGCGCGGCAGGCGCTCGCCCCCGACCTGCAGACCGATGATTCCTGGAAGGCCGTCCTGCCGGGAGACTGGTCCTCGGCGGGGCTTCCGACCGGCCCCGGGAATTGGGCCGTCTATCGCAAGACGATAGCGATCGACCCGGCTTGGTTCGACGGACTACGCGGCGTTCAACCGATCCTGAATAAGTTCTATGCCGACTCGACCCGGGAAGTGGCCGCCAACGGGATAACGATCTTTCGCAATGGAAAGCCCGAAGATCCGCAAAAGGTCCTAGCGGCACTCCATCCCGGCAAAAACCTTCTGACCTTCCTCGCCGCTTCCAATTCGGACGGCAACGGCGGTTTTTCAGGGGACTTCGTTCTTCTACGCATTCCCGCCGCGAACGGGGAAAGCGTCGACATCAGCCAGGGATGGACGATCTATGCGAATGAGACCGACAGCTACCGGACCGATTTTCCCGCAGCGGGCACCTGGTTGCTGGCAAGAAAATCGATTTGGATTCCCCGACAATACCAAAATGACAATGTCTGGATCGAGGTCGATTCCAGCGACCCCCGCCATGCCTCCGCCGTGGCGACCAATGGCCGCTATCGTTATGCCAGCATCTCCTACGGCGCCCGCTTCCGGATCGAGCCTCTACTGCTCAATATCACGCCCGACATCCGCTTCGGCCAAGAGAATGAAATCGATCTCGGCGGCTCCAACTGGAATAACAAGTTCGCCATCCGTGACGGCGACTTTCAGTCGGTAAAATTGATCTTTGAACCGAAAGAAACCAAAACTCCATAAGATGCGCCACCAACCCGCATGGAGAGCCTGCCCCCTCCTTGCCTTGGCCGCGATCTCAACACCATTGCCCGTCCAAGAAAGAACCCACGCCATGGAAATGAATCTCGCCACGCCCTTGTGAGCAAAATGTCGGGCCCCGCCGTGCCGGAGCCGGCCTTCTATTCGCCGCAATCGGACAATCTCCTTTTTCCGGGCACCGCCGACGTTGAAATCCGCGTGCGGGCCGGCCTCCGCTGCGTCGGTCTCAAGTACCAGGTCTGCCGGAACGAATTCGCCCCTTTCCTCACCCGCGAGGCCGAGGCGCTGCCGGGGAATGACGCCTATAATCTGGCCTCGGCGGCGATCCCCGGCGACTACGATCCTCAGGGGCACAAGACGGAAAGCGTCGAAGCGGCCAAGGTCTCCTTCGCCGGGGCCGAGGGGACACGCGTCTATGGATAGATGGCGAAGCCGGTCGGCCCGAGTCCTCTTCCCGCCATACTCGTCCTGCCGGGAGCGGGATTCGGCGCGCGCCCCATGCCACTCGAACATGCCCGGCATGGCTACCTCGCCCTCGATATCCAAGTCCATGGACAGGACGTCGATCTGAAGGGGGAATACCCCAAGCTGCCCGGCTATTACGATCACTTCACCTTTGAGCCGCCATCGGCCTTTACTACCACATCCATCTTAACGCCCTGCAGGCGCTCACCTATCTCCTCTCCCGGCTCGACGTCGATCCCAAGCGGATCGTCGTGGTGGGCGGGAGCCGGGGAGGACGGTTGACGGTGGCCATGGCGGCTCTCAATCCCCACGTCACTGCGATCGTACCGGCGATCGCCCATCATGCGAATGTGGTCTATACTCGGTGGGCTGCCAGTTGCAACCAGGCGGCCAAGGAAGCGGCGAGGCAGGGGGAACCGTTAGGAGGACTCGATAACCTGAAGCAGTAATCTTAAATATCCGCTACTGTACCGCGGCTCATAATCCGACAGGAGGCATGGGCCAGCGAAGCGTTTTTGCCATCGAGGAGAGACAGGATGGAAGCGACCAACGCCTCAACCGGATAGGCTAGGGTGGTCAGGTTGGGAAAGAGCGAGGCCAGGGTGGGACTAGCATCGACACCCAGCACGGAGAGATCGTCCGGAATCCTCACGGCACGTTTCTGCAAGGCTTGGATAGCCTGGACGGCCAACCAGTCGTTGTGGCAAAAAAGCGCCGTCGCCTTCCGTTCCGCGATCCAATCCGGCAGGCTCCTGAGATCGCCTTCCCGAAAGATGTCCGGCGTCAGATTCCGGCTTTTCATTTCTTTCAGATAGCCCCGCATCCGGGCTTCCACTGCCTGGGTCAGGCGCGGGGAGGAGAGGAAGGCAATGCGCCGATGTCCGCGCCGGGCCAGATAGTCGACGCCGCTCCCTCCGGTACGCTCTTCATCGGGGGAGAGAAAGAGGACGGAGGGATTGGCGCAGGGAGCCAGTAGAAAGACCATGGGCAGGTCCCGCACCAATCCGGCGGGAAGCTCGATCCCGTCCTCGGGGGGGATAATGATCGAGAGCCGCTGCCGCCGTGCGGCCGCATCCTCCAGGGTCTCGATCAGAGCCTTTCGATCCCGCACCAGCGCGATCTGGAGCCGTAGGCCCCGTCCAGCCAGCGCTTGGCCGATCTGTTCGGCTAGATCCATGAAAAAGAGGTTGTTGGCCGCGGGCAGGACCGCCTGGACGACGGGATTGCTTCCGGTCAGGATCTCGCGGGCTGCCGGATGGGGGCGATAATCCCGGGCAGCGGCCTCCCTGAGGACGCGGGCTCGGGTGGCTTGACTGACCCCCGCGCGGTCATGAAGTGCGCGATCGACCGTCCCCTGAGAAACCCCGCAGATTCTGGCCAGTTCAAGGGTTGAAATCATGAATGCCGCATTATGACATCGCCTTTCCAGGAACGAAAACGATCTCCTTCACCTCGACCTTCCCGGAACGAACCTCGAAGAACGGCTTTCCTTCCCGGACACCGACGGTCCCGTACCCTCCCTCGACAGCGAGGAAGGAGCGGAAATCCCCCAGCAGGCTGGGAGCCAGGTAGAGCTTCTTTTCCACGGCATCGTAACGCGCCCCGGTGAGGGCCTGGAGGAGGGAATAGGAGGAGAGTGCGCGGGCGTACCAATGGCCGCATTCGATCTCGCCGAAGGGGTTGCGGCGCCTCCCCTCATACCGGTCGCGGCAGGCGCGGACGATCTCCAACCCCTCCGTCACGCGACCGAACGAAATCAGATGGGCGGCGACATGGTATTCGATCCCGGTCCAGATCTCCTCGGAATAGACGAAGGGAAGGGTCAGCGCCCCGCCCCGGGGCCAGGAGCAGAGAAGGAGCCCGGCCTCATGGTTGAAAGCATAAGCGGGACGTTGGGGATTGACGTGGCGGGAAAGATCGGCGCGGAAATTGTACCGATGAACGGCGACGATATGACTCTCGGTCTTTCGGGGATCGACCGCGGGGTCCAATCCGGCGGTCCAAGCCATCCATTCTCCCAGGATTCCGTCGGAGAGGCAGCCGTCTCCGTATTGGTATTTCGGTCCCTCCTTCTCCAGTAGTGCCTTCGCCTCGGAGGAATAGTTCATGTTGACGCCGACCTTCGACGCCTCAATCGGATCGGAAGTGCGCAAATCCTTCCATTGGATTTTTTGAATAAAGTATTCTCCATTGAACAGCTCTGCTTCCAGAATCGCCCGGCCGCCAGCGGCCAGCTCCTCGTATAAGGCAATATCGTCGCCCAGAGCCTTGCCCATGGCCGCTGCCGCCCGCAAGGCCGCCAGGTAGAAGCTGGTGCACATCCCGTCGGCACCCCAGAATTCAATGTCGTAGGTATTGTGGTGCGGCTCCATGAGGACGCCGCGATGTTCCGGATCCCAGCTCCCGATGCTGAAATCGAGGCTCCGCCGCACTCGGGGCCACAATCCCCGCAGCCACTCGGTGTCCCCGCTGACCCTCCATTCCCGGTAGACCTTGATGATGCCGCCGAGCTGGCCGTCGGCCGCCGCGTGGAACTGATGGGAAGTTGGGCCGGCGGGCAAAGCCGAGCGGAAATCCTGATGGCCGCGCTCGTCCTGGGACAGGAGGAACTCGGTTTCGCGCAAGCCACGCTCCAGTGCAGGGAAGAGATGGGGCAGGGCCTGGGCGTAATTCCAGACGTGCGTGCAGGTACCATGGCAGGAGCCTCCCTCATCGGCGGTTCCTTCCCAGGCCCATAGCCGCCCTCCCTCTTCACGCAGGACAGTGGGACTCTTCAGGATGGTGAGATTCGCCGCGATAGCGTCGATGGCCTCGGGGGGAAGCGTGGTGTCGTAAAAAGCTTGAGTGAATTCCTCCGTGGCCTCCCGCAGGCGGCCGTTCTCCCGGGTCCAATGGGCGATGACCTCCCCGATGCCGGAAAAGCGCGCGGCGTACCAGGGACGGTAGAAATCGGTCTTGGGATCGGGCTTCGTCCCTTCTGGCAAGGCAGGAACCCCCGTGCGGATCGTTGAATAGGGAGCGTACCAAGCGAGCAGGAGCCGTACGGTGCGCTCCTCTCCCGGCGCTAGATGGAGGGGAAGGTAAATGCTGCCACCGGGGCTGGGCTTACCTTCGGCGGGAGCAGCCTGCTCGACAAGCCGGCCTTCGGCAACGTTCTTCCAAAGGATGGTATGCGCGTCGAACCACCCGCCGCGAAACCACGCCAGATCGCTCCGGGCTCCGGGGTCATCGATCCAGGCGGCACAATTCGCCTCCAGCGACGGCACTTCCGCAGTCCCCTCCTCCCGGAGAATGAACCCTCCCTCGGTCGCCAGCACCGATTGCGTGGCCGATTCGGGATTCTCGCTCAGAAAATTCTTGGCGTGAAACGAGTAAACTAACTCCAACGGGCGGGAAGTGCGGTTCCGGAACCGGTATTCAACCGCACCGACGGGAAGGCCCGAGGCATCGCCGTCGCCCGGGATAAAAGGGCTCCAGGCGGTCACCGCGACGTCTAACGGAATTTCTTCGTCGTTCAATTCGACGCTCCCGAAGGGAAATCGGGCCGAAAATCGAGCGTCCCCGAAGCGAGGCAGGCCGAAGCCCATCCCGCCTCCTCCATGGCCAGACGATTTCCAATGGCGGTCCCAGGGGAAAAGCGGTTTCCACGACGGGACCGGTCCCTCCAGGACTCGCGCCGTCACGCATTCCCCGTCGCGCACCGCCAAGGCGGAGAACGCCATCCCGTCGCTGAAATAATTGGGGAGATGGCGGAGGGACCAGTGGGAAAACGCCCCGCAACCATCGAGGCAGAACATCCCCGCTCCCATCCCTCCTACGGGAAAGGCGACCTTGTCGAGGGTGTTTCCCTCAAAGACACGAGGGATGGCGTAAGAATTTCTGAGCATGGCGGAACCTTATCGTGTAGCTACACGACATCAATTCAATTCCAGACCGGTGCTCCCGGCACGAGAGTCCGGACGGAAATGCCTGCCGGAAATGGTTCTCTCGACCGACACGTCATTTGTTTCATATTTACAATAAGATAATAATGACATATTCCTTTGCTCCTCCGGGTTATCCGCGAATGCAGCCCTAAGATCCTGTTTGGAATAGATCCTTCATCCATGACTCGAACCATGCATTCCGCGGCCTGCGCGTTTCTCGCCCTGCTTTCTTCAGCGGCGGTTCCAGTGCGCGCCGACCTGCTGGTGCAGCCTCAAGACGTCATCGCGGTGTGCGATGATTCGTTTCCCGGACCCCGGCAAAGCGCGATCGACGTGGCCGATTACCTCCTCATGTGCCAGCAGGTGCCGGGCGTCCGGGTACTGCAGTTGGGCTGGAATCGGGAAACGATCGAGATGTTCATGAAGCGGGCGCGCAACGATCTCGGCCCATTCCAACCGACGGTCGCCATCACCTCCCTCGGCACGAATGAGGGGCAGGTCGGGCAGGTCACGCCCGATGCACTCGGGTTCCATACCCGATACCGGACGCAGACCGTCGAGGCGCTCCAGGCGATCGGTGTACGCACCGTAGTGTTGTCTTCAACTGGCTGTTTCGATTCTTCCTTGCTTCCGGATGCAAGCGGGACTGCAATGACATGGAATCAGAATCTCGGAAGTCTGCGCGACGCCGACCGAGACGTCGCGGCGACGACCGGAGCGGTCTTTGCCGACCCCTTTCAAGTCATGTCCGATGCCATGCCCAAGGCGAAGGCCATTTACGGCGACAAATATTCCTTCGATAGCGGCGACGGGATTCACCAGGCGGGAAGCGGCCAGCTGATCAAGGCCTATGCGTTTCTCAAGGCACTCGGGTGCGATGGCGGCATCGGCACACTCACCATCGATCTGGCCGCGAACAGCGCGGAAGCCACCCCGGGACAGAAAATCCTCTCGGTCCACGATGGCTCTGTCGAGGTGGAAAGCACCCGTTATCCCTTTTGCTTTACGGGCGATCCTGAAAAACCGGATTCCACCAGCGGAATCATCCAATTCTTCCCGTTCAACGAGGGCTTGAACCGTTATCTGCTCGTGGTCAAAGGCCTGCAGGGCACGCAGGCCAAGGTCACGTGGGGGACGGAGAGCCGCACCTTCGCCGCCGAGGAGCTGGCCAAAGGCGTCAATCTCGCCGCCGCCTTCGCTGGGCACACGCCCTTCGATGCGCCATTCGCGAAGGTCGAGGCCGCCCTCTGGCGCCAGCAGGAGCCGCAGGTCGCCTGTCTGCAGTACTTCTTCCATAATTTGCCCGACTACAAGCTGATGGTTACGGACCAGCCCGCCCCGCTGGATCAAATCGCCGCGGCGATCCTCGACCAGGACAAGAGCCGGGCCGCCGAAGCCGCCGCGCTGGTCGTGCCGGTACGGCATACCCTCAAGATCGAGAGTCTCCCCTAGACCTTTCATGAAAATCGTCGCCGCGCTCCTGACGCTACTTCTTGTTCCCGCCGCGCTTCCAGCCGATCCGATCCTGCAGCCGGGCGACGTCGTCGCGATCTGCGGCGACTCGATCACGCAACGCCAGGTCTACTCGGCCTATATCGAGGACTATCTCCTGATGTGCCAGCCGGTGCCGGACATTCGCACCGTCCAGTTCGGCTCGAACGGCGCGGGGGCCTATGTCCTCGGGAAAAGGACACTCCACGATCTGGCCTTCTTCCATCCCACGGTCGCCACCATGATGTACGGGATGAACGACGGCCAGTACAAGCCGCTGAACGATGAGCGGGCCAACGCATTCCGTCAGGGGATGCTCGCTTCCATCGATGCGCTGAAAAAGATCGGCGTGCGCACGATTGTCGTCGGTTCGCCCAGTTGCGTCGACTGGGTCAAGGATGTCGATGGGCGGAAAATGTATAACACGACCTTGGCCAGCCTGGGCGACATCTCGCACGAGATCGCGCGGCAGCAGGATCTCCCCTTTGCCGATATCCACGCGGCAATGGCCGCGGCCATTGCCAACGGGGAAGCGGCCTCGCCCGGCTTTAATGTCGGGGGGGACGGCACCCATGTGGGCCCGGCGGGCCATCTCATGATCGCCTATGCGCTGCTCAAGGGATTGGGACTCGACGGCGCGGTGGGGACGATCACGGTCGACCTGGCAGCGAACACCGCCGTGGGCACGCCGGGCCAAACAATCATTTCGCTCCAGGGCGGGACGGTCGAAATCGAAAGCACCCGCTATCCCTTTTGCTTTTTGCCCAATCCCCCGAACTATGCCCGGGACATCCCCGCCGCCAGCGCCCTTCCCTTTCTCCCCTTCAATGCGGATCTCAATCGATACCTGTTGATCGTACGGGGATTGACCTCCGAGCGCGCGAAAGTCACCTGGGGCACGCAAAGCCGGGAATTCGCCAGCGCCGATCTGGCCGGGGGAATCAATCTGGCCGACGCTTTTCCGACCGATAATCCCTTCACCCCGCAATTCGCCAAGGTCGATGCGGCGGTTCACGCTCAGCAAGACGAGGAAACCCGGACGACCTGGGAATACCTAGCCGAAGCCAACGAGACTTTGCGCCTGGCGATTCCTTCCCAGGCCGAAAATCTCGATCAGGTTCGAACCGCCGCCGTGAACCGGTGCGATTTCCTCGCGAAGGCGGCGGCGGCAGAGGTCATTCCGATCCGTCATACCATCACCATCGAAGCCATCCCTTCCGCCCAATGAGGTAACCAACCCATGGAAAACTCCTTTCCCGGCATACTCCTCCTGGCCGCCTTTGCCACGCTTTTCCCGATCATGACTCCTCCGGCCTTCGCGGCCGATTCCGGAACGGCACTGGAAGGTGGATCGCTTCATCTGAAGCAACAGGAGGAGTTTCCACTCCTTAAATTGCGCGGCTACGGCGGGATCTCAGGCATGTTTTTGGTTTCTCCCGATACCAAGCCAGCCTCACTTCTTGCCATCCATTGCGAGAACAGCGCGAAGGCCGCAGTCCTCCAAGCCAAGTATCTTTCCGATCTTGGCCTCTTACCAGGAGTGACACCTCAAGTGATCCCGACCAAGCGTGGAACCATCGTGGCCCGGCAAGTAGCCGGCCAGGGAATCGTGGCTGCCCTGCGAAGCGGCCCCAATGTCTTCATATTGGCGGCCCAGGACGGCAAGGAGCTCGCCTCGCTGGAGGAGGAGAACCTGCCAGCCGACTTGAAGATCGATGCGACGGACGCCACGGAAACGGAAGTGGGCGTCCCCATGTATCTCGACCGATGGGACCGGCACGGGATGCGGTTCTATTACGGTCCCTTCACCACGCCAGCGGGCACCAACCAGCCCGACTCCGCCTACGATCCGATGGACGACTTTAACTTCGCCCAGGGCGAGGGAAACTGCGGGCTGGTGCTGTGGCAGACGTCGTTCCCCGTCGAGGCGGGCGAGGGCATCCTGAAAACGCCGATGTGGGAGTGGGTCCTCGCGGAAGGGCGGAAGATGGGCCTTCCCGTCGGCATCAATCTCAGCATGGGCGTGCCATGCTCGCTCTATAACCAATATCGCGAGGAATGGACGATGCATCACCCGCAGTATCTGGGCGGCTATTACGGCCTCCTCAGCCCGGATGAGGGGATTTTCTCATGGAACTCGGTCGCGGGAAGGGACGCGCAATTCGCCGTGCTCCAACAGACCATCCACCAATTCGGCGGCGTCGATAATATCGTCAATTGGCTCAATCCCGACGGTGAAATGGGTCATGGCGCACCGGACAACCTGATCGATTACGGACCCACGGCGGACGCGGGTTACCGCCGGTTCCTGAAGGCCAAATATGTCACCATCGGCGCCGTCGCGACCCGTTGGCTGGGCGACGCCGCAAAGCTCCGTTCGTGGGACGACGTCCATGTGCCGGAACTGGCCTCCTTCCTGGGCTGGGGAAAGGACGCCATCGACCTGACGGGAATCTGGAAGGTGAGCCATGAGGCGGCGCCGGGACCGGAGAGTGCGGCGTCCGATTACGACGACTCGGCGTGGGCGGCGATGCCCGCGCCGGGCCACGCCATCGCGATTCTGCTTCCCCGCAAGCCCGCCGTACTTCGCCGTCATATCGCGATCGATCCGGCCTGGCGCAACGCCCATGAGCAGGTCTGGCTCTATGTCTTCGACCTGAGCGACACCCGGGGCTCGAGCCCGCTCACCCGGGCGTTCCTCAACGGCGCGGAACTGGCCGAGGCCGAGCCGGCGGAGCCGCGCGCCCAAGCACATTGGGCCGCCTATAATGTCTCGGCGACATTGAAACCGGGCGACAACACGGTGGCGGTCGATGTTCCTCAAGGCTTTTTCAATTATCGGGTTTACTTCTCCCCGCAGGCCCCGCGCGGCTATCCCGATCTCGGTCCCCAGCTTAATGCCCAGTGGGCCGACTTCATCGACTGGGGCTCGTGGTCCCGCGCCAATGCGGTCCGTCGCGGAGCCCAGATGATCCGCCAGGCGGACCCAGATCGCCCGATCACGTTCATGTCGCCTGATTCCTACGCGGCCGACATCAAGACGGTCTGCGAGGATTACGGCGGCGTCTTTCATAACACCGGTTACATGGCGGGAGTCTGGTCGGACTTTCATTGCATGGAGATGGAAAGCGCCAACCTGCCGACCGATCTCGAGCCCGGCTCGGGCGCCAAGAGCATGACCGAATTCAAGGGCTTCCTGGGCCGCTGGAGCACGGAGGGCATCCAGGGGGTCGATTACTTCCAGCACATCGGCGACGTGGAATGGAATCCCGAGATTAAACAGTACTTTCACGACACCCTCAATCTCTGGCATCTGATCGGCAAATATCATGTCCCTAAGGCGCAGGTAGCGTTGCTTTCCAGCGACCGGGTCAACCGGCTCTATGGATTCCCCTTTCATGCCGATCCGAAAGCCCCGCGCAAGGGCCATTGGGACCTCCGCTTCAACGAGCTGCTCATGCCCGAATATGCGCGCGAGGAGGTCTTCGAGCAGGATTTCGACCGGGGCAACACCGATGCTTACAAGGTGATCGTCGACTTAAATACGTCGGTGATGGACGCCCCCTTCCTGGCAAAGATCGAGAAGTGGGTGAGGGCGGGCGGCATCTTCATCACCTGGGGCCAGACCGGCCGCAACACCTCGGAAGAAAAGGACGCGTGGCCCATCTCGGGATTGACCGGCTTCAAGGTGGCCGACCTCGACCGGCCCCCAAGGAAACTTCATCTGGCCGACGGCCAGCAAATTTTCCAGGACGCCGTAGGCTGGAACCCCTCAAGCGTCGCCGGCATGACGCTGCAGAAGCAGGCTCCCGAATGCACGGACCTCCTCCAGTGGGAGGACGGCACCACGGCGGTCGGCCTGCGCCCCCTCGGCCAGGGCTTCGTCGTGGCAGTCGGCCCGCGGTTTGAAAACCGGCAGGCACTCAGTCTTTTTGAAGGGATTTTCGATTGGGCGAAGATCCCGCGCGTTCCCGCCACGGCCCCAGGCGTGCTGATGCGGCATTTCGTGAGCAACAACGGCCTCTATGACATCTGGGCGCTTTGGAATAACACCTCGGCGCCGGTGACCACGGCGCTGACATTCCGCAACGGATTGCATCCCCAAACCGCCCTCGATGTGAAGACCGGCCAGCCGGTCGCTCTACAGGAGGGGACCGAGGGGCCGACGATTCCCGTGACGCTGGACACCTTCGAAACAGAAGCCTTCCTCACCCCGCGCGATCAGATCGCCTCGGCTCCGGCGGAGTGGTTCCGGCTACAGCGGAACTGGTGGCGCGGATCGGGAGACCTCGGCCCGATTCTCCCCCCCTTCCAATCGAAGACCACCTTAGATCTTCAATCCGACTGGAGGTTCAAGATCCTCGACGGTCCGACAGACGGAACTCAGGGCAACGCGCTCGCCGATGGGAATATCGACGATGCGTCGTGGGAGAAGCGTCCCTTGGGCGTCTTTACCTTTCCCGATCATCTTGCGGCGCAGCACGGCATTTTCCGCAAGCGCTTCACGGTTCCCGCCGATTGGACCCATGGAAAGATTGAGTTATGGCTGAGCGAGTGGCATGGCTTTTCCTATGTCAGTAAGGGAGAGTCCTATCTGGACGGCCAGGCGCTTTCCGACCACGCCATCAGCGGCGACGATCTGACCGCGACCCTGAAACCGGGAACGACCCACACCCTGGCCGTCGAAATCTGGGGCAATCATCCGGTGGTGGGAACCCCTGCCTCGGTCTGGCTCCATTATCAACCTGACGCCGAACAAGAGCAGGACCTCGCGGGAAAATGGATCCCCGCTGCGGACGGCCTCACCTACACCGATCCCGTCTCCGTGCCCGGACCCTATAGCGGAATCACCCTGCGTAAGATGGTGAAAATCGATGCGTCCCATCTCGGCCAAACCGCAATCCTTCACGTCGACGCGCAGGACAACTCGATTTATGGAGTGATCGTGAACGGGACATGGATCACCCGTTTTCATCACCACCTGGGGACCCACTTCGAGTTGGCGATCACGCCTTACCTGAAATTCGGCGAAGAGAATGAGATCATTCTCTTCGGCGGAGAAGGAGCGCATGTCCTGAACAGCGTCTCCTTGGGCTATTACGCCAAGGAGCCCTAGGAGTTCAGTCCCAGAGAGAGATGGTGTGAATCCGTTTTAAAACGGTTGGGTTCCTTTTGCCAGCAGGAAGCGATGAGGAGAGCGAACTGAGGGCGGGAGGCGGGTCCCCGGAGCCATCTATTGCGAATCTGTTTTAGATTTATTTCGCGGCGGCCTCTTCCACGCGGAAATCATAGACGCGAAACGGCTTTGCATCCTTGGCGATTTGCGCGACGGTGACCCGTATGTAGCGGATGTTGTCGGCGTTGGTCAACGGGATGAACATCGAGGCCCCTTTTTTCACGTCCGCCGCAGGATCGGCCTGCCGGGTATCGGCCAGGGGAGTCCAATTGGCGCCATCGGGAGAACCCTCGATCAGGTAGGGATAGAGCGACATCGGCGCACCGAAGGCCATCCAGCAGCGCGCCAGGTTATAGGGCTTCTGCAAATCGATGGAGAACCAAGCGGGGTGGTCGGGCGAAGGAGGCGTCGCGGGCGTCCAGAAGCTCATTCCGTCCCCGTCGTTGATGTTCTCGGCGACGTTGTCGGAATCGCTCGACGAAACCGTGACCGGCTTTTCCAACGAGAGGCTCAGCTTGACCACTTCCCGCATGTTATTCGGCGTGAAGGGAGGCAATTCGATCGGGGTGGCAGGATCGGCCGGTTTTGAAACCGCAATGACTTCGCGGCTGGTTTCCTTCTCCTCGATCAGTCCGATTTGGGCGGGGGACTTCCCTTCCTCGTCGAAGATCACGAGCTGATTCCTGCCGTCGGCCGCCAACCAGCATTCGGGAAGATAGAGCGCCAGCTGTTTCTTCTTCACCATGATGGTAGCGGGATACCGTCCCAGGCAATGGCCGTTCAGGAAGACCGTGCCGCGCGAAAGATCATCGGTCGGCAGGCGGAAAACGGGATCGGCCCCGATGCCGGGCTTGACCGCGGTAAAGGTGGTGGAGAAGAAGGCCGGCCCATTGGTGGCCGCGAGGGGCTGGTAGGCAAGCTTGGCCGGATCGGGCAGGCCGCCATGCATCTTCCAGCCTTTGACATCGATCTGTTGCCCGGCGAGATCGATGGAGACGGGCTTGAAAAGTCCCTTGGGGAAATAATGGTCGATGGGACCCCAATAGCCGCCCGCCTTGTCCCGGCCCTGATGGGTCGCCAATACGGCGATCGAATTGGCGCCGGCATTCAGTTGGGCGGTCGCCGTCCATGAGATCCCGCCGTTCTTCATCTCTGGGGAAACCGGCTTCGGATCGACCACGCTCGGCATCACTGGGCAGAGCGCCCCATTGACGAAGACGATGAGATGGTCCGCCGCTCCGGGGAAATGGATCGTCGCCGCTCCGGCCTGAGGGGCCTGCGCGGTGGCGCGATACCAAGCGAAGGCCGAGATGTCGCCGTCGGCCCCCATTTCCTGGGGATCGTCAGAGGTTTTCCAGGAGGAATCATCGAAGGTGGGGTTCGATTCGGCGGGGCTCGCCATCCGCCAGGGGCCGAGGGCGGGGACGGGGACGGCGTCGAGCGAGAGATCGGCCTTCACTTCGAGGTGCTGCGCCGGTTGGTCCGAGGGGCCGTAGACCACGACCTTGTTCGGAGCGGGATGGCCGTAGGGGCGCTCGATGGTCAACGAGGGCTGGCCGTTATTGATGGAAAAATCGCCGACAAATTCGGGGCCGACCACGATGTATTCGTGCTTCGGATGACCGACGATCCAGGTCCGGTCCGCAAGCTGGCGGGACATCGAAAGGATGCGGAGGGTTTGGCCGCCCGATTTTTCCTCTACTTCGGCGGGCATTGCCGTCGGATAGGCCACCTCGATTTTCTTGATCTCTCCCGCCAGGTCGAGCGTGAGGACGCCGGTATCGCCCGGTTGGCCGAAGACGATCAGCGTGGTGGTGGAGCCGTTGTGCGCGAGGCCAAAGATCGCCGTCGTCGCCTGGACGATCTTGATATTTCCGGGCGCGGGCACGATGGGGGCATCGAGCACGATCGGCACGATTTCCAGAGGGAGAATGTGGAGCGATCCGCCGGTTCCCGCGCCCGCCGACTTGATGACCGCCGGATTATCGTCAGCCGCTTCCCCCTCGACGAAGATCACAGTGCCAGCGGGACCTTTTCGGGCGCCGATCACATGGGCATGGGTGGCAAAGTCGCGATAATCATCGATGGCATTGCTGCTGTTTTCCAGAATGTCGGAAAAGCTGGTGGAAAAGAAATTGGTCGCCTTGAGGGCGTAATAGGCCGGGCGGAGGTCGCCCGCCTCGCCGACGGTCCCGCCATAATCATAGCTGGCGGCGTTCTCGTTGTCGTTCCAGCTGTCGAAATTAGTCCCGCCATGAAACATGTAGAGGTTGTAGCCGTTGCCGCCGCGGGCGATGATCTTTTGGACGCAATTGACGATCCTCATGTAGCCGTATTCCTCCATTCCGTAGTTGAGGTACCAGCCCGCCCAAATTTCGGTGGAATACCAGGGACAGAGCCGCCCCGTGTTATCGGGAGTATCGACCACCGGATAGGAGCCATGATGGAGGCCGCTCATGAAGTAGGGCACCTCGATGCCGTTCTTCTCGGCTTGGTCATGGATGTCCTGGTAGTAGGCGTCAGGGGCCTTATCGGTCCAGGCGCCCGAGAATTTCCCTTCGTTCTCCAATTGCACCAGGATCACGTTGCCGCCCTTGTTGATCTGGTGAGCGGCTACCTTCGGGAGAATCTCTCCCAGCCAATGGTCCTGGAGAGCCAGGTAGCCGGGATTACCCTGGCGCACCACCACATCGGGCTTGAACTTGGCCCAGATCGGATAGCCGCCTGAATCCCATTCCGCACAGACATAAGGCCCGACGCGCACCGTCGCGTAAAGGTCGAGGGATTGCGCTTCCTTCAGATATTGCTCGAAATCATGGTCGCCGGTGAAGTTCCATTCGTTCTCGCGCGGCTCATGGTAATTCCAGAAAGCGTAGGTCTGGACGGTATTGAAGCCCGCGCGGCGCAGTCGGAGCAGCCGGTCATGCCAAAGCTCGACCGGGACCCGGGGATAATGGATCGAACCCGAGGCGATGAAGGTCCGCTGCCCGTTGACAATGAATCCGTTCCCATCGACATCCATGTAAGGTTTCGCCTCCGGCACGGGAGGAAACATCGATTCCGAGGCCAAAATAGGGGCAAGGGGAATCGATAAGCACAGCGCCGCAAGGGCAGAAACCTTTAACATAGATCGCCATCTTAGCAGGCCCAACAATCCGTCAATGTCATTTGAGTTAAATGTAAGCAAAAATCCGGAGCAAGCTCCGGGGCATTGGGTAGTTTCAGAGCAAACCCAATTCCAACTGCCCTTGATGAGGTTGACGATATTCTCCTTGGCTTACCTGATGTATCCGCTGCCCCAAAACTCCCCTCCTCCGGTGCTTGGGCAAAAACCTCCCGAGCCGTTACGCTCTTGATTGCCTGCACCACCCGGCTCGGACTATAGGCCGGAACCGTTTGGATCAAGAAATGGGCATGGTCTCGATCCAATCAGATTATCCGGAATCTCAGCCATATTCCCGACAAGATCGATACCGTCGCCTCCAGGATGATCTCGCCCAACGTCGCTCCGGCCCCCTAATGAAGTATCCCATGGAAGCCATCAGGCAGGAAAACGGAACGGCTTATAGATTTACATCATATGGACAATATTTTTTATTTATGTTATTTAGGCGCCTGTAGGTACAAGGGGATATTCATAGAGAGATTTTCATCGAGAGTCGCGCATTTTCAAAACACTTTTAACCCAATTTTTTGCAAGTAAGCTATTATGCATCAACGATATATTGCTTTTTTCGCCGTACTGCTGACTTCCCTTCCCTTACGAGCGGCGGTCCAACTAGCCCCTTACTTTCTGGACAATGCGGTGCTGCAACGCGGAGACGACACTCCGGTCTGGGGTACCGCCGATCCGGGTGAGGCCGTCACCTTGGTTCTCGGCAATCAAAAGGTTACTGCGACTGCTGGTCCCGATGGCAAATGGAAGGCGCTCTTTCACGGTCTGACTGCGGCGGAGGGGCTCACGCTCTCGGTCTCAGGCGGAGATGGCGTGGTGGCCAAGGTGAACAATATCGATGTTGGTGACGTTTGGGTCTGTTCCGGCCAATCGAATATGGATTTCCACTTGGCGGATGCCGATGAAGCCGATTCCGTGAATCGACCCCATTTGCGCTACTTCGGGGTTCCCTACCTCGCGACCTCCGATCCGGTCCCGAACATTGCGTCCAAGTGGGAAGTGGCCGATCCGAAGGTCGTCCGCAACTATACGGCGGTGGGCTATTATTTTGCAAAATTCGTTCAGGACGCGTTGGGCGTTCCCATTGGGCTGATCGGCTGCGATTGGAGCGGCACCTCGATCGAGCCGTGGATCCCGCTCGATGCCCTCGAGACGCTCCCTGCCTTCAAGGATCATGCGGCGGCAGATGCGAATGAATATCGGAACCTGGCCGATAGCGCCGCGAAATTCCCCGCGCTCTATCAAGCGTGGCAGACGCAATATGGCCGGACCGATTCGGAAAACAAAGGATTCGCCGCCGGTTGGGCGTCCCCCGATTTCAAGCCCGATGACTGGACGACGACGAGCGCTCCCGGCGACTGGAGCAAGCTGGGCCTCCCCAACGGCGGCGTGATCTGGGCTCGCAAGACGGTTTTCATCCCCGCCGATATCGCGGGCTCGACGGGCGGTTTTTCCCTGGGCTGGGTCAACAATACTTGCACCGTTTATTTCAATGGCCAACAGATCGGCACCGGGGGAGAGACCCCACCCTATTTCTGGAACGAACCGACTCAGGTCAAGATTCCTCCGGGCTTGGTTCGCCCCGGCGCGGACAACACTCTGGTCCTGCGCATCGTCTGTCAGGCGGGGAGGAATCCGGGTTTTCCGCCCGGCCCCCGGCTCGGCTTTCAAGTCAAGGACCCGGTATCAAACGAGTGGCTGGTCCAAGTCGAGACCGCCTACCCCCCGCTCGCTCCCGATGCCTTGGCCGCCATGCCTAAGCCTCCTCATCTCCATGGGGAAACAACGCCAGGCGGCATCTATAACGGGATGGTCTTTCCCCTGACCGGTCTCGGCATCAAGGGAGTCCTCTGGTATCAAGGCGAGAGTAGTACCGGCCATGCCTGGGCCTACCGCACGTTCCTTTCGACGCTGATCGAGTCCTGGCGAAGCCGCTGGAATCGGGGGGACTTCCCCTTCTATGTGGTCCAGTTACCCAACCTCGGCCAACCGCCCACCGAGCCGGGCGGCGGAGATCTCCGATGGCCCATTCTGCGGGAAAGTCAGCTCGTGACCTCGCAGACGGTGCCAAATGTGGGGATGGCGGTGACGATCGATGTGGGCGAGGCGAACAATCTCCATCCCCCCCATAAGCGGGAGGTAGGCCATCGCCTGGCTCTCCTGGCCCTGGAGCGGACCTATGGCCAACCGGGCGAAGGCTCGGGACCCATTTATGACTCCTCGACAGTCGATGGCGGGAAAATGCAGATTCATTTCACCCATCTCGGCGGAGGTCTGGTCGCGAAGGATGGCCCTCTTCAGCAATTCATCATTGCCGGTCCCGATCAAAAATGGTTCCAGGCCAATGCCGTCATTTCAGGGGATACGGTCGTGGTTTCGAGTCCCAATGTCCCGGCTCCCGCCGCGGTTCGCTATGCCTGGGCTGGAAATCCCGCCGGCTGCAATCTCTACAATCAGGTGGGACTGCCGGCCTCCCCTTTCCGGACTGACAATTGGACTTTGCCGACCCAGGATAGCTGGTTCTAAAGTCCAGCTCGAGTATCCAAAAGTCTCCAAGCCCGCCTGATTTCTTGCCGGAAAAAATCCACTCTTTATGAAAACCACCATGCCCGTCGTGATCTTTCCCCGTGCGGGGGAAGTCGAAATTCAGGACCTTCCCATCCCGCAATGCGGTGAGCTGGATGTTCAGGTAAAAGCCCATTACACGCTGGTTTCATCGGGAACCGAGCTCCGGGGATGGGCGGGAGGCCGCTTTCCGATGAGCCCGGGCTATGCCTTGACCGGTGAGGTGGTCGCGGTGGGATCGAAAGTCGCGGGATACCGGGTGGGAGACTTCGTCTCCGGAAGGAGTTGCAAGCGGTTCATCCCCGGCACCGACTTCTATTGCGGGGGTCATGCCGGAATGCACGCACTACCGACGGCGGGGGAAGATCGGGCGGTCCTCCTCCCCTCCGGAGCGGCTCCGCTCGATTATGCCATCACGGAAATTGCCTCGATCAGCCAACGCGGTGTCGAGGCGGCGGCCCCCTCTCCTGGAGAAGTCGCCGTGGTCGTCGGGCAGGGATTGATCGGAGCGCTTTCCGCCGCCTGGCTGCGCGCGGCGGGCTGCCATGTGATTGTGACCGATTTCGAGCAGAGCCGGCTGGACCGGGCGCTCAAGGGGTGGGCTCATGCGGCGGTCAATGGGCGGGAGCCCGGAGCGGAGGCCCGGCTTCATGCGCTGCTTGATGGCGGAGCCGACATCGTGGTCGAAAGCTCCGGATCGACACCCGGTTTCCATTTGGCCTGCCGTCTGATCCGGGCCAAGCCGCGCGGCAATCCTTATGTCGAGGGCGCTTCCCACCGGGGAGAGGCCATTTCTCTCTTTCGCGACCGGTGGGCTCGGCTCGTAATGCAGGCGACCTATGTGGAGAATGCCGCTGTTAATCCCCATTCGTTTTTTCCCGGCGAGGGTGTCATTTTTCTGACTCCGGGAGACCGAAGCCTGGATGGCCGGCAGAAGAGTGTCCGCGCCCTTCAGAGCGGCGCGCTCCGGTCATCGGCATTTCTCGATCAGGTAGTCGATTATCGAAAGGCGGCGGAGGTCTACCGCGCCCTCCGGGATGAAAAGGACCGGGTCTTCTCGGCGGTGTTCGATTGGACGCAGCAGTAATAGTTCAGCCAGAGCGTGGCCAAAATCGATAGGGATTCTGGCCACGCTCTTTTCCATTATAACCTATCCTCGCCAAGAACTCTTCGGCAGGGTTTTCCACCGCTTGAGTTTGGCCGAGGGTCTGTTCACGAATTCCGGAGGGGCTGCGCCCCTCTCCCTAGACGCGAGCGACGCAGTGTGTATGAATACACTCAAGGAGCGATCGACATCGACGTATGGTTGGGCCGGATTTCCGGTCGGGCACATGAACCGCAGTCAGAGGTCGACAGAGTGCCTTTTGCTACGGGCGGAAGAGTCGCACGGCGCCCGATTCCGCATTTACCTGCTCCTCAATATCACGCCCGATATCCGTTTCGGACAGGAAAACAAAATCGATATCTCAGGCAGCAATTGGCACACCAATTTTCCATTCAAGATGGCGACTTCCAATCCATGAACCTAATTTTCGAACCCCAAATAAAATTGAATCCCAATAACATGAAATGCCCCCCCCGGAGGGCTCGCCAAATCCTGGCTATGCTTGCGGCCGGCGCCCTGTTTTTCGCACAAGAAGGAATCCATGCTATGGAAATGAATATGGCAGTCCCCTTCAGTAGCAAGATGTCGGGGCCGGCGGTGCCGGAACTGGCTTTTTATTCGAAACAATCGGATAACCTTCTCTTTCCAGGAGATGCCGATGTCGAAATCCGCTGCCGCGCCGGACTCCGCTGTGTAGGGCTCAAGTATGAGGTGCGTCGGAATACCTTTGCGACGCCCTTTCTCTCAGGCGAGGCTGAGGCGCTTCCGGGGAATATCTTCCTCATCCACATCCCCGCCGCGAAGCTCCCCTACGCTGGCTTCTACGATGTCTGGACGGACCTCGACGCGGGGGAGGCAAAACCGATCCGAAGCGCCTGCACCTTCGGCTGGCGCGTCGATGAACTCAAGGTTCGCGACAGCCGTCCCGCCGATTTCGATGCCTTTTGGGCCAAGGGCAAGGCCGAGCTCGCGAAGATCCCGCTCGATCCCTCGGTGGGACCTTTCACCTCATTCCAGGGAAAGGAGATCGACGCGTACAATCTGGCATCGGCGGGGATTCCGGGCGATTACGATCCCACGGGACACAAGACGGAAGCCGTTGAGGCGGCGAAGGTCTCTTTCGCCGGCGCCGAAGGGACGCGCGTTTACGGCTGGCTGGCGAAGCCGATCGGATCGGGCCCCTTTCCCGCGATGCTGGTGTTGCCGGGGGCGGGTTTTTCGGCGCGGCCCATGCCACTCGAACATGCCCGCCATGGTTATCTGGCGCTCGATATTCAGGTGCATGGCCAAGATGTGGACCTGCCCGGGGAATATCCCAAACTGCCGGGTTACTATGACCATTTCACCTTCGATCCGCCGGAGGCCTATTATTATCACCATATCTATCTCAATGCGCTGCAGGCTCTCAATTACCTCGCGTCACGGCCCGATGTCGACCCACGCAGGATCGTCGTGGTCGGTGGAAGCCAGGGAGGGCGGCTTACGGTCGCCATGGGGGCGCTCGATTCCCGCGTCGCCGCCATTGTCCCGGCGATCGCCCATCATGGCAATGTCCCTTATACTTGGTGGAGTGACGCCTGCAATCAGGCGGCCAAGGAGGCGCAAAAGACCGGCGGAGTTCCCGATAACGGCATGAGCACGGAGATCCCTCCCCTCCCGCCCGACACGGCCGAACAGAAATGCCTCCCTTATTATGATACGATGAACTTCGCACCCGATGTCCAATGCCCTGTCCTGATGAATTCCGGGCTGATCGATGGCGTCTCCCCTCCCACCTCGGTCTTCGCCATCTATCATCGACTTGGCTCGGCGGATAAGACACTCATCCCGTTACCGGGGCTGGGGCATGATTGGTCGTCTGAATTTGACCGGCGCGCCTGGCGATGGCTCGACGAAGAGCTGGCCAAGCGCTGAGGCGTTCCAAATGAGACGGCATTCACCCCTCCCTTTTTAGGGTAATAATATACTTGACGCACCTACGGTGCAAATAGGACCAGCTCGGGTTCCTATTTTGAATCGGGATGAAAGATGAAGTTCTTCTCCCCATGCTCCAAGGCAATGAGTGCCAAGACGTAGAGTTCCTGGAATTCCATCCCGATTTTCAATTTGTTTACAACATCCCGCCAGAAATGCGCCAATTCTATCCTGACGGAGTTTCCCGCGAAGAAATAGAGGATACCTTCCTCTTTTGCAGGGCCGCAGATGCGTTCGGTAAACTCCTTAAGCCCTCGGACATCGGAAATGAGATTAAGAGCGTCTAACAAAATGAGTTTTTGAGATGCCTGAAGCAAAGAATGGAACAGCCGAGAGCAAGGAAGGCGAAGTGAATATCGGCCCTGCGCTCATAGCGGACGCGAAGTCTGCGGAACTGATGGAGCCAGCTCAGGGAGCGCTCGATGACCCATCTGGTTTTTCCCAAGCCGCTGCCATGCGGTTGGCCGACCTTGGCCAACAGGTCTTGGATACCCAAGCTCTTAAGAAAGAGCGTGTGAGCCTCGCTGCCGTAAGCGCGGTCCCCCTGCACGATATCGGGACGCCGCCGGGGGCGGCCCACCTTCCCCCGCACCCCATCCAGGGCAGTAAGCATCGGAACAAGTTGGGGCTATCATGAGCGTTGGCTCCCGTGAGCGTGAAGCTCAACGGGATGCCTTGGGCATCGGTGAGAAGATGATGTTTGCTGCCCGCTTTGCCGCGGTCTGTCGGGTTCGGCCCCGTTTGATCCCCCCAAAAACGGCCCGCACCGAACTGGAGTCGGCGACGGCCCGTGACCAGTCGATCTGGTCGGCGGCGCGTAGACGGGCCAGAAGCTCTTGGTGGAGGCGTTCCCAGACTCCGGCCTGCTGCCAATCGCGCAGTCTGCGCCAGCAGGTCATGCCGCTGCCGCAGCCCAGTTCCAACGGAAGATCTTCCCACCCCATCCCCGTCTTCAGGACAAATAGGATGCCGGTCAAGGCTACCCGATTCGAGATCGGCTTACGCCCGGGATACCGCCTCCGGCGCGGCTTCTCCGGCAGTAACGGCTCCACGATCTCCCACAACTTATCGTCTATCAAAGGCTTCGCCATCCCCAGTATCTGCCCCACCCTACTCGATGTGTACAGTCATTTTGTTAGACGCTCTTAGCCTTCCGGACGGTTCGCTTTTATTCGGAGAGCTTGGCGGCCAGGATATCGACCTTTTCGATGGAGGGCGGCTCCGAGAGAAGTTCCTCCCATTTTGCCATCAACGCGGAAGCGATCGGGCCCGAGAGATGGGCTTCCCGGCCCGTCTCGAAAGCGAAGGCATCGAAGATGCCGAAAGTCAACGGCCCGAGCTTGAGAGCAAACCAAACCGTGGTTGCCTCCTCTTGATTCGCCAGAGGCAGGGCGCTCTTGAGGAAAGCCGCGACCTCCTCCACCTTGTCCGGCTTGGCTTTTAACTTGGCGAGCAATCCAACGGAAACGGCTTTGTTCATATTATCGTTATTGGTAAGGGTTCGGAGGGCGGGGACTCAGAGGGCCATATTGGCGCAATCACTCGGATCATCTGTCGCCTTACAGCATTAGAGGGAAGAAACCGGATTTTATTCCCATACATTTAACCTGGGAATTTCCATCATCCGCCGAACCTCTCACCCTTATGCCCATGCCCCTCCATTTCGTCTTGGGAATATCGATCGTCTGCCTCGGCACCCTCTCCGCAAACGCTCCCGCCGGGGAAATCGCAAGTTCAGGCAAGCCGCCGATCCTGCTGGAATTATATTCGTCCGAAGGATGCAGCTCCTGCCCTCCCGCCGAAGCATGGATCAGCAGGCTGAAGAGCGACCCCCGCCTTTGGCAAAACATCGTGCCGGTGGTGTTCCACGTCGACTATTGGGACGGCACCGCTTGGGTCGACCGCTTCGCCCGGCCCGAATACACGGCCAGGCAACGTCGCTATGCCGAGCAATGGGGGAACGGAGCCGTCTACACCCCTGGCTTCGTCGCGGACGGCAAGGAGTGGACCGGATGGTTCCGCCACACACCGCTGCCGCCGGACCAGACGGAGGACGGGGGGATGCTGCGCGTTCTATCTGCCGGGGATCGGAAACGGATCGATATCCAATACATCCCTCCTTCCGGCGGAATAATGACTCCCCGGCTGCATGTGGCCTTCCTCGGCTTCTCCCTTTCCTCCCAGGTGCAGGGCGGAGAGAACGGCGGGCGCCGCTTGGACCACGATTTCGTCGTACTTCACCTGGAAGAACTGCCTTTGGACAGGGACGCTGCGGGCACCCGATACGCCGTCTCCCTCCCAGTAACCTCGGACCATCAAGACCCGGTCGGGGCCGTCGCCGCTTGGATCACCTCCGGTGACCAAGAAGCCCCTATTCAGGCCGCCGGAGGATGGCTGAACTAGGGGCGGCTAATTCCCAGGCGAGTCCACTTTGAAGCCGCGGAGCCTCCGTGATATTTTGGGCAGACGACCTGTGCCGGAATCTTATCACCAAATTTTATCTTAAGCCTTCGGAGGCTCGAATGGTTCGGGAGATATCCGTCTCGCCTTGCTTTCGGCGGGCGGTCCCAGCGGCACTTTTCCCGACAGGATGCCCGTCACTCCATGGTGAGGGGGGGCATCGCGGAGCGCCCAATCCTAGTTTCGCTTGCAATTTTAGAACGATCATTCTAAGTCCAACTCCCTATGGCCCGAACCAAGGAATTCGATGAAGCGCAGGTACTCGACCGCGCCCTCGAACTATTCCGGGAGCATGGCTTCCAGGGCAGCTCGTTCTCCACTCTCACCGCCACGCTCGGTGTCAGCCGCCAGAGCCTCTACGATACCTATGGCGACAAAGAGGCCCTCTTCCTCGCCGCGATCAAGCGCTACCTTGACGCCGGCGCCGAATGCGTCCGCCAGAGCCTCGCCAACGAGGGCCCGTTCCGCGACGTCCTCGCCGCGCTCCTCGACCGGATGATCGCGGGCAATTGCGAGAAGGGCTCCCACGGCTGCCTCGCCACGAACACACTGATCGAGGCCTCCCCCGACGCCGAGGCCGCCCGCGCCCTCGTCCTCCAGCACGTCCGGCGGGTGGAGGGGCTCATCGCCTCCCGCCTCGCCGCCGCCCAGCGGGCGGGGAAGTTGAAGCCGGAGAAGGATCCCGTCGCCCTCGCCCGCTTCCTTTACCACATGATCTTCGGCATTGCCGTCGCCGCTCGCGCCTTCGACGACCCTGAGGCGCTCCGCCAGACCGCCCGCATCGCCCTCCAGGCCCTCGATTGAAGCATCCCCTTTTTTATCTATTTCCAGAACAAATGTTCCAGAATAACCCAACCCAGCACCCCAAAAAATCCATGAAAAACAAGACCTTCCTCATCACCGGCGGCACCACGGGCATCGGCCTCGCCACCGCCCGTCTCCTCGCCTCCGAAGGGGCGAAAGTGATCATCACCGGCCGCAATCCGGAAACCCTCGCCGCCGCCAAGCGGGAACTCCCCGGTGCCATCGTCCTGAAGTCCGATTCGTCCTCCTTGGAGGAGTCCCTCGCCCTCGGAGCCGAGGTAAAGAAGCATGCCGAAAAGCTCGACGGCGCCTTTGCGTAGGGGGTCACGCCGGATGAGAATTACACACACATGACGCTCTGGTGCATGCTAGCCTCGCCGCTCTTAATCGGATGCGACATGCCCAAAATGAGCCCTTTCACGGTCAGCCTCTTTAGCAACGATGAGGTGCTCGCCGTCAACCAGGATAGTCTCGGCAAGCAGGGCACGCGTATTAAACAAGACGGCGCCACGGAAGTATGGATGAAACCGCTCGACGATGGCTCGCTCGCGGTCGCCTTCTTCAATCGGGGCGAAGCCGCCGCCGACATCGCCATTGCCTGGAGCGATCTCGGCTTACAGGGTGGGCAAGCGGTACACGATCTCTGGCGGCAGCAGGATTTGGGAACCTTCGACGCCCGGTACTCGGTCCATGTCGCGCCTCATGGAGCCGAGCTTTTCAAGGTCGGCTCGGGCCGATAACCGCCGGGCCGATTATTTCGCCGCTGTCCCCATATATTGATCTATTACCGGCTGGATGGCATCGGCCCAGATTTGATAGCCCCGGGGAGAGGGATGGAGATAATCGGGCACGATATTCGGGAAGAGCGAATCGCCCTCTGCGGGAATTTCGCGCCGATGTCGAGGTAGGTGATGCGATCCCCCGCGAACATCACAAGAATATCGTTGCCGGCGGCAAGCTTGGCTGGAGTCGGATCGGTCACCTTGACCGATCGATCGGATGTGAAGGGAACTTTTTCCTCTTTGTCATTGCTGACATATTAAGTAGCAGACTATGATGTATTGAATTGCAGTCGTTAATAAAGTGAATTTAAAGAGAACTCTAGGCGGTCTTGGTCTGATGCAAAATGGTAATGGCGGCAACGGTCATCAAAATGGATATTCCGCAAGACCGAATCGCCGCAAGTCCCTCCCTCAGACAGAGAAACAAAAATGTTTCTTGGTTTGTAATGCCCATATTGATCCGGTTTGGTTATGGCCTTGGGAAGAGGGTTTAACGGAAGCAATTTCCACATTCCGCGTCGCTGCCGATTTTTGCGATAGCTACCCTGATTTCGTATTTAATCATAATGAATCACTGCTCTACGAATGGGTGGAGCGGAACGATCCCACGCTCTTTCGACGAATCCAAAGATTGGTGAAATCGGGCCAATGGCACATTGCCGGCGGCTCTTATCTCCAGCCCGATATGATCGCCTCTTCGGGCGAATCCATGATCCGGCAGTTCTTGGTAGGAAAGCTCTATTTCCAGGAAAAGTTCGGCGTGGAGCCGACGACGGCCTATAATTTCGATTCGTTTGGACACCCCCAGGGAATGATTCAGATTCTGGCGGGCTGCGGCATTGATTCGTACATTTTCTGCCGTCCCAACCGGAATACCCTGCCTTTACCAGTCGGCTCGTTTCGTTGGCGGCACGCCTCCGGGGCGGAGGTGATTGCCCGTCGGAGCGATGACCATTACCTCACCCAGGGAGAGATCGGTACTATCTGGCGCGATGGTGCCTGGCCCGAATTCCATAAGGCAGAGGGGGATTTCATGTTTCTGTGGGGAATCGGCAACCATGGGGGAGGACCGAGCCGGAAGGAGTATGCCCAGCTCCGCAAGCTCTCCACGCAGTTCCCCAACGTGGAATTCATCGAATCGACCCCCGAAGCCTTTTTCCAGCATACGCTCAAGGTCCGCGGGAGAAAGACGCTTTCCGCATTCCAGGGCGATTTCGGGCCGGTAAGCGAAGGATGCTATACCTCGATGCAACAGGTGAAGACACGCCATCGGCAGATGGAAAATCTGATGCACCTCACCGAGAAGCTGGCGGCGATGGCGTGGTGGAAAAAGGTCCATCCCTATCCTGAAGCCGATCTGAAAGTGGCCTGGAAGGACATCCTCTTCGCCGAATTTCACGACATCCTTCCCGGTTCGGGCATCCAGAAGGTGGAGCAAGACAGCCTCAATCTGCTCGGCCACGCCGAGGAGATCCTGCGGCGGAAAAAGGCGGAGATTCTCATTTCGCTGCTAAGAGAGGAAAAACTCTCCGACCGGAATATCACCCCGATCTTTATCTTCAATCCGCATGCCTGGGAGGTGACGCAGGAGGTCGAGATCGAATACGGAACCGAACGACAGACTTGCACCGATGGCCTGGAACGACAGCTGGCGCGCAATGGAAAAATAGTCGATACCCAATTCGAAAAGGCCGAGGAGAATCTCCTCAACCCTCATTGGGGCGAGTGGCGGCGCCGGGCCGTATTCCTGGTGAAGATTCCTCCCTTTTCCCATCAGCGCTTCGATGCCTCCTACCGGTTACTGGCACCGGAAAAGATCGTCCGGTGGCAGACGCCCGCCTTGCCGAAAGACGGCTGGTTTGAATCGGGTGAAGGAATCCGCGTGAAGCTCAATCTCCGGACCGGCTTGATCGACCGGATCGAGGAAAATGGCCACCCGGTGGTGAATGCTCCCTCCTTCCGTCCGCTGGTCTCCGCCGATCTCAATCATAGCTGGGCGACGATCCCGGAATGGCGGGCGCCCGTCGGGCTCTTCCGCCTGGCGACACCACGGGAAGCGGCCCGGATCATCGGTTCCGAGCATGTGAATCCGGGACTTCAGGGCAAGAAACCCATCTCTATCATTGAAGATGGGCCGGTCCGCGTGAAGATCGAGGCGATCTTCGTCCACGATCACTCCTATATCGTACAGCATTACATCATCAACAAGCATCGTCCGGTCTTCCGAATCGAGCAGACGATCTTCTGGGCCGAACACGATCGGATGCTCCGCCTGGAAATGGCGCATGATCCAGCTCTGCGCCGGGTGGAAGTCGAAAAATGTTACAGCATCGACGCTGAAATGGGCGACGAGGGCCGGGAACACGATTTCCAACACTTCCTCCGATTTTCCAATGATTCGGGCAAGGGTGCCTTCGCCATCGTCTCTCATGGCTCCCATGGCTATTCACGGCGCGGCAACCACCTCCGCCTAAGCATTCTCCGTAGCCCCGGCTATGGAGCCCATGAACAGAATATCCCACGGGACTGCGACCGCTTCCTGAACCGCTATATTCTACGTCACGATCAGGGAATCCGCACCGCCCGATTCACCCTTCTTTTTGGGGCAAAGGCCACATCAACCGAGGCGACGACCCGGGCGGCTTGGGAGGAGAATGTGCCTCTGGAAGCATTTGTCTATTTCCCAACCTGCCGTCGCCCACATTCCCCCGCCAGCCGCTCGTTCCTTGCCGTGAGCGCTCCCAATGTTCTAGTCTCCGCGCTAAAGAAGGCGGAATCCGGCGATGCGCTGGTCATCCGCCTCTGGGAGACTGGCGGGAAGAAGACGCGGTTCCAGCTGTCGCTGGACGGGACGTCGTTCTCGATCGAGATCGGGCCTTGGCAGCTTCGCACCTATCGTCTGAGGCGCAATGGCCACCTGATTGAAACAGATCTGCTGGAACGATCCGGCCGCATGCCGAAGTTTTCCGAGACGGTGGATGAGAAAATCGAGTTCACCCGTCGACAGCTCGAGATCCAGCCTTCAGAAAGGCCGAAACTGAATATCCAGGCCGCCAATTAGGGTCTGTTCACGAATTCCGGTGGGCCGCGCCGGAAGGGCTGCGCCCCTCTCCCTAGGCGCGAGCGACGCGGTGTGTATTGAATACACTCAAGGAGTGAGCAACGTAAGCGTAAGCGGTTCGCCAAGCACCTCCAGATAGCGATGTCATAGAGGCCATACCTATTTGAGTATGGTCGTAAGCGGTACGTGGAGAGCCTTATTGACAACCGCTCTGCAGTAGACCCGAGTGAGTCATAGAGGCCGTAAGTTGAGGATGTATGGTCTCTACGACGC
>FSXI01000148.1_pt1 | contig 76780 bp, 39 predicted proteins | sample 1638251 | NCBI WGS metagenome assembly FSXI01 (sample SAMEA3914788, study PRJEB12502) | metagenome | biome: forest; material: soil | place: Canada | collected 2011-07-03 | depth 0.1 m | reverse complement strand
GACGAAAAGCTTCCGCCTCCGCGCCTCCGCCAGCACCTTCCTCCCCTCCGCCACATTCAGCGAAAAAGGCTTCTCGCAATAGGCATGCTTCCCCGCCTTCAACGCCCGCAGATTCGTCTCCGCATGCGCCTGCGGCACCGTCAGATTCAACACCGCGTCGATCTCCGGATCGGCCAGCAGCTCCTCCACCGAGAGCGCCTTCCCCACCCCGTGCTCCGCCGCCTTCGCCTTCGCCCGGCCTAAATCGAGATCGGAACAAGCCTCGATCCGCACGAGCTCGCCGAACGGGGCCAGCCCCTTGAAATAAGCATTGCTGATATTGCCGCAACCGATCAAACCGACACGCAGGGGAGATTTCACAAAAGAAAAAATTCCGGATTATGTAATTTCCATCATCCTACGCCATCCTTGCGTTCAATGGAATGGAAGGAATTTCCATAAACATGGATTTTTTGATCAACTCCGCGCCCTCATTCCAAGAGGCTTGAAAATCGTCGCGAATCGGAATCTCAAAGCAGAACCGGCGCGCCTTTTTCGGCCGATTCGATTTCCGCAAGCACGACGTGGAGGCTTTCCAGGCCTTGCCTCCCGGTGGCGATTTCAGTTTTGCATCCCGCAATCAGGCAGTCGCAAAAATAGGCCAGCTCGTTGTAATAGCCTCCGAGCGCGGAAATATTTCCGCCCGAGCCGTTGTCGTCGCCGATTTCCGGCTGCGGGAAAGGCAGCGGCCGGGATGGCTCGTCTCCCAGGGTCAGACGCAGGGTGGGCGCCTGGAGGGAATCGTAGTCGACGGAGGCGTTCTCGAAGACGGCTTGGAACGCCATCTGGAATCCCCACTGGCCGGGCAGGTCCCATCCCCCCTCGGCGGTCACCATGACGCCATCGTAAAGATAATGTGTGGAGAGATACGACCATGCCTTTCCTTCCTTGCGTCCGACCGAGTGAACCCCTCGGGGGGTGCCCAGCAGATGCAATGCGAAGTCGGTATCGTGAATATGAAGGTCGAGTGCCGCGCCCTTGGAGCGGGCCTCGTCATGAAGCCAGTTGTCCCGGCTGTAGAGAGGGCGGGATGCCCGGCGCGTCAGCGAGAGACGTAGCAGGCGCCCCCCCTGTTTGGCCTCCGCAAACCGCTGCAACGCCTGATATTCAGGCCAAAAGCGGATGCAGTGACCGATTTGAAGGGTGATGCCGCAGCCTTCCGCCTCGGCCAGTGCCGCCTCAGCCTCTTTCTGGTCGAGCGCGAGCGGCTTTTCGCAGAAGACGTGCTTCCCCGCCCGCGCCGCCGCTCGGAGGTGCTCGAGGTGAAGATCGGTCGGCAGGCAGATGTCGACTGCGTCGCAGGGCAGGGCCTGCAAGGCTTCGTTGAGGGAGGAGAAGCGGGGGACAGCCAGGTTCAGACGCTCCATGGCTTCATTCGCCCCTGGAAAGGAATCGACCACGCCGACGACTTTCACCGCCCTCCCGGTGGCGGCGAGGGCGCGGTAAACGCGGGCATGCATCTGCCCCATGAATCCGATTCCGATGATGATGATGCGAAGTTCCATGCGTTCAGGATGCGGGCCGGTTTGGGAAAAGCCCATGGCTTCGCCGATTTTGGTTTTGGCATTTTCGATGGCTTGCTATCGTGCGGACGTGCCGCCTTCGCCCGAACATCGCCAGGCTCTGGTTCAGCTTCGGCGGCTGCGCGCGCCGCTGGACTACTTTTCCGAGGCGCGGAGCAGCCCGGATCTATGGCCGGAGAGGATTCTCTGCTTTACCCGAAAGACACGGGTCGAGATCGAGACGGAACCGCTATCGCGGCATCACCATCAGCGGCACGTCTTGATCGTTCCCTGGGCCGGGGAAGGGGACATCCACGTGGAGGAGCAGCGCTTTTGCCTTTTCCCCAGGACACGCCCTGCTGATCCTTCCTTTTCAATTCCATTATCGGCTCCGTGTCCATCGAAACCCCATCCTCTGGCAGTTCATCACCTTTGAACTGCGTTCCCAGGCATCGCTGGAGCTGATGCGGTCCCATCCTCTGCGGGAGCTCGGGACCGAGGACCAGCCGCTTCTCTCGGCCTTCATCCGGGCCTGGGCCGATGCCGGCCCGCAAAATGACGAATTGGCGTCCTGGCTCAGTCTTATCCTGAGCCGGCTGCGGCATGCGCTGCTGCCTTCCCGGAGCCCCGGGGGCCCTCCTTCACGGGTGGCTCCGGAGCTGTCGCTGGTGGCGCGGATCAATCGGGAGTTCTTGCCGCGGGTGCATGAGATTTGCGGGCTCAAGGATCTGTCAAGGCGCTTGGCGATCTCGGAAAGCCATCTGCGCGCCCGTTTCCGAGGGGAAACCGGGATCAGTCTGGGCCAGCATCTGCGGCGGCTCCGTCTGCAGAAGGCGATGGGATTGCTCGCGCAGTCCGAATTCTCCGTTACGCAAATCGCCGAGCAGTGCGGCTTCGACACTGTCTTCACCTTCAGCCGCTCCTTCAGCCGCTTCGCGGACATCTCCGCGAAGGAATATCGGCGGCGCTCCCTGAGGGGCTGAAGTTGATTTGAGCCGGTTCATCGGAAAAGACAAAGAAAACATCGTTCCAGACATGGCCGGCGCATCGTGGGAGCCTCATGCTGCGGGAAGAAAATCCTTCCATTCCCAACAGCCATGAAAAAATCGATCAGCACTTGGTCCTTTCCTGCGACTTGGGATTTGGAGACGCAAATTTCAACCGCCCGGCGGGCAGGCTTTGGCGGCTTTGAGGTCGCGCTGGCCGAGGAGGGGCCGGTCTCCCTGCGCAGCAGCCGCGAGGAGCTTCTGGCGGTGCGGCGCCTGGCTGAAAAGGAGCAGATCGTCCTGAGCGGCTTGGCCACCGGCCTTTATTGGATGACCAATGGCGCCAGCGGGGATCCTTCCGTCCGGGAACGAGCCATCGCCATCGTGCGAAGGCAAATCGAGGTTGCCGAGATTCTCGGTATCGACGCGATTCTGGTCGTGCCCGGTTCCGTCGGGGTCGATTTCATTCCCGGCTGCGAGACGGTCCCTTACGAGATCGCCTATGAGCGTGCGACCGCCTTTCTGCGCGAGGCCCTTCCCGAGGCCGAGAAGCGGGGCGTGACGCTGGGCGTCGAAAATGTCTGGAATAAGTTTCTGCTCAGTCCTCTTGAGATGAGGGCCTTTCTGGACCAATTCGGCTCGGAACGGATTGCGGCCTACTTCGATGTGGGGAACTCGTTGGCGACCGGTTATCCGGAACACTGGATTGAAATCCTGGGCAAACGCATTGCCCGGGTTCACTTCAAGGATTACCGCCGTGCGGTGGGCAGCGCCGCCGGTTTCTGCGACCTTCTTTCCGGCGACGTCGACTGGCCTGCGGTAATGGGCGCCCTGCGCGTCGTGAACTATGACGGATGGGTCGCCGCCGAGATGATTCCCCCCGTCCCATTTTACAAGCATGCCCCGGAGGTTCTCATCGATAACACCAGCCGGGCCATGGACGCGATCTTCCGCCTTACCTGACCATGGAAGTCCTTATCCGAGAAACGACCGCCGAAGTCTCCCTGCTGGGCGCCGGCATGATCGCCCGGTTGCTCCGCTCTCAGCCCCGCTGCGTCCTGGGACTGGCCACGGGACGGACTCCTTTGCGCCTCTATGAAGAGCTCATCCGGCTGCACCGGGAGGAAGGCTTGAAGCTGGCCGAAGTGACGACCTTTAACCTCGACGAATACGTGGGGCTTTCGGCCGATCATCCCCGGTCTTATCGCCATTACATGGCGGAGAATCTCTTTCGCCACGTCGATGTCGATCCCCGCGCGGCCCATGTTCCCGACGGATGCGCCGCCGACCTCCGCGCCCATTGTCTCGAATACGAGCGGGCCATCGTCGATGCGGGAGGGATCGATCTCCAGTTGCTCGGGATCGGTTCCAACGGCCATATCGGATTCAACGAGCCGACCGGCTCCCTCCGCTCGCGGACTTGGATCAAGATCCTCTCGGAAAAAACCCTCCGGGACAACGCCTCCCATTTCTCCGCTCTGGAGGAGCAGCCCCGGCACGTCGTCACCATGGGGATCGGCACCATCCTCGAAACGCGCCATTGCCTGGTTCTCGCCTGCGGCGCGGCCAAAAGCCACGCCGTCAAGGCGATGATCGAGGGGCCGGTCTCCGCGATGTGTCCCGCCTCCGCCCTCCAGATGCATCCCCGGACCACCGTGATCGTCGATCGGGCCGCCGCCGCCCGCCTCGACCATCCCGAGCACTATGAATGGATCGAGCGGAACAAGCTCGATTGGCAGCAGTTCGCGTGAACTTTTTCGCCCTGGTTCAAGGCCCTATTCGGGGAGTCGGCAATCGAGTTCCATGAAAAAGGCGCTTGTCTGTAATGCTTCTTATGCGCAGACCGTTCGAGTGTTGAAGCTTATGGACTCGCCTCGCAGGAGCCGTTGGAACTCGATCCACGCCGGGCGATTGGGGATGGCCGCTCTTCTTCTCATCTTGATCCTGGGCACCGCCCGCGGCGCGGCGCCGGCGTTGATGGTGAATGATAAAATGCCGGGGCTGAGCCTGCAGAAGGACTTTCAGCCGATGAAATTGAGAGGTTACGGACAAGTCGCCGGCAAATATTGGATCAATGCGAGCGGGGGCTCGTTACTGGAGATCGATTGCCAGGATTCCGAGCATGCCCGGCTGCTTCAGGCCAAATATCTTTCCGACCTCGGAGAAATTCCCCCTGCGACGCAAACGGGACGGATCGACGTCGGAGGCTCCGGCATCTCCATCCAGATCGCGGACGGCGTGGGCGTGGTGGCCGCGTTGAGAGGCGGGACGACGGTGATCCTGGCCGCCGCAAAAGATGCGGGTGGAATGACGCAGTTGCTGACCGATGGGCTGTCGGGAGATCGCAGCGGATGGACTTCGGTCGCGGAAGGGAAGGTCCCCATGTTTCTCGACCGTTTCGACAAATATGGTTTTCGCTTTTACTATGCTCCGGGGCGGCTCAAACCCGGAGCGAACGGGCGGGACGACCCCGCTTACGATCCGAGCGAGGATTTCGATTTTGCGCAGGCGGTGCATGGCGGGCTCCTGGTCTGGAGTTCAGCCCTGCCGGGTGAAACGGCTGAAGGGGTGAATGAGGATGCGGGTTGGGCCTGGAGTTTGGCGGAGGCAAAGGAGAGGGGGTTGGCGTTCGGAGTCAACCTGGGGCTGAGCGGACGCGCGAGTTGGTATTATAACCGTTATCCCGAATCCCTGATGCAATATCCGCCCGGGTTTCTCGGGGGCTATTACGGATCGATGAATTACGGGATTCCGAACATGGTCTCGTTGACTTCCTCCGAGGGGACGGACGCGATGCTGGGGCAGCTCCAGGATACGGTGCGGCATTTCAAGGACGTCGAAAATATCACCAGCTGGCTGGAACCCCATGAGGAGCTGGGCGGCGGCTCAGCCGATCTCTTCGTCGAGGCGGGGCCTTTGTCCGACGCCAATTATCAGGAATACCTGCGCCAAAAATATCAGACGGTCCAGGCGCTCTCCCAGCGCTGGTATGGCGATGCGACAACCGTGACCTCATGGGATCAGATCCGCGCGCCCGAGCCGGCCGATTTCCAGGGCTGGGGCGCAGACGCGATCGATTTGGCGGGTACCTGGCGCGTCGATTATGCATCGGCCGATAACCCGGCGGCCTTGGCCAACGATTTCGACGATTCTACCTGGGGCGAGATGGTGGCGCCCGGCCATGGTCTGGCGCGTCTTCTCGTGCCGTTCAAACCGGCCCTTTGGCGGCGCCATCTGACGCTCGATGGCGCGTGGTTGGCGAAGCATCCCAAGGTCTGGCTTTACGTTTGGGACATGAACAATACCCGCGGGGCCAAACAGGACGCGGAGAAGGCTGTCGTCATCAGCCTCAACGGCGCGAGACTGTCGGAGAATTCCCCCCTCGATATGGCCGATCATTGGGTGGGGCTCGACGCGACCCAGACGCTGCATGAGGGCGATAACGTCCTGGCCATCCGTTTGCCGCAAGGCGTTTTCAATTATCGGATCTATCTCTCCGGGGACGCGCCCAAGAGCTACCCTGAACTGGGGGAGGGGAAGAACGCCCAATGGGTCGATTTCATCGATTGGAGCGAGAATCTTCGCATCATGGGGGTTCGCCGCGGCATGCAGATGATCCGGCAAGTCGATCCCGATCGTGGAATCATGCTGATGGCTCCCGATAAATACGCCGACGGCATCCAGCAGGACGCCCTCGAATACGGCGGTGATTTCCATAATACCGGCTACATGGGGGGATGGTGGTGCGATGTGCTTCCGTCATTGATGCGCGGGGTGAATCTCCCCTTCTCGGTCGAGCCGAGCCAGGGGCCGACCCTGCCGATCCATCTGCTCGGCTCCTTTGGAAACTGGATCACGGAAGGGTGCAACGCCATCGACCACTTCCAGAATTTGGGGGAAGTCCTGTGGAATCCGGCCCTCAAAAAATGTTTCGAGGATCACGCCGCGATGTACACCTCGATCGGCCGGTACCACTCTCCGGTGGCCCAGGTCGCGGCGCTCTATTCGAATCGATGCAAGAATCTCTACGGATTCCCTTGGGTGGATAATCCCGCCACCGAAATGGGAGAACCCTATTTTCGCGGAGGCGGTTATCCCTCCGCGTTCAATTGCCGGGGAATGTATGCGCCAATGGAATACATGCCGGCGGGGAGCGCTTACGAGAGTGACGCGGTGACGGAGATGATGTTCGAGCGGGATCAGGTGGGAAAATATCGCGTGGTCGTCGATACTAACACCTCGGTTCTGGATGAATCGGCCATCGACGGTATCCAGCGCTATGTGGAGGCCGGGGGAGTTTTCGTGACCTATGGGGAAACGGGGCGTCATTCGCCGGAAAAGCCCGATTCCTGGCCGATCGCCCGTTTGACCGGATTCAAGGTTACAGGCCTCAAGCCGGGCGCAGGCACGATTCATCTGGCTCAAGGCCAGGCGGTTTTTTCCGCTGATTGGGCTCCTAAAGACAATCTCACAGGGCTCAGGTTCACCCAGGCTTTGCCGGATGCCCAGGCCGTCCTCTCGTGGAATGACGGGACGGTCGCGGTGGGGCTCCGGCCTGTGGGGAAGGGATATGTGGTGACGGTGGGTCCCTGGTTCAATCCCACGATCGGCAACGAATTTTTCTCCCGGCTGTTCCAATGGCTGAAGATCGACCCCATTCCCGCCCATTTCGAACCGGCTGAGGCGAAGGTGTTCTGGCGCCACTTTCTCAGCAACAACGGCCTTTACGACATATGGGTGGTTCGCAACGTAAAGCAAACCGAATCCGCGCAGGGGACCCTGATTCTGGCCGATGGAGTGCGGCCCGCCTGGATGATCGATCTCAATAGCGGAACGCGGACTCCGGTAAACGATGGCCGTCTTCCGGTCGATTTGCCACCGGCGGAAATGGCGATCTATATCACTCCGCGCGGCGATGCCGCCGACTCGGCGTCCGAATGGTTCGCCCTGCAGCGCGGCTGGTGGCAGGGGACGGCCGATCCCGGCCCGGTTCTTCCCAAATTGGAGGCGAAACTGAGCGTCGATCTCACCGAGGGTTGGGCGTTCCGTCCGGTGGAGGCCCAGACCGATGTCAGCGCTTTAGTCGCCGCCGCTGCCGATGACGCTTCCTGGCCTCAGATCCCTCTCGGAATCTTCACGCTGCCGGATCATCGCGAGGTCAGGCATGCGGTCTTGCGGAAGCATTTCCACGTGTCCGAGAACTGGAACCAGGGCCGGGTGCTGCTTCGATTGCCGGGATTTCGCGAGCATGGAAACGTCTATCTGGATGGCCAACCCTTGGTTGGCGCACCCGAATTGGTTGCCGGATCGGACCATGTTTTGGCGATTGATATTCAGGGGACCGGGGCCTTGCTGGGGGCGCGGGGACCCGCCTGGATGATTTATCATCCAGCACCCGCGGCAACGCAAAGTCTGGCCGGCGTTTGGTCGACTTCACCGGACGCCTTCAACTGGAGTGGCACGGCATCCCTGCCGGGCGATCTCCCACAGGGAATCCGCACCCTGCGCGCCACGGTTCGGATCGATAAGGCCGCCCAAGGCAGGACGATCGTGCTTCACGCGGTGGAAGATTCCTTGGGATTCCAAGGGGTCGTCATCAATGGGAATTTCGAGAAGCCCTGGGTGCGGGAAGGTCCTGAACTGAATATCAACATCACGCCATGGATCCGTCTCGACCAGGAAAACGAAATCATCCTGATCGATGCCGGCGCCAAGGATAAAGTAAGCGACATCTCCCTGGAATTTCACGCCCCGGGCACCTATCCCTAGCGAAACGGATGTGCCAAGCGACGGCCCCTTCCCGATTCCCATCGCTGCAAAGCAATCAATCGTCATGACTTCCACCTCATCCGGCCGGTGCGCGGGAGATTTCTCCCGTTTCGATTGTCTCGCACGGGAAGGCGAATCCCTGAAAGTCGTCTTCCTGGGGGGAAGTCTCACCTGGGGAGCTCGTGCCACCGATCCCCAAGTAACCTCCTACCGTGCCCTTATCGGCCAGCGCCTCCGTGAATTTTATCCGAAGGCCCACTTCACTTTCTGGGACGCCGCGGTTGGGGGCACCGGTTCCCAACTCGCCGTCTTCCGCCTCCAGCGCGATGTCCTGCGCCGTCAACCCGATCTCGTCTTTATCGACTTTGCCGTCAACGACCATCCCTTTACGGTCGATCCGGAACGGCTGGCCGCCTACGAATCACTGGTCCGCCGCGTCATCCTCGAAGCGGGCGCCCCCGTGGTCCAGATGATCCTCGGGCTCAAGCAGGACCTTGCCGCCACGCCCCCACAAAGCCGGCCGCTTGATGAGAAGCACAAGGAGGTCTCCCGTTTTTACGGCACGGGTCTCGGAGATTCGGTCACTCTGATGCGGGAAAGATTCCTGGCCGGCAAGATCGATCCGGACCAGGCATGGCCCTACTATCCCGATGTGACCCATCCCGGCGACAAAGGGTATGCGCTCTATGCCGAGGCGGGGTGGAATGCCTTTCTCGAGGCGGTCGGAGAGCGCAGGATTTGTCATGTCCCGGACAAGATGCTCCATCCTTCCACCTACATGAACTGGGTCCGCCGGCAACCCTTCGGATTGGGCCCGCTTCCGAAGGGGTGGAAGACAGGTCTCCCTCATGCGATGGGATTGGCCTATGACTTTTACATGTCCCGCTGGCTCGATGACATTGCCATCGCGGCATGTGGCGCCGAACCGATCCAGCTGGAGTTTCAGGGCTCCATGGCGCTCCTTTTTGGCGAGGCCACCCTTATTTCCGGCAAGCTGCTCGTAAAGATCGATGGCCAACCGGCTTGCGAACAAAACTCCGAAGGCCTCTACAATGCGCATTGTGCGGGCGGGAACATGCATTGGGTTCCTCTCCTGGCCCATAACCTTGATCCGGCTAAAAAGCATCTTTTGGAATTGATCCCTCAACTCACCGAGGGGCAGGAGTTGCGGATCGAAAGCGTTTGCGTCGCCGGAGCCCAGGGGGCCTCGGTCTCACCGGTTTCTTGACTCCCTCAGATGAAAAGCCGAATGATTTCAGCCGGTCGATGCCGCCATATCAGGAGTTCCTTTCGCGGCTTCGATTATTTTGCTTCTTCCCGTTGATTCGCGGTTCCATGGTTCTCTTGGAGCGCGTGAAATTGTTTGGGTTGCAATCCAAGTGATTTATAACTAATATACAATATGTCAGAAATGTCCTAATGGGGAGATGAGCGAAGCGTTGGTGTTTTTGGAGTGAGAAAATGGTGCAAATAACACATAATAAATGTCTTATGACGCAACGGTTGCTTTGGATTCCGATAATGGCCAATATGACGGGCGAAAAGGCAAAAGGGAAAAACATGAGGGAAAGGCGGTCGAAAGGTTTCACTCTGCTCGAGTTGATGGTTGTCATCGCCATCATGATGATCCTGATGGTTCTCTCGCTTCCTTCCCTGAGGGGAATTCTTGATGGGCAACGGCAGCAAGAGAACCTGATCCACATGGGACAGGTTTTGGAACAGGCACAGCTCGCCGCCCAGACTCGCAACACCTATGTTTGGGTCGGCATTGCTAGCCAAAACAGTGGAGGCGCCCCCCTCATGAGTGGCGGGGTGCCCGTCACGCTCGTCACGGTCGTCGGCGGTCTTACCGGATCTTCGGGCGACCTTGTTAATTCCGCCACGGTTCCCAATGCGACCGCCATGCTGCTTCTGCCGTCCCAGGTTTTTCGCAATGCCAGCTGCTCGCCTACCAACGGAAGCAGCCTGATCGATGCCAGCCAGATCAACGCATATAAGAATACGAACGCTCCCGCCGTCGCCACGGCTTCCGGCATCTTTGCCACTTCCTCCGACGCGGGCACTTCCCCCCTCGGCATCACCTTCACCCAAAACTGGCAGGGACAGCATATCACCTTCAGCAACGTCATCCAGTTCAACAGCATGGGACAGCCGATGGTCAATGCCGCCTCTTCGAATTGGATCGAGCTCCTTCTAGGGCCGTCGGTGGGAGCCACCGTCGCGAACAGCTCGGGGCTTCTCCTTTCGGGGCTGACAGGCAAAATAACCCTGATTCCATAGGCCGGGGGCTCCCGAGATTCAACGTGTCTTGCGATCGTGGCCTCATTTTTCCGCAGCCTCTTCCGCGTCCTAGGGGCGGCTCCGGCTTCACATTGATCGAGGTGCTCCTGGGTCTTGGCGTGATGACCTTTTGTCTAGTGGTCGTGATCGGCCTGATCCCCATCGGCCTGGAGACCAACAAAGAGTCGCGCGATGAGACCGACGCGATGAGCCTGGTCCAGATGATTGCCGCCGACTATCGGGCGGCAGGGATTTCGACCAATGCCTCTCCCCTTTTCGGCCTGCCGGCGTTGACCGGCCTCACGGTCGGAATCTCGAGCAATTTCTGGGTTGCGAACGATGCCGTCACCCTGACCAATCGGACCGCGGCGAAGTTCACCGTCGATTATGCGGTCAACTGTCCCGCCACCGGCAGCGCCGCCCCCTACACGGTCGGAGTCACCGTGACCTGGACCGGGAACTCGACCAACGGGCCGACCCAGGTGAGCACCGTCTTTGCCGTGCCTCAGAACGTGTCTTCCCCATGAACCGTGCGCACCCCATGCGGCCTCATGCGAACCGTTCCTTCACCCTCGCCGAGATTCTTGTCGCGATGGCGGTGGCGCTCCTGCTCTTTTCCATGCTCGCCCAGGTCGTCTCCCTGGTCTCCCGGGCCCTCCATGACGATTGGAAGAGGATGGATGCCTGGGATCAGGCGCGGAGCGTCTTCGACCGGGTCGGCTTCGATTGGAACGGGCGGGGCCGCAGTTCCCAGATACCCTCCTTTGTGGTGAAGCCGGTTTCCGGAACCGGAAATGACATTTTCGTCATGGTTTCGGCCGTTCCCTCGACCACCGGCAACCGGGTCTTCTCCGCCGTGCAATATGAGATCGATGCCACGGACGCCTCCGACGCCAGGACCACGGCCCTCCAACGGGGCAGCCTTGGATTTTCCTTCATCAATCCGTCCGCTCCGGTCAGCGATGGCAGCCTGACCAATCTATTCGAGCCGGCGGGATTCTTTTCGAGTTCCGATAATCCGGCCCCCTTCACCTTTCCCTCCACACCGGTGGCCGATCTATTCCAACCGCTGGGGGACGAGGTCTTCGCCGTCTCGACCGCCTTCCTTACCTCCGGATACACCAACACCGTCGGCAACTGGGTCCCGCCCGGCATTTATGCCCTTCCGCCCAACCTCTCCGTCAATCCGAGTTGGCCGACCACGACGAACCCCTGGCCGAGCACGTCGATCTCAGCCGGGATGAACGTGGTCGACCTCACCTCGACCAACATCGTGGCCATGGTGGTCAGCGTGGCGGTCCTCGACAAGGCCAGCCGGAGTTTGATGACCCCGTCCCAGTTCTCCGATCTGGCGGCGCTTTTCGCCTATCCGACGACGTCGACCAACACCCCCGTCGTCTATTGGCAGAAAAATGTTCTCACCGACGGTTTTTATCTCAACACCCCCAAAAGCGCCTACCAGGCCGTAAAGGTCTACCAGCGCTTTTATTACGCCCAATAAAGCAACGCTTCCATGACTGCCCCCTACCACGATCTCGAAGGCCAGCGCCACCGCCGCGACCTCTGGTTTCAAACCGTCCGCGACCACGTCGATGAAATGCTCAACCCTGACGGCACCGCCGTCATTCCTCCCTTCAATGCTCCCCATCGCGAGGCCCTTTGGGTCGCCGCCGCCCTCTACACCGGGGAGCAGAAGCACATCGACATCATCAATCGCGCCATCGCCCGGTGGCATGATGTCCTCCGGCTTCCCGATGCGCCGGGTTCCCGCGAGACCCATGGGTCCGACTTCGGCATCTTCCAATCGAACACGATGGTGCATCTCTTCCATCGCTTTTCCGACAAGATGACCCCGGAGGTCGAGAAGGTGATGCGGGTCCACCTCGGCAACGCCATTCGGACCTTTGACGGCTCCGGCCAGCCCGACACGAAATTCCACGGAGCCAACGATAACATGCCGATGATGGCGACCCAGGGGCTGATCTTTGCCGGTGAGATACTCGGAAATCGGGATGCGGTCCTGCACGGCCTCCATTACCTCCATCAGTTCCGTCTCCTCCTCTCCCGCTCGGCCTGGGCCTCCGAGTTCAACTCGTCGACCTACACCGCCGTCACCCTCTCCCATGTCGCCCAGCTCGCCAGCTTTGCCCGCGATCCCGAGGTGCGGGAACTCGCGCTCCAGATCGAGCATCGCCTTTGGGCCGAGACGCTTCTCCATTACCATCCTCCCACTTTCCGTCAGGCCGGACCCCATTCCCGTGCCAACTCGGTCAACTACGCGGGCCATAGCCATTGCCTCCAGATCCTGCTCTGGACGGCCTTCGGTCCCGAGCAGAGCGGGCGGGATTATATCCGGAGCTTCTTTCGGCCCGACGGGCGGGAGGTCGTCCACTTCGAGGGCTGTCCCCAGCAGAGCATTGCCGAATTCGTCCACTTCCTCGATTCGGATTTTCACATCCCGCCCGAGCTGGCCCGGCTCATCCAGGCCAGGAACTATCCCGCCCGCCTTCGGGGTCGCAGCGAGTCGATGGGCTCGTTCGGCCTCCCTGCCAACGTTTACCGCACCGAGACCTACATGGAAGAGGATTTCTCCCTCGGCACCTGCAATCTTCCAATGTTCGGCGGGGAGCAGACCGCTTCCCTCTTCGCCACCTATAAGCTCAAGCCGGAGACGCGGGACTTTCGGGACGCCGCCACCGTCTTCTTCAAGTACAATCTTTCCACCCTGGCCCACGGCCTCATGGAGCCTTCCTGCGACGGCAAGTCCCAAGGGGAGAAATTCGTCGCCAATAAAGGATGGGCGTTCACCCTCCAGAAGGAGAATGTCGGCCTCCTCCTGATTTCCCCCAACCTGGGCTCCGCCCCCCTGGAGACCGATACCCTGCGCCTGGAAATCGTCTTCCCCGCCCACTACGGGCGGATCACCCGGACCCTCATCGGCGGAGACGAGGCTCGCGATGGAGCCCGCGGCGAAAGCGCCGAGGTCGTCCCCGTCTCGATCGAGGCGGGCGAGGTCTACATCCACCTCCTGCCGCTCCTCCCCACCAGCCTGCCGCGCAACGCCGCGCTCCGATTCACCGAGCAGAATGGCCGCTACGAAGTCCTCGAACTGATCAATTACGAAGGGCCGAAGCGCGCTTTCTCCCGGGCCCAGCTCGAATTGGCGCTCAACGGCGTCGTCTTCACGATCGATTCGAAGAAGAAATACCGCTCACTGGAAGAGTTTCATCGAATCAAGTCGAAGGCCATTGTCACCGACTACTATTTTCAGAGCCTGCGCTTTTTCGAGTTTCGCCGGGAGGACGCCTGGTTTCAGGCCACCTACAGCCCCGCTTCCGGCGGCGTCCAGACCGAGGCCGTCGATGGGCGCACCGTTCCCCGGCCCGTATTCGAGTCGAACCAGCTCGACGTGGCCCGGCTTCCTTTCGTTTCCTGTCCCGTCCAGCCGAACTTTCCGCTCTTTCCGTGGAAGGACAGCCTGGAGGTTCGCTGGTATCCCGATAATTCCTGGATCATCGGCTCGCGGGGACTTCCCGACGAGCCTCCCTATGGCCGCCGGGTCGAGCGGCTCAAGGTAAAATAAACCGATGGATCATATGCCCCATCTGCCATCCGCCGATCATCCCGCCACATTCGCGCGTGAGGGGAGGGGACGCGGCAGCTTCGTCCTGCTGGCCGTCCTGATGGCGGTCGGGTTGGTGACGCTGCTCATCGTCTCCTTCCTTTCACAGGCCTCCCTCAGTCGGCAGATGTCCTTTTCCAGCTCGGGCCAAATGCGCGCCGGCATCGTCGGCCAGACCGCGCTGGATACCATTCTCGGGGATCTGTTTGACGAGATTGCGGCAAATTCCACCAATCCCCCAGGCGCGCCGAACCTCTTTATTCCGACCAATGGGACCTTCATGCCCGCTCCCTCGGGAATCAGCAACTCCATCAACGTCGTCAAGATCAGCATGGCCGCCAGCTCCTTCTGGAACGGAGGGGGGCCGGTCCGCGCCTCCGCGATCCCGACGACCGCTCCCGCGGTCAACGGCCGGTACATCGATACTGGCCGCTGGTCTCTGCCCGCGCTCTCCCCGAATCTGAGCGCGGTCCCGAATTGGATATACATCGAGCGGAGCGGCGTCGCGACCAATGCCGCCGGTCTTCCCTCGGCGGCCGTCATGGCTGAGTCCGGCACCACGAATTCCGCCTATGCCGTCGGCCGCTTCGCCTACGTCATTTACGATGAGGGCGCAGGGCTCGATGTGAATGTCGTCGGGCATCACAGCGCCGTTCCTGCGTCCCTGGCGAACGAAATGGCCAACCGGGGCAACGAAGGCTTCGTCGACCTGACCTCCATCGGCCTCACCGCGAGCCAGATCGATGCGTTGGTTTCCGCCCGCAATCCAGCCTCGGGCGCCAACGGCAATCTTTATCTGAATTACCTCCTGGGTCTCAATACGAACAGCGTTTCGACCAACTACAACTATATCGGCGTCACCAACATCAACTCGGTCCGCTACGGCGACGCGGCGGGCTTCATGACCAACTATCCCGGCGACCAGAAATTCCTCGGCCGGATGGATTTCCTCCGCTTCGCGGCGACCAACGGCATCACCGATGTCAACATCCTCTCAGCCCTGAGTACATTCACCCGGGAGGCGAACGCTCCGATCCCCGCGATTCCGCCAGGCACCACCAATGGAGCCGCCGCAGCCGGGCCTGCTTTCACCCCCAATGGTGGCGTCTATTCCTCCATTCCACTTTACACCGCGGCGACCACCCTCAATACCAATGCGGGCCTGCTCCTATATCCCGATAAGAGCCTCTTAGTGCCGGCTGGCACGCCGGTATTGCGGCGCCGCTTTCCCCTCAGCTGGCTGGCCTGGGTCGGTCCGAATGGCCCGGCCAACGGTGCGAGTGCCGCGGACGTCGATCTCGCCTTCGGACTGCTGTGGAATGCAACCGATAGCATCTGGACCTACGACACCAGTTGTCTCAGCTCCACCTGGTCGATCATGGATCTGACCCAGGTCGCCGCTCAGAACCGGTCGCCCAATTTCTTCGAGCTGCTGAACGCCGCCATCAAATTTCACACCTTGGGACAGGCCTCGGGCACCTTGGAAAACAGCCAGAACAACGGTTTTCCCCTGATGCACGAGGCCTTCGATCTGAACACCACGCTCCATCTCCTCCAGATCGGGGCGAATATTCTCAGCGAGCAATCGACCTCCAACTATCCCGTCCGGATCCGCCTGACGCCCCAGCCGACAGCCCTCCCTCCCCCCGTGGGCACCTCCGCTTATGTCGAGAACGTTCTGGCCTATACCAACGAGGTCTATGGCGCGGCCAATCTTCCCTATCCCTCCAAGGTCATGACCGTGGCCCAAAGGGAGACCGGCAGCAGCAAACCTTGGGCGGCCCAAAGCAATCCCAGCCCGCCCACCTCCTTTCCCTATGTGGAAATCAGCAGCGTGGGCATGCCTGCGGCCGTGGGGGCCTGCCTTAGCCCGACCGTTCCATATGGCGGCGTCGCTTATTTCTATCCCAGCGCTTCCGATTCCCGAAGCACCTACACCGACCCGGTTCTCAATTATTGGATCACCTTCGAGGTGTGGAATCCCAATCAGACCAACGCGAACGTGAATGGCCCGGTCCACTTCCGCATCATCCTGCCGAATGGCACCGATGCCACCGTGGGCGCGCTTGAACCCGCAAGTTACGTGGCAAACGATTACAAATACACCGTCGCGGGAGCCGCCGCATCGGGAGCTCCTCAATTGTACAATCTTGCCACCAACGCCTTTGACGCGCCCTTGACCGGCGCGCCGCCTGTGCCGGTTCAGAACAACACCTCCTCGTATCTCGCCACCGGCATCCTGCCCTGGAGCCCGACGACCAATGTCTTTACGCCTCCGGCCAGCATCCTGACCTCCACGCTCACGAACATTTCGTCGGAAGTCACCTTTAGCACCAACATGACGAACCCGACTCTGGTCACCCCCCTGAATCACGATGCGGCTTATGCGACGGGAAAGGACACCGATGCCTCGAATCCCTATCTGGCCGGCATTTTGATGGCCACGATGTTCGCGCCCGATTACGTCGATAACGCCGGCAAGATCACCGCCGTCAGCAGCGGCAACGCCACGAAGCTGGGCGGGACCGCCGGTACCGTTGCCACGCCGATCCCCCTCATGCCGACCTCGACTCCGGATGGGGTCGACTTTCCCGGCGGCGTCGGCGACCCGGCCTACAACGATCTCCTGGTCGCCCGCTACTCGGAAATAAGTCTGGGCAACGGCTCCAGCGATTTGAGCGAGATCAACGGATTCCTGGTTCAATACCTGAACGCGAACGGGAAATGGGTGACCTATCATCAGATCAAGCGTCCCCAGATCGGCTCCGTCGAATTCAACGGCGCGACGGGAACCGGCGGCGCCATGGGAAGCGCCAAGAATACCGGAGCCTCCTTGGCCAATCCCTTTCCGGACAATGCGATCGGGACCTTTGTCAGACCCGATCCGCGGGTCGATCGTTTCGGCGGCGCGGCGGGTTATGGGAACACCTTCACCAATTTATATGGGACCTACACGGCCCTCTTTCCCTTCGGCCAATCGATCTGGCCACCCTCGACGACTGGCACCACCATGGAGATTTCCGGCGCCAATCCTCCCTGGGTCGCTCCCACCACGAACTCGGTGGTCCCTTCCTGGACCTCCTGGACCTACTCCTCGCCTTATAATTTGACCAACGCTCCGATTGCGGCCCTGGCCCTCAACGACTCCACCCGGTACATGAGCTATACCGATCCCGACGGGACCACCCGCCCGGCCGACGGCTATTATTCGACCGGCCTGCTGCCCTACTCGACCAACTCGGGAAACCTCAGCCGGCCGGTCTTTCTCAGCCGGCCCTTCCGATCCGTGGCGGAACTCGGATACGTCAGCCGGGATCTCCCCTGGCGTTCGCTCGATTTCGCGTCGAATCCGAACATTGGCATCGCCTCATTCACGAACGCCGATGCGGCGCTATTGGACTACTTCTCGGCGAGCGATAGCACCGTCGTCGCGGGCCGGGTTTCCGGAGCCGCTCAAAATCCCCTCGTCTGGCAGGCCCTTCTTGCCGGGGCCGCGCTCGATCCGCTCAATGCCACCGCTTCCGCCACAAACACCATCAGCACCACCATGGCCGCCACGCTCGCCGGAGTGATCACCAACGCGCTCAGCCCCACCAATTCCTTCATGAACAAGGCTGACATCGTCAAAATCGGGCTGGCGACCACGAATAATCCCTGGTCCGCCTTCAGCGGGTCGCAGACCAAGATCGAGCGGGAAGGGCCGATCCGCGCCTTGGAGCCGGTCAACACCCGCACCTGGAACCTGATGATCGATGTCATCGCCCAATCGGGCCGCCTCCAAAGCGGAGCCACCGGGCTCAACCAGTTCGTCGTCGAAGGAGAGCGGCGTTATTGGCTCCATATAGCGATCGATCGCTACACCAAGCAAATCGTCGACAGCTATCTCGAGCCGATCTACGAGTAGCCCTGCTCGATCTTCCCATGCTCCTTTCCGCGATCTTGGCGGGATCGCGGAGAGGAAGAACCCGGGCGAACGCTTGCGGGATAGGGGCTAGCCGAAGTTTGCTTCAAATATACTTTATTGAATTGACGTGTTGCGGTCACGTGTCACAATCAAGTCATTATCGTTTAAGATGAAATATGTCATAAATGACAAGGCAAGCGGAGCTCCCTGGCTGGGAGACGGAGGTGGAGATTCCAAAATACCATTCAAAGGGGTTTCAATGAAAAATTCGGCATCGGATTCCAAATCCCGGAAAAGTCCCTTTTTTAGCCTCGGTCGAGGTCGGAGTCTCCTTTTGGCCTCTTTGGCCTGGGGCCTCGGTCTTTCCCTGCTTCACGCGGATTGGGAAATCGTCCCGCCGAACTCCCTGTGGGCCTGGCACGGTGCCGGCACCGGCATCTACGATTACGATCCGGCTTCCAATCTCTCCTCCTACTGGGCCAATGGAGTGATCAATAACACCTTTTACGAAAATCTGAATGGGTACAGTACGAACCTCACGTACGGTTTCGATGAACTCATCTATTTAAACAACGGCACCACCACCTACGATCCGAGTTCGTCCCTCTCCTTCACCGCCAATTCCTTCTACGGCACCAATTACTGGGCGCTTCTCGGTTCCGCCACTGCTACTGGAAACACCTTGACCCTGAATGGCAATATCTACGCGCGCAGCTTATATGGCGATGCCGCCGCCTCTACCACCGCCGCCGGGCAAATCGCCAGCGCGGTCTACATCGGCTATGCTTCGGTCGGCTCTACTGTGGCTACCTACATGCTCCCGATCAACTTGAACGGAGCTACCCGGACATTCTATTCGGAACTCCTATCGCAGGCTCTCGGCACTGCCAATGGCAAAGACGGAAGCGGCCTTTTCATCGATAATGCGATCACGGATACCGTCGGCGGCATCCCTGGCACCGATGGGATCAACAAGACGGGATATGGAGCCGTGATCCTGGGCGGGGACAATACGTTCACCGGCGCCGTGAACGTCCAGGCGGGTACGCTGGAATTGGCCAACCAAGGATCTCTCGCGTCGTCCACGGTCATCCTCGGGGGAGGAACCGAATTGATCATGGGAGACAACTTTTCGATGGGGTATGCGGCTCCCACGGGCGGTGTGGGCGCCGTGGCATTGACTATGGCGTGGAATGGCACCACCGGCACGTCGGGGCCGACGGGTAGCGAGGTCACAGGCCTGACCGGTGATGGGAATCGTCTCGACGTCAATGGCACGGTGGATCTTCAGGGAGCCCTGATTATGTCCGCGGCTGGGGCGGGGCGGGATGTCAGCACCACGGCCACGACCGGTAGTGACACCTTTGTGGTGAGCAGCGCGGGCAGCATCGCGGTGGGCGATCTCATCGGAGTGGCCACGGGAAACGCCGTGCCAACCATCGACGGAACGGTCACGGGCATTAGCGGCACGACCATCACGCTCAACAATACCGTCAGTATTCCCGCCAGTTCCAACATCACCTTTGCGGAAGTGCAGACCTTGGGAACGGTCAATCTTCAAAACGGCTACAATATATTCCAGCCCCAGTCGAGCGGTGTCACCGGCTCCAACTACTACAATAGCGCCGTCATCAACATCGCGACCTTGAATCGCACCGCCGGCACCACAGTCGATTTCGAAGTCAACACCCCGCAAAATGCCGGTACGACGACTGGCACCTTCGGCACCAATTACGGCCTGCCCTACAATGAAGCCGATGTCACCTTCACCAATGCCCCGGCGATGATCGGCGGCATTATTCCTTGGGCGAATGTCTCATACAATACGGGATATGCCTTCGACAATTCTTCCAACGTCCCCAACGGTTTTGCCACCCTTGCCCAGGGCAGCGAGCTGGGGACGACCGTCTGGTACGTCGTCCCGCTTCCTTCCGGGGACTACACGATCTATAGCGCGACGAATTCCATGTCCGGCGCCGCCAGTACGAATGCGGTTCCCATCAATGCCGAGACTGCCAGCGTTTATACTCAAACAATCGCTAGCGCTACTGAGATCAATTCGCTCTTCACCACGGTCGGAACCCTCACCCTCACGGGCAGCGGAACCCTGCAAATCGATTCCGGCGCCATCATGATCAATGCGGGCTTCGTGGATAACGGCGTCACGCTCAGCTTCAACAACCAGGAAGCGATCATCCAGGGCAGCGGCAGCACGGCTGCGATCACGATTAACGCCAATATCACGAATGCCAGTGATCTCGTTATTTCGGGGGAAACGGGTGTGGAGTGGAACGTCCTCAATCAGCCGGTCGGCTTGGCCACTTTGGAAAGCGTCGGCATCACTCTGGGTGGAGTGGGGAGCTGGACCGGGGGGACCTACATCGATTCGAATCGCCTGATCATCGGCGCCGGCAACACCGCCGCGATCCCGACCACCAGCGATGTCTTTATCGGTTCCACGGGAGTCGTGGGGCAGTCCTATACCGATGCCGGCGTGCTCGATCTCAACAACAACTCGATTACCATCGGGGCTCTTTCCGGGAGCGGCTTGGTCGATTTCGCCAGCGTCACCGCCACCGCCTGGGTGGTGGGCAACGATGTAGACACGCTCACCATCGGCAATTCCAATGATTCTGGGACCTTTTCCGGCTCGATATTGAATACGCTCTCGACCTACCTCCCCTACCTGGGGAATTCGGTTACGGGGAGCATCGTCAAGACCGGCACCGGTACGGAGACCTTCAGCGGCCTCAATCTCTATGAGGGCACCACCTCCATCGACGAAGGGACCTTGGCGGTCTCCGGTACCGGCACCCTCGGCATCGAGTCGGACGTCACCATCGGCAGCGGAGCGACGCTCGATATCTCCGGCGCCTTGGTCGCCATCACTGGAGCGAGTGGGGCGACGGTCTCCCTCGGTTCCCTGGCGGGAGCGGGTACCGTCAACCTCGGGGCGAATTACCTTTCCACCAGCGGGGACGATAGTTATACCTCCTTCACCGGCGCGATCGACGGCAGCGGTGGCGGCATCGTCAAGAATGGCTATGGCACCCTCACGCTGGCCCTGAACGGGACGGGGAACACCGATTGGACCACCGAGATCGATTCCGGCACCCTCCTGCTCGATCACAGCGGCTCCAGTGGCGCCGACCTCGGCCCCGATCTCGGTACCGGCCTCATCCTGGGCGGCGGCTCCCTGCAGATCCAGGGGGACGCCACCTCGGGCACGACTGAGACCGCTGGCGGCCTCACGGTGAATGCCGGCGGCTCGACGATCGGCATCGCCGACAGCGGAAATACCGCCACCCTGGCCCTGGGCGCCATCACTCGGGCGGCTGGCGGAACGGTCGATTTCAACGCTTATACCGGTGGCATCATCACCACCACGATGACGAATACCAACGGCATCCTCGGCGGCTGGGCCACCGTCAACGGCGAGACCGATTGGGCGCAGAGCGGCTCCTCCGGGACCAATGCCATCACCGCCTACACCGGCTACTCCGACGCCGGGACGGCGGGGAACTGGATCTCGACGAACAACCTCAGCGACCTCAGCGCCGCTTACAACTTCACCGCCGGTGCCGCTACCAGCGTCAATTCCCTGCGGATCAACAACGGCTCCGGCGCGGGCAACATCAACTTGACCGGATATGGGCTGACGGTGGGCAGCGGCGGCATCCTGGAAACGGCCAACGTCGGCGCCAATAACTTCAACATCAGCGGGGGCTCCCTGACCACCGGCACCAGCCAGGATTTGATCTTCATCCAGAACGATACGCTGGGCGCCTTGAGCGTTTCCTCCGCGATCGGCGGGGCGGGCGGCCTCACCAAGTCGGGCGCCGGCACCGTCATCCTCTCCGGGAACGAGACCTACACCGGAGGGACCACGGTCAATGACGGAGATCTCGTACTGACGGGCGGCGCCACCCTCGGCGCCGGGACATCGCAGTTGACGGTCGCCAACGGCGCGGTCGCCGATCTGAGCGGCACCGGGGCCACCGCCCAGGCCGCCTCTTCCATCGCCGGCAGCGGTCTCATCGTCCTCAATACCGGGGGATTGACCGTCGGCAGCGCCTCCGATACCGGTTCGACGGTCGATACCTTTTCCGGCCAGATGTCGGGCGCCGGTGGCTTTACCAAGACAGGCCTCGGCACCTTGATCCTGAACGGAGCCCAATCGACCGACGGCTTGGGAGCGCCCAGTATCGCCGCCAACAACAGCTACACCGGAGCGACGAAGATCAACCAGGGCACCGTCGAGATCGTCGGGCTGGGCACCCTCGGCCACAACTCGGCGGTGACGATCACGGGCACAATCAATGGCAGCACTACCCTTGCCAACGAATCCTTCGCCTCCGGGGCCACCACCATCACGGTGGCGAGCGCCACCGGTCTTGCCGTCGGAGATACCATCACTGGAGCAGGCATTCCTTTCGGAGACATCATCTCCGCAATCAGCGGCACGACCATTACTCTCACGAATGCGACCACCGGGGTCGGTACGGACGTCACCCTCACCGACGTCCCCAACGAAACCTTCGCTCCGGCGACTCTCGATCTTTCCCGGGCCGACAACCAGATCTCCCTCGGTTCCCTGGCGGGCACGGGCACCATCATCCTCGATCCTTTCGGCCTGAGCATCGGCGGCAACAATACGAGCACGAGCTTCTCCGGCACCTTCGTCGGAACAGGCGGGATCATCAAGACCGGCAGCGGCATCTTCACCTACAGCGGAGCCACCGCGCCGCTGACGAGTCCCACCGATCTCGCCGGGGGCTGGACGATCGATCAGGGAACGATCGATTTCGATTACAGCACCAATGCCGCCACCAAAATCACCAATGGCACCACCCAGACCACCACATTGGGAGGCGGCACGCTCGAGATGAACGGGAACGCTACGACGGCCGTGACCGAGACCGATTATAAGACGTTGTTTGCCGCCGGCGCTTCCAGCATCGTGCTCGACGGCAATGGAGCCGCCATGACCTTGAAACTCGGGGCAGTCACCCGCAGCACCGGGTCCACGGTCGATTTCAATACGGTCGAGAATTCGGGAGCTACGGGAGCCCTTGCCATTGACTATGCTCTCGCTACCACTAACGGAATTCTCGGGGGCTGGGCCACTTTCAATAACGAGAGCGGTTGGGCGACGGACACCGGGGCGAACACGGCGATCATCGCCTACACCGGCTACACCGATGCCGATACGGGGGCCTGGAGCACGGCGAATAACCTCAGCGACACTAGCGGCGTCTACAACGAAACCCTGACTGCGGCCACCAGCGTCAACTCCCTGCGGATCAACAACGGCACTGGGGCGGGCTCGATCAACACCGGGACCTTTGCCCTCACCCTCACCAGCGGCGGTCTCCTCGAGACATCGAGCGTGGGAGCCAATAACTTCACCATCAGTGGTGCTGGCGCCCTCGTCAGCGGTACCACCGACCTGATCATCATCCAAAACAATACCCAGGGAACGATGGACATCACGGCCGCGATCGGGAAAACCGGCTCGGCGGGCTTCGCTCTCACGAAGTCGGGGGCGGGCACCCTCATTCTCGATAACACCAATGTGTATACCTATGGCACTTACGTCGATGCCGGCACGCTCCAGTTGGGCAACACCGATGTCACCGCGACCTTGGGCGGCGGCGCGTTATATGTCGCTGCCGGGGCCACGGCCGATTTGTCCCGCGTGACCTCCGTGACTTTGGCTAACTCGGCGATCCCGCCAAGCGGGGCGACCACACTGCCTGCCTTGTCGGGCGCGGGCAACGTCATCACGCCGAGCGGCAGCCTGAACGTCAATCTGACCGGTATCTCGAATTTCTCGGGCGTGATTTCCGGAACGGGCAGCCTGAACAAGAGCGGGAGCGGCACCCTGATCCTCTCCGGGGCGAACACCTATACCGGAGGAACCACGATTTCGCAGAACGCCCTGCTGCTCAACGGAGGTTCCCTTAATTCCGCCGTGTCGTTCAATGGAAACACCGTTTTCGGCGGCATCGGCACCGTCAACGGGGCGGTCAATGTCGGAGGATCGCAGTCTCCGCTGCTTTATGTCGGGATCCCGGGCAGCGCCAACGCCGGTGTCCAGGCAGTGGGTACATTGACCAGCGGAGCGTTGACCCTGTCGTCGAATGCCACCATCGATTTTGTCCTGGGCAGCTCGGCTCAGGCGGGAACCACCTACTCGACCTACATCGTCAACGGCGCCCTCTCGCTCGCAAACTCTACCTTGCAGCTCACCACGCTCGACGGCTTCCAGGCGGGAACCTACCAGCTCTTCTCCGATACCTCCGAGACGGGAACCTTCAGTTCCGTCTACCTCAACGATTCCAACTCGGCGCTCGATCCCTCGCTCTACCAGATCAGCTATAACGGGGACTACGTCGATCTGACCATCGATTCCCTGGCCGTGGGCACTTTGGCCGTTCCGGAGCCTGGCACTTGGGCATTATTGGGAATCGGGAGCCTGTTCCTGGCCCTGCGGGCTCGTTCCGCGCGGCGCGGGTTTAAGGGCGGGACGATGGCCTGAGCGGAAGCGACGGCTCTTTTTGCCCAGCATCGGGAAATGAACTGCCAGCCGGTATTGAATTTGCACCGGCCGCTCCTCCAGAAATAATCGCGTCAATTTTGACTATACAGGCAAACTCATTTGTGTACTATCGTCAAAATTTTAAATATTACTTGCTTCAATAACTGACTGTGAAATCCGTATTTATCGGTGGCGGAGCCCATCGGCTTTTCAGTATCCTACGCGCCGCCATGGCTGAGAAAGGCCTCTTCGACAAGGGCGAAATCTGCATTTACGATCTCGACGGCGAACGCGCCGAGGCCATGGGCCGTCTGCTCATGAAGACCCCGGAATATGCGGGGATCGATTGCAAGATCACCTGGCCCGCCTCACTCGATCGGGCGCTGGCAGGGGCCGACACGGTTGCCGTCATTCTCGCTCCCGGTACCGCTTTGCTCAACGAATTGCAGGTCTCGGCCTGCGATCGCCATGGCTTCCTCCCCTCCGACAACGTCTCCCCCGTTGGATCATTGCTCGGCGTGAAGGCCTCGGGAATATTCCTCGACTTGGCGCGGCGCATGGAGCGCTATTGCCCGCAGGCATGGTTGCTGGACTTCGTCAACCCGATCGCCGTGCTCAGCGGCATGATCAACAAGCATACCAAAATCAAGGCGCTCGGCCTCTGCGGCGGCTTCACCAATCATATGTGGGATATTTCCCGCATCCTCGGAAAGGACGGGATGCGGCATGACATCGAGGTCGATGTCGCCGGGGTCAATCACCTCAGCTTCATCGTCCGCGGAAAGATCGGGGACGAGGAGATTTTCAGCAAGCTCGACCGGGCATTGACCCGGAAATGGAAAATGTGCCCCTTGGACGCTCGTTGGGACAAGGCCGGAAAGGCGAACGCCACCCGCAGCGTCACCCATCTCGTTGATATTTATCGGCGTCTAGGCGTCCTGATCTTCTCGACGGAGGGAGACGGGATGGCTCACTTGGAATACGAGGAGACCCTCGCGGAGCATCAAAAGGGGCGCAAAGCCAAGACCCGCGCCCAGATCGAGAGTCAAATCCGGAAGTGGCGAAAAGGCCGTTCGGAAAAGAACGCGTGGTTTGCCTCCCATCTCGACCGGGATTTGGACGCCGAATTCTGGAAAGCCCAGCGCAGCGGCGTTCTCAGCCGGGCCGAGGATGATGTCTTCCTGCGCGCGCTGCGGGGAATCGGCGGCGTCGAGCGGGTCCGGATCGTCACCAGCCGCATCAATCATGGAGCCATCGAGGGACTGCCGAACGATGCGGTCTGCGAATACAGCCAATTCCTTCATCGGCAGAGCATCGAGCCGACCGGTTGCCACCGGGTGCCGTCGGTAGTCCACGGAATCATCGCGAGCCTCGCGGTCCATCAGACCATGGTTGGAGACGCCTGCGCCACGGGAGATCCGAAGATGCTCGCCCATGCCTTGGAAGCCTATCCCATCCGGCCCCATTCCTCCGCTTCACGCAAACTTTTCAAGGATCTCATCAAAATCGGCCGGGCGGATTTCCCGAAGTCGTTGCGGGGAGCCGATGCCTACCTTTGATTCCTATCGTCAATTTCAACCCATATATCCTTCACATTTTATGAAACGCCAAATGCTTCTCACCGCCGGACTGGGCCTTTTGCTCGGTCTTTCCTCCCTTTCCCTCCACGCGGAAACCTACACCTACCCCCAGCTTGTCTCCCGGCTCACCGACATGGAGCAGCTCGCCCTTCTTCCTCCTCCCGGAGAAACCACCGGGCTCTCCTCGAGCTATGACCGCAACAGCCGCTACGACGCGGCGACTGATCAATATATCAATTGGGGTGCCAATGCCGACGGTAGCGGCATCATCCGTCAGGAAGGAAATCTCAGCGTCCTAGCTGAGATCAACGGTCCCGGCTGCATCTGGCGAATGTGGTCGGCCACGGCGGCCGCCGGCGGCCATGTGAAGATCTACCTCGACGGCTCGGCGACTCCTGTGACCGATCTTTCTTTGATCGGCTATTTCGATGGAAAGACCGCTCCTTTCAATCGCCCCAATCTGGTCTACATCCTCAAGAACGCCGCTCCGGGCAACCCTCCGGGCTTCGATAACTACACGCCGATCTCCTTTCAGAAATCGTGCAAGATCGTTGCCGAGGCCAATTGGGGAAATTACTACCAGTTTACCTACACGAAGTTCGCTCCCGGCACCATCGTTCCCACCTTCCACATGGACCTCTCGAGCGAAGACTCCGCCGCGCTCGACCGGGCGAATGAAATCCTCGGTCATTGCGGCCAGCCTGCCGCCTCCGCTCCGGGGACGCAGACGGAGAATCAGGCCGTCAAGGTTCCCGCGGGAGCTTCGGCCGTGGTCGCCGATCTTTCCGGCGAGGAGGCCATCACCAATCTCCGGGTGAAGCTCGACCTTCCCCCAGACCCCGAGGCGCAGCGCGTCCTTCTGCGGCAGCTCGTCATCCGCATCACCTGGGATGGTCAAAAAGACCCCGCCGTCTGGTCGCCTCTTGGCGATTTCTTCGCCTATGTCGGTGGTGCCGATACGTTCCAGTCGCTTCCGGTTGGCCTTTTGACCGATGGGACCTTTTACAGCAGTTGGTACATGCCCTTCGCGAAAGGCGCCAAGATAGAACTGGTGAACGAGAGCGATAAAGCTGTGTCGACCGCTTGGGAGGTTTCCCACGCGCCGTTGACCCATCCCATCACCGCCTACGGCCGCTTTCATGCGAAATGGCACCGCGATGCCTTCCTGATCGAGCGCCATGACCGCGTGCCCGACTGGCCTTTTCTCATCACACAGGGACGGGGACGGTTCGTCGGTTTCCATCTCCACGGCTGGAATCCACGCGGTGGTTGGTGGGGTGAAGGCGATGACAAGTTCTTCATCGATGGCGAGAAGTTCCCTTCCACCTTCGGCACTGGTTCCGAGGACTACTTCGGCTACGCCTGGAGCAGCGCCAAGCATTTTTCCGAACCCTATCATAATCAGATCCTGAACGAGGGGAATACCGGACACTTCGATGACAACCGGTGGCACATTCCCGATTCAGTGCCGTTCCAGACCTCCTTCGAAGGATGCATCGAAAAGTATTTCCCCAACGATCGTCCGACTCTCTACGCCGCCGAGGCCTTCTGGTACCTCTCCCCGGACGGGACGGACCCCTATCCGCCGGTTCCGGTCGCCGACCGGATCGGCTATTGGAAGCCCCTCGACCTGCATTACGTTCTCGGTGCGATCGAGGGGGAGGAAATGCCCGTTGTCAGTCCGATTTCAGCGGATGCTCCCCATCCTCAGGACATGTTCGAGTCCGGCGATAAATGGAGCGGCGACCGGCAGCTTTTCTGGGATCCGGCGACGACGGGAGAAAGGCTCAACCTCGGACTGCTTGTCCAAGTCAGCGGGAAATACCATCTTCTGGTCCATCTGACTCAGAGTCCTGATTACGGCGTCTTTCAGTTCTATGTCGATGGAGCCAAGGCCGGCGTTCCCATCGACCTCTATAAGGCGCAGGTTGATGCCCTTGAGCCGATCGACCTGGGGGGCTTCGACCTCAAGGTCGGGCGTCATGTGCTAACTGCCGAACTGGTCGGAAAGAACGATGCTTCGAAGTCTTCAAGCCTCGGCCTCGACTACTTCCGTCTCGTTCCCCAGCGCTGATCGTCCGTGTGTGATCTTCCGAATACGGCAAGCGCCCCGCTTGCCGTATTCGTGAGGATCGGCGGAAATCGATCGATCTTTCCGCCGGGTCTTCGACGGTCTGTTGGACGAAGGAGCGCCGCTCGCTATGCTTTGCGGATTCCCTGAACGCATTCCCATGAAATTCAAAAACGACGTTCCTTTTCTCCCCGTCGGCCTCGAGCAGAGCCAGCTCAGCTTCTCCGGAGGCCGCCTCTTGGCCAGCATCGCCAATCACGGAGGATTCACCCATATCGATTATTTCGGCGAACAACGCTTTGGAGACACCCGCCTGTTCACGGGCGATCCCATTTCCGCCTGGGGACAGCTCTTTCGCCTCTGCCTCTCCGTCGACGGCGCTCTCTATTACCTCGATTTCCAGCAGACCAGCATCTATCCCTTCGGCTACAGAAGCCAAAGCACCTTCAACGGAGTGACCGTGAGGCATGAGCTCCTCCTGCTCAACGACGCCCTGGTGCAGCGCATCAAGATCCTGCGCAATCCCAAGAAGCGAAAAGTATCCGTCGCCGTTTTCTTCATGGGACACACGCGGGTTAGAAAACCGACGCGAAAGTGGACCGGGTTCGAGGCCATCTCCCCGGAAAATATCTTCGAGGGCGCCGCGATCGATCGGCATTCCGAGGTCGCCGCCGCCGGCAGCCAGTTCTCCATGGGCTTCAAGACCGAGCAGGTGATGGATTCGGAAACCTACGTGGCATTGACGGCCGATCAGCCGCTCCGCTTCATGCAGCCCAACGAGATGAAGCAGAATCTCCATACCGGCTTCTTCAAGGACGAGCTCACTCTTTCCATCGTTTTCGGGCACTCCGATCATAACCGCTTTTTGAAGCGGGTTCGCGAAATTAAAAGGACCGCCGGGCTGGAAGCCGATCGGATGCTCGCCGCCCATGAGCGAAACCTTCGGAAACCCTCCATCACCCTTTCCAACAAGCCGGTACAATCGTTTCTCGCGAATACCCGCTCGATGATGGACGCGATGAAAATCAAGGATTTCCCCGGCGGCATCCGGGCCGCCAATTCCGGTTATTGGATCTGGGGCTGGGACAGCCTGGTCTACAGCCACGTTCATGGCTTGCTGCGCGACAACTCGTTCGGAATCGAGATGCTGGAGTTCTTCAAGGAACACTCCGATCCCGAGATCGGGCTCTTTCATTCCATGACGCTCGATCGGAAGCCGTTCCTGGCGATGGCGTTCAACGCCCAGTGCCTCTACGCCGTGGTGCTCTATGACGTTTATCTCCAGGGCGGAGACAAGGCGGTTCTCCGCGCCTATTTCGACTTCGCAAAAGGCCTGGTCGACCGCGCGGGACGGGACGAGGTCGGCGCCACCGGCCTGGTTCATGGCTTTTCCATCTATCCCGACGCCGTGGCGACACTGGGCGAAACCGGTGAGGACATCAGCGCGATGAACAACTCCATTTACTTCCAGGCATTGCGCGCCATGGAAGCTCTTGCGAGGGAGCTCGGGCGGGAGGCCGAGGCCGAGGATTTGAAACGGCGGGGAGATCGCCTCCTGACGAATTTCGATCGTTTCTACGATCCCAAGCAGGGATTCTTTTATACCTCCATTTCATCGCGTGATTTCCAACCCCGGCCCCATTACGGCGCCCATTCCGTTTTCTGGATCACGCCCTTCGCCCGGGAACTGGTGGCGTCTCACGTCGCGCCGATCGCCCGTTTCATGAGGAAGCATCTGTGGATGAAGCACGGCTTCCGGCTCATGCCGACTTGGGACTTGGGCTACATGCGGGACGGCTGCAACAACGGCTACTATGATCCCTACGTGGAGCGGTTCTATAGCGAAATGATGAAAATGACCCGGAGTGAGGGAGGCATTGCCCATTTTCTCTCCAACGTCCAATGGTTTTGGGATCAATTGAACGTTCCCGAGGCGATGACGGCCGAGATGGAAAATCACGGCATCACGGTCGATTGCCCCGGGCGCCAGCAGCTCTTCGGGGCGAAGGTCTGGTATTCGATCTTCTTCCATACCTTGGCCGGGATCGAGCTCGACTGCGAAGGGCTTTCGTTTTCCGCTTGCCGCATGGAAGAGATCGCCATTCGGGACCTCCAGATCCGAGGATATGGCCTCGACATCAAAATCACCGGCCGTGGCTGGAAGATCGAACGCCTCCTCTTGAACGGAAAAATCATCCCGGCGCCCTTCAAAATCCCGTTCCGCGACCTGAAGCGGAAAAACATTATTTCTCTTCGCCGCAAGTAGGGGGAGCCTGAAGCGGGCGCAGCGCGGCCAAAGAGGCTCTAATTCGCCGCCTGCACATTCAGCACGGGCTGATCTTCGGCCCGCAGCTTCACCCGCTCCCGCTTGAACTCGATATCCTCCCCGTCCAGCAATGCCGGAGCCGCCTTCGGTGTTCGGCGGGGCCGCTCGATCAGATCGGTCTCCGTCAGCCGCCCCGATCGGTCCAGCCGGTACGTCCGAAGCTGCCACGGCCCTATTTCCAAGGGGAAGACCGCCCCCTCGATGGAAAGCCGGAAATGGGACTTTCTCCCTCCGGTCTCCCAGAGGCGGACAATCAGGAACTCGCCCCGTTCCGATTTCTTCAAGGCCGAGACCATGACATTTTGCGCGTCGACCGAAAGGAACGGGCGGCGGGATGAAGGATGTACACGTCGCTCGGTGGGGAAATAGATGAACGGCTCGAGCGGCACATTCTCCTCCCATGCGGCGCGTGCCGTCATCTCGCTCGATGCGGCCTTTTCGCCGAACAGGAAGGTGAACTTGGCCATGCGGATGCCCTGATCTTGGCGGAGAATGTAGCGGTTCAAGAAGCGGTCGCAATCGGGGGAGAAGTTATGCTCATGGGCCCCGTAGCCGGGGCTTCGGAGGATGCTGAGGCGGAGCCGATTTCCGCGCCGGGCATAGCCGTGGGAACCGTGGGAGACCACCGCGAAGGCATTTTTTCCGGTCCCGTTCGAGAAACGGAGGAAGCGTTGGAAATCGAGTTCTCCGCCGCCGGCTTCAATTTCCGTGTCGATGCTGTAGCATTTCTCGGTCTCCACGGTTTGAAGCTCAGGATCGTGCGCCAGCTCCAGCCGGAGCATTTTATCGTGTTCCGCCCAGAAGACGGTCTGTTCGATCCGGAAGACGGGCCGGCGCTTGTTGATGATATAGTGTTGGACGATGTAGGAATGGCCATGGACGAAGATCGCTTCCACCTTCACCCGGACCGGACCGTCTTCGATGATCGAGAGCGGGGCTTTCCCCCGGAACCCCGGGTTCACATGGCTGGAGCCGATGATCCGGGCAGCCTCCCGGGGCGTCGCCAATCGAAAGCGTCCCGTCGGGGCGCGCCATTCGGGAATCGTCGTCCAGCTATGGTTGATGTCGTCCGATACGATGGGACGGAAGGAGGGGCCCGTCAGGACCGCCCGGCCCTCTTCCTCAATCCGATCGATCAGTCCGGTTCGTAAATTGAGCTTCACGCGGAGCCCCGCCTCCGTCTCGAACCAACCGTCCTTCGGCAACGCGGGAGTCCGCCAACGGAAGATCTCCTCCGCCGGCAAGATCCGGTAGGCGGCGTCAAAGCGTTGGTGGGAGAAAGGAGGAATCGTCGCCAGGAACACCGCGCGGCGCCGCCATTCACCCCAATGCCGGTTGAAGAGATTCTCCTCCGCCTTTTCGAATTGGGCCGCGAACTTTTTCCCGTTTTGAGAAAGACTCCGCTCGATCCCGTCCATCCCGGTCTGCCGGTCCGTCCCGTATTCGATCTCCACCTCCTGGGTCACTTCCCAGGCATGGGGATTGAAGATGAAGATCGGGGTGATATTCCGGTCGGAGAGCTTTTCCTCCCGCAGCAGCGAGACCAGGACCTCCGCCTTCTTGCGCCGGAGGATCTCCTCCGCATGGCCCAGGAGATTGAGGCTGTCCTCCTCCACTTTGGGAATGCCGGAACCGGGGAGAATATCGTGAAATTCGGCAAAGAGAATGTCCTTCCAGGCCACCTTCAGATCGGCTTCGGGATAAGGGTGCTTCTTCTTCCACCATGCCATCGCGGCCAGTTTTTCCGTGAGATGCATCAGGTTTTCGAGCTGTCGATGCCGCGTCTTCACCCTCTGCATCGAGGTATAGCAACCCTGATGGATCGGCCCGAAATCGCCTCGGAAAACCGGCAGCGTCTTTCTTCCCCGCGCCTTGAGCGTGTGCTTGAAAAAAGCTTCGGGCGTCGATTCGATGAATTCCACCGCGGGGAATTGTTCCGGGAGCTTGCGGAGATCGGCGTATTCCTGCCGGCTGGGCCCCCCGCCGTGGTTGCCGATGCCCCATAGAAACATGAAATCCCCTTCCGCCTTATGGAATTCGCCCCAGTTTCCTTCACGCCAATTCTGGCCGATCTCCCCCTGGGTCAGGTAATGGTCATCGCTGCGGCGAGCCAGGACCTCCGCCCCGGAGGCATGCCGCCAGCGGAACGCGCCGAGCGGGAGCGGCAGGCTGCCCCGGTTTGGACGGCAGAAGATGTATGAATCAAAGCCGCATCCCTCCAGGATTTGAATCATCCCTTGCGGATGCCCGAACGAGTCGAAATTATAGGCCGTCGTCGGCTCCACGCCGAATTTTTCCTGGAAATAGAGTTTCCCCACCAGGAATTGCCGGATCATCGATTCACCGGAGGCGGCGATCATATCGGGTTGGAGATAGGCTCCTCCCGCGATATGCCATTGCCCCGTCTTCACCAGCTTTTGGATGCGCCGAAAGAGCTTGGGATCATTCCGCTCCACCCATTCGTAGAGGAGCGATTCGTTATGATTGAAGACAAAATCGGGAAACCGGTCGCAAAAATCGGCGGCAACGCGGAAGGTGGAAATCGCTTCGGTCAATCCCTCTTCCCAAGGCCAGAGCCAGACCGGATCGAGATGGGCATTGCAGACCAGGAAGCATTTCTGCTTCCGGGCCGTGGAGAATCCCTGCGCGGGAATCGGTTTCCAATCATCCCCATTTTTCGGGGCGTCAAAGCGCTTTCGATCGTGCATCGAACAGATAAAGTTTATTTTATAAAATGTGATTATTGCGTTAACAATCACTGAGTCATCTTAATTTAATTATATATATGTCAAATATGACAAGAAGAGCCGTCTGCGGCAATGACAAACTGGAACGATGAGAAAAAGCCGATCCGCGCCCCTCAAGGATTTCCCAATTTCTCGTCGAGCCAACGCCAGGCGCGCCGGTCGAACTCGGACGACCAGTCATGGCCCAGGCCGGGGAGGGGAATCAGCGTCTTATCCGTCGACCCGAGCCGATGGAAAATAGCGAACACCCCCGTGGGAGGCGAGACGCCGTCGACGAGTCCGGAATTCATCAAGACAGGGCATCGGACTTCGGGCGCGAAGTTCATGGTGTCGTAATAGGATATGCATTTCTCTTCGGGAGTCTGCGGCGGGAGGGGGGGCAGCTCTGTTGCCATGCCGTTATCGGGTGCCGCTCCAGTCTTTGCCGCCAGATTGCAGGCGGTGGCCCACCGGGTGTAGGGCATGTTTCCATAATGGGCGATCGCCGGGACGATGGCGGCGATACGAGGATCGAGCGCCGCCATGGCGACTGTCAGCCGCCCTCCCTGGCTGCCGCCGACGACGACGATCCGCTTCGGATCGATGTCGGGCCGGGAGGCGAGATAGTTGAGCGCCTGGAGGGCGTTGAGATAGAGGTGACGGTAGTAAAAGGCCTCGGGAGGCTCGAAGGTGAAGTGATCGTAATAACCCGAAAGCGTCGGGTACGTTCCCTTCAGATCGACGTCCTGCCCGTGAACCTGGATATCGAGGGCGAGGTAGCCGTGCCGCGCATGCTCCAGCGGCATCGGTCTTGCGCCGAAACCGGCCCCCGGCAGGACCAGCATCGCGGGAAAGGGGCCCGGGCCGACCGGCTTCGCCAGCCAGCCGTAGATGCGCGCCCCTTCGGCGCCGGCGAAGGAGACCTTCGCGGCCTCGACGCTCTCCGTCTTGTGTCCCTTCGGATCGTAGTCGCCGGGAATCGCCGCCGAGGCCAGATTATAAGCGTCGATTTCCTTCCCCTGGAATTGGGTGAAGGGTCCCACTGAGGCGTCGAGCGGGACACTCGCCACCTCGGCCTTGCCCTTGTTCCAAAAGGCGTCGAAATCGGCGGGCCGGGTCTCCCGCACTTTGAGCTGATCGACACGCCAGCCGAAGGTGCAGGCGCTGCGGATCGGCTTCGGATCGCCGGCATCCAGATCGGTCCAGACATCGTAGAAACCGGGGTAGGGGAGTTGAGCCGCGGGAATGCGGATCACGAAGATATTGCCCGGCAGGGCCTCGGCCTCGCCCGAGAGGAAGGGGGTGGTAAACTCGTTCCGGCACACCTGGTACTTGATGCCGACGCAGCGGAGGCCGGAGCGAACGCGAATCTCGACGTCGGCGTTGCCCGGAAAGAGCAAATCGTCCGATTGCTTCGAATAAAAGGCGAGTTCCGGCACCGATGGTCCCGACGTTCTGCTCGCGTAGGGCAACGCAAGGTTCATTTCCATGGCGTGGGTCCTTTCCTTAGTGGTGAATAGTCCTGCGGCCGCGAGGATCGCAAGGAGGGAGCCGGTTCCCCGGGAGGTTTGGCGGTGCATCTTATTTGGATTCGTTTTCCTTGGGTTCGAAGATCAATTTTACCGACTGGAAGTCGCCGTCGCCGATGGCGAAGTTGTTGTGCCAATTGGAGCCGCCAAGATCGATTTCGTTCTCTTGGCCGAAGCGGACGTCGGGCGTTATGTTGAGCAGGAAGGGATGGATCCGGTAGCGCGCGCCATAGGCAATGCTTTCGTATCGGTATCGGCCATTGGTTGCGACCCCTGTCATATGGCTGGGATCCTTGGTTGCGACTTCGATCCAAACGTTGTCGTTCCGGTATTGCCGGGGAATCCATATCGACTTTCTCGCCATCAACCACCTGCCCGTGGCCGGAAAATCGGCCTGATAACTATCGGTTTCGCTGGCATAGATGGTCCATCCCTTGCCGATATCGACGGTTTCCCCCTTCGCGCCGGGAATGCGGAGAAGAACGAAATCTCCTGAAAAACCGCCGTTGCCATCGCCATTGGCCGCGGCCAGGAACGTCAGAAGATTCTCCCCGGAATGGAGCGCCTCGAGGACCTTTTGAGGATCTTCCGCTTTTCCATTTTTGAAGATCGTCACTCCATTGGCTTCCACTTCGACGGTCGAATCGGCGTAGAACCGGTTAAAGGCGGGTTGCGCTCCGTTCAGGTCGTCGAACCAGGCCGGATCGATCGAAATCGTCTTGCGATAAGCGGCCCAGATTCCCTGGCCCGTGGGGAGACCGGTCGAGACCCAATCCCCCGGCGGCAGGGACTTCCAGGAATTATCGGTCTTGAAGGCCGGCGCCAGGGCCAGCCTTGCTTCGGCTTCGCTTTCGAACGATTTGACGGAGAGTTCTCCGATCACCCGGGCGGGCCACTTCGGATCGAGAGGCGGAGTTGGGCGTCCCGCCGGAACGGCGCGCCATAAGTCGTGCTGCCGGTCGAGCCAATGCCGGACGGCGGCGGCGGTGTCCCAATCAGTCCGCTCGACCGCGTAATAGCGCATCTCATGGGGAGGAATGGTCAGGCCATCCAGCATCACCCGGGTGCCGTCGATCTTCACCGGAATGTCCGCTCCCGTTACCGGATCGAAAACTCGTTTCGGCGTAAAGTCGAGGTCCCAGACCGCGGAGGCATTCCGGAGGGGGGCGGCATCGTCCTTGTTTCCGACGATCAGCATTTCCGTCGTTCCATTGTTCGAGATGAATCGCTCGGACCAAAGCATGTTCTCGGTGCTTTCCACCACGGGAGCCACGCCCAGGTCCTTGAAAAGTTCCTGGAAGAAGACGGTCTGGTCGTGCGACGGGGCGAAGTAACCGTGATCGTCATGGGAGTCGCGATAGAAATTCGTCCCCAAGACGACGACCCGGCCTTTGCCCAGGCCGCGAACGACGATGGCCGCCTTGCCGTCGTCATAGCGCGCCACCACATCGACGCCGGAGACCTTCGGATCGAGCGAGACGCAGTCGTTGAAATAGTGGATGTTTTGCCAGTCGTAGAGCTTGTCCTGGTTGGCGAACGACCTGCCTGCATAAGACTGGAGGATCGCCGGAGCGTCCTCGAACGTCACCGTGCCGCCCTGGGGGCGGACGGTTTCGGTGCAGCCGGTGATTTTTTCGATTGGCCAGGAGAGGGACTCCTCGAAGGTATTGCGTCCGCTGCGGCTGTTCAGCACCAGCGTTCCCCCCTTCTTCACCCAGGCCTCCAGCGCGTCGACGTCGTCCGGGTTGAGCGTATGAAAATTGGAGTCGAAGATCACCTTGTAGCCGTCGACGAGATGGTCCTCGATGTCCCGTTCGGAGCAATAGACCCAGCTGTCGTGGGCCGCTTGAAAATCGCCCCGTCCCGGATCGTTTTGATAGGCGGTATCGGCTCCTTGAGGGGAGACCCGATCGACCCGGAGAGAGCGGCTGACGGCGATGTCGGGCTTCTTCAGGTCGAAGCGGCCCATCAGCTTGTAATACTCGACGTTCTGCTCATACCACGCCTTGATCTCGGGATTCCCGGTGATGGAGTGAAGGTGGATGAACATGTCGTGGGCGTTCATCCCCTCCATCGTCATGCAGAAGAAGAGATTCTTGGTGTTCGCCAGATTGCCGGGGGATTGGCTCGGCTCGGATGAATCAGGGACGCCGCGCAGGTAGCCGTAGCGCTTGAACCAGGGGCGGAAGAACGCCGATTCGCCCGTGCAGTGGGGGTAGGCGCCCTCCTGTTGCACATAGGGCATCATATCGTCGATCATCGTGTCGAAGGCCATCAGCTTCACCGGTCGGACGGCATCGACCCCGCGGACATATTCGAGATAGCGGAGGTTCGCGCGGGCCACGCAGTCGGCCACCCATTCGCGGACGTCGTAGAGCCGGCTGTTGAGGCCGGCGTCGCGTGTGGGAAAGGGTTCGGCTTTGTTGAGAGTCAGGAAGGTCGGGCCGCCGACATGCGCATCCGGCGCATAGACCGTCAGGACGTTTGCGGCCCCTGCCTGGAGGAGTTTCGAAACATCGTATTGCGCCCACTCCTGGCCGTGGCCCATGCTCATGTCGCCCAGCTTTTCTCCGTTGAGCCATGCGGCGGAGGGATCGTTATACGGGGCAAAGTTGAACGGGCAAACCGTCAGGTAGACCGGCGTCCCCGCCTGGGCGGCTTGAAGGAGCGCCGCATCGGGGGTGAAGGAGAAGCGCATCCAGCCGCCCTTACGATCGCCGTTTCGCGTGGTGGCGAGGTATTGGGAACCGGGTTGATGGAAGGCCATCCAGCGGGTATCGTCGAAGGCGGGTTGATAAACCTGCTCTTTTTCTCCGGTGTCGCGATCGGCCTCGCGCAGCCGCCAGGTTCCCTCCAGGGACTGGCTCATGCCGTCTTTCCAGCCATAAAAATCTCGCTCGCGGGGAAAGCGGACCTCGTCCCAAGCGTGAAATCGGGCTGCATTCTCATACCACCGTTGTCCGAGGTCGGAGAGGCTCAGTCCTCTTAAGTCGCGCAGGTAGTGGATGAAATCCTGGCGGGAGGATTCATCCCGGTCCCGATAGCCCTGGAACGATTCATAGGAGGGGCCGGTCTCGCCGTGGGGGAGACAGATCGATTCAAAATGGTCGTTTCCGGTGAACTGGGCGAGATAGCTCATCATCTCGGCAACCTGTTCCCGCTCCAGGCGATTTTCCGCGAAGGGGACTTCGCCATACATGATCGAATAGTAGTAATAACTGGTCAAATCAGGATCGGACGCGGTCGCGTCCTCTGGATGAAAATCGTAGAGGTAGCTGGAGACGTCGAACCAGCGATTGATCTTGTAGCCGAGGCCTTCCCGGTTGCAGCGCTGGGCGATGGCGGAGTAATGCCCCGCCATATTGACGCTCATATCATGTTTGCGGAAGAACTCGAAATCGTCTTCGGGGCTCAGCCCCGGCTTGTTCCCGTCCGTTCCGAGGGCATACCACGATCCCATGGCGCGGAGGTCCCAGCGGTCGAGGTAGAAGGGATAGGGTCTGCCTTCGATCCTTATGGCGCCAGCCAGTTCGTCGGCGGGGGGCGCGGAGAGGAAGCGGTCGAATGCCTCCGGATCCTCGAAGAGGTAGAGATCGACGAAGCGGTCGTTCCCCCGCAGCACGGGAAGGATGCGGCGTCCTCCGTCAAAGTAGAGGGCCCGGAGATTGACTCCGCCGATGGTCACATCCCTGGCCTGCACGGTTGGCAGGGTGGTGAAATCGGAAAGGAACTTGGCAATGACGATCACCGCCTTTTCGTGATCCTGGGCGGAGATGCGAACCCTGCGCCATCCGCCTTGCGGTGCCGCCTCGCTCACGTCGAGCGGGCCGTAGACCCGCAGGTCATATCGGCTGGAGTGGGAGGCCGATGTTGGATGGCCACATCCGAGAATTAGAGTGGCGATGGCTCCCAATAGGACGAACGGGACAGATCGACACATATTAAATATATGGAATCTATTTTAAATATTACTTTTGCCAAGAACTGTTTTGCATATCGATTTTCAGGTAAAAGAGATTTGTAGATTAAAATGTCTTTTCATTTTGGAACAAAATCACAGATTGGAATCAGCCGAGTCATATGAGTCAATCACCAAGATAGGACATCAGAGATCATTTCAGATTCACGCAGTCACCCCTTCCCCAACATGACCGAATCCTTTGACGATTTTAAAATTCAGCGGCACGAGGCGGCGCATCGCCAGATCGCCCGCAATCTGCGGGAGCGAATTTTACTGGGAAAGATCGAGGCCGGTTCCCGCCTTCCCTCGACGGAGGAATTGGCCGAGACCTGGGGAGCGAGTTATTTCACGGTTCACATGGCTCTCAAGGCCTTGGTCAAGGAGGGGCTTTTGGAGCGGCTCCACGGTTCGGGGACCTATGTGCGGGAAAAGAAGGCCTCTCTTTCCTGCGTGGGAATTTATCTGGGCGGCGACGTGATGACGACGAACGCGGCGGGTTTTGCCCGCTACGTTTACTTGAAGGTGGAGGAAAAGTTGAGGAAGCGGGGAATCTCCGTCATGATATTCGTCGAATCCCGGCCGGCCTCCGAGCACGATACCATTCTGCCCGCGTTGAGACAGGCAGTCGATCTCCGGGAAATCCAGGCCTTGATCGTACCGCGTTGTACGCCGAAGGAAATATCGGCGCTCGGAAAGCTCCCCATCCCCATGGCGGTGATCTCCGGGCTCAAGGTGCCGTGCCGCGCCGGCTTCAACGATCGGCAATTCGTCCAGACAGCCCTGGCGACCTTGAAGGCGCAGGGATGCAAGACGGTGGGAATGATCACCCACATGATCCGGCTGGGGAAAGAGGAATCGGAGCGGCTTTACGGACCCACGGGCGCCCCTGAATTTTGGAGCGATTTCAACCGGGATCTCACGGCCTCGGGGCTGGTTTCGAGGGAGGAATGGCTTTTGGGGCCGTCCCGTCCCATCGAGAGCATGGCGAAAATCGGCTATGCGGAATTCCTCAGCCTATGGCGCCTGCCTGAGAAGCCCGATGGATTGATCGTCTGGCCGGACATGGTGGTCGGCGGGGCGATCACGGCGATGCTGCAATTGGGAGTTCGGATCCCAGAGGAAATCAAGTGCGTCTTCCACCGCAACCGCCACCAGGAGATCCTCTGTCCCTTTCCCGTGACTTGGGGGACCGGCGATGAGGAGGAATTGGCCGAGAGTCTGATCGGGGTGATCGATCGGCAGTTCAAGGGGCTCCGGATTTCGGAGACCAACTTGGATTATATCTTTTCCGAAAGCGCCGGCATCGAGTTGGATTGATTCGTCGGACGGATCGAGCCCCGCAGGATCGTAAAGCAAGTCGATGAACTTGAAGCTTTGGTATGATGAGGCGGCGGGAGCCGATTGGCATCGGGCCCTGCCGATCGGAAACGGGAAGCTGGGGGCGATGGTCTTCGGCAATCCGGTCGATGAGCGGATCCAGCTTAACGAAGAATCCCTTTGGAACGGCGGTGCGAGGAATCGGAACAATCCGAGCGCCAGGGAAGCGCTTCCTGAAATCCGCCGATACCTTCGCGAAGGGCGTTTGGGCGAGGCCCACGCCCTGGTCAAGGACGGCTTGGCGGGAATTCCCGACAGCATGCGCTGTTACGAGCCGTTGGCCGATCTCCTGATCCGCCAGATTTACCCGCAGGCAGCTTCCTCCGAACCCCGGAATTTCGCGGCTATCGATGTCGAGCAGGTCGAGGGCGCGGCTTCCGTTCCGCATTCCGGTTATCGGCGGGAAATCGATCTCCGCACCGCCATGGCGGAGACCCGCCATACGGTCGGCGGAATCTCCTATCGGCGGGCTTGTTTTGCCAGCGCGCTCGATAACGTCATCGCCATCCGTTATGAGAGCGATGCTCCGGGCGGGCTGAACCTGCGGCTTCGTCTGGAGCGGGGACCCCGGAACAGCTACTCGACCCGTTATCTCGACACCATGGAGGCCGTCGGGAACGGCGGTTTGCTGGGGAGGGGGCGGGCCGGGGGAGACGGGGGCGTCTCCTTCGCGGTTTTGCTGCAAAGCGATGTCGAGGGCGGCGAGAGTCGGGTGCGCGTTGTCGGGGATACCCTCTGGATCGATCGGGCGGATGCGGTAACATTGGTGGTAACGGCGGCGACTTCGTTTCGCGAGAGCGACCCCGCCGGTTATGTGCTGGAGAAATCCCGCACGGCTCTGGGAAAAGGATGGCCCGCGCTGCGCTCCGCGCATCAGGCGGATTACCGCCGCTATTTCGATCGGGTCGATCTCCGTCTGGCGGGAGAGGCATCCCCTTCCGTCGCCGATTTGCCGACCGATCGCCGCCTGGCGAACTTCCGCGACCATCCCGACGATCCGGGGCTGGCGGAACTCTACTTCCATTTCGGCCGGTATTTGTTGATCTCCAGCAGCCGTCCCGGGTGCCTGCCGGCCAACCTGCAGGGCCTCTGGAACCAGGATTTTTGGCCGGCCTGGGGATCGAAGTACACGATCAACATCAACACCCAGATGAACTACTGGCCGGCCGAGGTGACCAACCTCGCCGATTGCCATGAACCCCTTTTTACGCTGCTGGAACGGCTGGTCGAGACCGGGCGTGAGACGGCGCGGGCGATGTACGGGTGCCGGGGGTTTGTGGTCCATCACAATACCGATCTCTGGGCCGACGCCGCTCCCACCGATCGCAATCTGACCGCCTCCTACTGGCCGTTGGGCGGGGCGTGGCTTTGTCTCCACTTATGGGAGCATTATGATTTCGGGAGGGAGACGGCGTTTCTGGAGCGGGCTTATCCGATCCTCCGGGAAGCAGCCCTCTTTTTCCTCGATTTCCTGATCGAGGATGAACAGGGCCGGTTGGTGGTGAGCCCGATTGCCTCGCCGGAAAACTTCTACCGTCTCCCCGATGGAACCATGGGCAGCCTTTGCGCCGGGACGGCCATGGACAGCCAGATCGTCGATCACTTGTTCCGGCGGACCCTGGCGGCGGCAGCCATCCTGGGCCGGGACGGTGAGTTCTGCATCGAGCTGGAAAATGCGCGACGGCGATTGCCCCGTCCCGCCGTCGGCCGCCACGGCCAGTTGATGGAATGGCTGGAGGACCACGATGAAGTCGATCTCCAGCACCGGCATTGTTCCCATCTCTTCACCCTTCATCCCGGCGACGGCATCACTCCGTCCCGCACTCCGGAACTGGTCCGTGCGGCGCGGATCACCCTGGAACGGCGCGGCGATGAGGGCACCGGCTGGGCGAAGGCTTGGAAGGTGAATTTCTGGGCCCGGCTCGGCGACGGCGATCATGCCTTCCTCATTCTCCGGGGGCTGCTCGACTTGGTGGATGATCGGATCAGCCGTCAGGGCGAGCAGGGGGGCACCTATGCCAATCTTTTTTGCGCGCATCCCCCCTTCCAGATCGACGGCAATTTCGGCGGATGCGCCGCGATCGCCGAGATGCTCCTGCAAAGCCATGAGACCGCCGAGGGGCTTCCCCTCATCCGGCTCCTGCCCGCGCTTCCGAAGGCCTGGCCGTCGGGATCGGTGCGGGGCCTGCGGGCGCGGGGAGGTTTCGAGCTCGATTTTGCATGGGCCGCAGGACGGCTCACCGATTGCGTGCTTCGTTCTCCCGGCGAGGCCTCTTGTTTCATCGCCAGAGGCTCTTCCCTCAGCCGGGTCACGGTGCCAGGGGGAGAAAGCCGTCTCGATATCTAGTTTGGAACTGTCGGGGCTACCCCGCGTGGGGAACCGGAGTCTGGCCGCGTCTCCGTTTCCAGTTCACATAAACTTTCATGTAGGCCAAAGCGCATAAAAGAAAAGAGGCGCTCGACCATAAGAATCCCAGGCGATTGTTATGCACGCGATCAAAGAACATCGCGGCAAAGGGATTGAGCAGGTTCAGGGGGATTTGGTTGAAAACCGCTTGGGCGGAGCAAAATTGCCCGAGTTTTTCACGGGGAAAGATTTCCACCGTGAAGGCTCCGATGACGACGCCCAGGACGAAAAGAACCACGCTCCGGGCGCACGACCAGAAGAGGTAACTCCATTTGTCATGGATGAAGAGGAACGACCCCAGCATCACCAGGGCCAGGACGGCATAGCTCGGCGCCAGGAGGCGGATCGGCTTCAGGCGATCGGTGAGCGATCCGATGGCGAAGCCGAAGGCCAGCCCGAAGCCCGTGGTCAGGGTGCTCCCCCAGCCCTGGCTCCAGCCGATCGTCGCCAGATCCAATTTTAAGTCATAATGAATGTAATTGAACTGGTACCAGTTTCCCAGGTTGCCCAACTGGGAAAGAAGCGCCGCGAAAAAGACCCATAGGTAATAGGGCTGGCTGAAACATTCGACGCAGTAGGCGCGGACGGGAGCGAGGATTCCTCCTTTTATATGGGGATCGGGCGGAGGATATTCACCTTCCTTGATTTGCCAGACGGAGGTCAGATAAACCACCAGGGAAAAGACCCCCGTTCCCACGTAGACGGCCTTCATGTGATGATCGGCCATGCCCAGGATGCAAAAATTCCAGATCAGCCCGGCGATCAGGGTGACGTTTCTCGAAAGCGATTGGAACCGCCCCATGAGCGGCGCGGGGACCACATCCCAGTAGAGATAGCTGAAGATGGCCAGAAGCGAGGCGTTGAAGAGGCCGGAGGCGAAGGCGCAGACCCCGATGAGGAGCACTTCGCCATTCATCGGAAGGTGGCTCGAAAGCGCGACGCCGAGAGGAAAACGGAGCAGGCGATGATAAAAATCGGGCATGTACGGAATCGCGATCAGGAAGAGCGCGAAGAACGGGGCCGACCAAAAAAGGAAGGGACGCCTGCGCCCGTGCCTGCCGCGATGACGATCCGACCAAGTGCTCACCCACGGATTAATCCAGGGAGTGATGAAGCCCCCGATGCTGCCCAAGAACGCTATCTGCGTGAAGGTCCCTCCATGATCCTTCATGAGGATATTGTTCAGGCCGTTGATCTGCTCCAGCAGCATGATGCTGAAGTCATTCCACATCAGCCAAAAAAAGAGCACGAACAGCTGCCGCCGGTCATAGCGCAGGGTCCAAACCGTATAAATCTTGGCGGCCTGGGGAACGCCCCGCTCCGATTCAGGGGAAGAAGAAAAAGAGGGAGCATTCATGGGGGGACGATGAGAAAACGCATTCCTTGCCGGTCGATACCGTTAATTGCAATGTTTAAATTGTTTGGAGTTACAAGGAGATTGCTCGGAATTGAATTTGAGCATATACAGGCAAATTCATTTGTGTAGTAGTTTGCAAATTTAAAATATGTCATGAGAGAGCAACATCGATCCGGTAATGGACTTCAATTCACCGAAACCACGCCGCTCGCCTTGAGCGGCTTGGGAGGTTTAGTGCGCGATTCGTTCGGCAATGGCCGTCTCTTCGCCACGGTCGGAGCGCATGGCGGCCTGGTCAATATCTCCTATTGGGGGGAACAGCATCTCAGCGGCTCGGAATTTTTCCATGGGGCTCTGGAGACCGGGTGGACCAAGCTGTTTCGCGCCTGCGTCGGTATCGGTGACAGGCGTTATTACCTGACGCTGAACCGGACCAAGCTTTATCCCTTCGGCTTGGCCAGCCGCTCCGAGGTGAGGGGGATCGGCTTCGAGCACGAGCTCCTGCTGCTGCCGGACGCGCTCGTACAGCGTTTTCGCGCGGTGCGCAATCCGAAACGATTGCCGATATTCATCGAAATGTTCCATCAGGAAAGGATCGTCGCGACTCAAAAGAAAAACCGCGCCTGGAGCGATTTCGAATTCAATCCGGCAATGAATGCCCTGATTGCCTCATGCGCCGACGAAAGTCCGGTGATTCAGCGGGGAGGGGAGGCCGCCCTGGCCCAGATGGGTATTCAAGCCGAGATCGGGGAGGAGCCCCGGGCGGTCACCTGGATTGGATTGAGCTGCGACGCGCCGCTCCAGGCGCGCTTCTCCAGAAGACACTTCAAGATATACCTCACCAGTGCTCCCACCCAGCGCCGGAATCTTTCCTTCTTTCTCGTCTTCGCCTCCAGCCGGGAAAAGCTGGAGCAGAGGCTTGCGCAATTGTCGCGGAGCGTGGATCGGGAATGCGACCGATTGCTGGGCGATTATGAAGACCGGCTGAGTTCGCGGCCCCGCATCGACGTCGGAAATCCGGTGCTGAATTCGGCCTTTTCGCAGTATCCCGAAGTTATCCAGAAAATGAAGCTGCCCGACCGTCCCGGAGCAGTGAGGGCGACCTTGGCCGGCTATTTTGTGTGGGGTTGGGATGGCATGACGCCGTTGATGTCGTCCCCCTTGTCGAATGAGCCGGATCAGGCTGCGGCGATTCTGCGGTTTTTCCAGGAAAAATGCCATCCCAAGATCGGTCTTCCACACCAATTCACCACCGGGTTTCGGCTCCAATTGAAAGGGCCGTTTGCGGCGCAAACCCAGTATATCGCGGGCGTCTACCATTACCTCGCCACCACGGGCGACCTTTCATTGGTGCGGGAAGTCATGCCTACCTGCCGCTTTCTCCTTGAGCTGTGCCGCCGGAACCGAGTGGGAGAGACCGGGCTGGTATCGGGAAGCTCCCTATGGCCCGACTTTCCCGAGGATATGGACGAGAACGGTCAAGATATTTCCGCGATCAACAATTCCCTTCTCTATCAGGCGTTGCGCTCCATGGAATCTCTGGCCGGGATATTGGGCGATTCCGCGTTGGCGGAGGAATGCCGAACATGGGCCGCAGCTTTGCGGGTCCATTTCCTAAGATACCTCTTCGATGAGGAAAAGGGCTATTTCATCTCCTCGTGTTCCTCCGTCGATTTCACGCCCCGCAGGCATTATTGCGCTCAGGCGGTCTATTGGATCACCCCGTTCGCCCGCGAGCTGGTCTCGCAAGCTCCGGGGCGGATAGCGGCGTTCATGCAAAGGGAGCTCCGTTCCGCGAAATGCCTTCGCACCCTCCCGAAATGGGACACGGCTTGGATGGCTGACGGCAATCAGCTCGGCTCCAGCTTTCCTACGGCCGACTACCTCTACGTCAATGTCCATAAGCTAACTGGCGATGACCGTGCTCTCAAGGCATGGATTGGGGATGTGGAATGGTTCTGGCGCTATCACACAGCTCCGGAGGCCTTCACTCCCGAGGTCGAGAACGAGGATGTGATTGGGCCGGATAATCATGGCTGCAAGCAGCTGCAGGCCTGCACGGCATGGTATGCCTTGCTTTATAACGGTCTGGCCGGTCTCGATTTCGACCATGAAGGGGTCACTGTGACTCCCTGGGGCGATAGACCGATTGCTATCCGGGGATTGCGCCTCCATTCCGTGTCGATAGACCTGCGGATTCGCGGTAAGGGGAAGCACGTGGGGACAATGACGCTCAACGGTAAGCGGTTATCGTCCGGTTCCCGCAAGATTGCCTGGAACGATTTCAAGGGAAAGAAAGTCCGTCTTGATTTGGTCCGTAGCCTAAAGGCTCCCGACCACCCGGTGATTGTCCGCGCGGACGGGTTGCGCGTGATCCGGGTCGAGGTCAAAGGAAGGCGCCTTTTGGCGGTCATCAATGGTGGAATGACGGGCGAAATGGTGGTGCAGGCACCCGCGAAGGCGGCGGTAAGGATCGATGGCCAGCTGATTCGCTGTCTCCATGACACCGCGACCGGGACTCTTTCCATTCCCTTTCCCAATCGGGGGAAGATGCAAGTGGAGATCACCCCATCCCGGGAAATGCCGAAAAGAAGAATCGCGTCGAACTCGGCCTAAAAGCCGATCTTCACATCTCTCTGGGGATTGAATGCCTAATGGACAGACGGCGCCGCAGTGGCGGGAGGCGTGTCGTCCCAAGCGTCGGTGCGGAACGGCGAGGCGGGCAGGCCCTCCTTGTTGTACAGATTACCGATGGGGCAGCCCGCCCAATCATAGCGAACGGCCACCGGGCTCGCCACACCGTCCGCGGAGACGACGACCGTGTTTCCTTCGATCTTCGCCTTTGCCCAGACCCATTTCCGATCGTCTCCGCTGATGGCGAAGCCGGCCAGCTCGGAGGCCGCCGGGGGAGGGGGTCCTGTCGGCGTCCACGGAGGCGTTCCGATCGCGAGGCCGCCGCCGATTTCCTTGAAGGTGAGCTGAATGGTTCCGTTCACGACCGTCATCTCGTCGTAGATCGGTCCGGAGGAGACCAGATTTTCCCCATAGGCGACGCGTCGCGCCGCCAGTGCCAGCCGTTGCCCGACGTCGAACTTATCCCGGGGATGAATGTTGTTGGGGTCCCCGATATCGACCGCCGTCGCCATGCCGGTATTCGGCAGCGCCAGCGTCTTGAGCTGGGCCTCGCGGAGAAACGCCCACCCTCCCTCGGAAGGCCTCTTCTGAAGCGCTCCATAACCGGCGAGTTGGACGAAGAGGAACGGAAAGTCCCCCTGGTTCCATTTCTCGCGCCAGTCGGTGATCATCCGGGGAAAGAGCGTGGCGTATTCCTTGGCTCCGTTCGCATTGTTCTCCCCCTGGTACCAGATCGCTCCCTTGATGGCGAAGGGAAGGAGAGGGGCGATCATGCCGTTGAAAAGATTGGCGGGCGCGTTCTGGCCGCCGTCCGGCGCATTCACTCCCGGCGGTCTCGGTTGGGACGGCTGGGGCGCTGGAGGGGCGGGTTGGCCGGCTGCCGCGGCTTGACCGGCATCGATCCGCCATTGGGCGATTGCTTGGTTGAAAGACGGAGCGATATCCTGATTCCACCGCACGGTGGCGGCATCGAAGTCGGCTTTGCGCTGCGGATAGTCCGCCTCCGCCTGGGCATAGCCATCGACGAGTTTCTGGTGAGATGAGACAAAATGAGCCAGGATGGGCTCCTTTTGGAGGCCGGAAAGACTCGTCCAAGCCTCCGCCGGAGTTCCTCCCCAGCTGGTTTCGAGCATGCCGATCGGACTGCCGGTGACATGATGGATTTCCTGTCCGAAATAGTAGGCTACCGCCGAAAAGCCGTTCCATCCCCACTTGGCCTGCATGACGGCCGGAGTGCAGACCTGCCACTTGCCATCGAGAATGCCGGGAGGGACATCGGCGAAGTCGCTCTTGGGCTGAAGCGCCGTCGCGTGCGGCACGATGAAAAGACGGAGCTGAGGCTCGTTCGCCTGGGCGACCGTCGCCGCCGATCGGTCATCCCCATTCATGCCGAATTCCATGTTCGACTGGCCGGAGGCAATCCACACGTCGCCGACCAGTACATCCTGGAACGTCACGGTATTCTTTCCCGCCACCGTGAGGACCTGGGATTGGGTATTCTGCGGCAAGGGCGGGAGATCGATCCGCCAGGTTCCGTCAGCCCCGGTCACGGCGGATCCGCTGGAGTTTCCGATCGTCGCCGTGACTTTCTCGTCCGGATCCGCCCATCCCCACACCGGCAGCTTGGCCCCCTGCTGCAGAACCATGTGATCTCCGAAAATCGGAGCGAGTCTCACATCCGCCCTGGCTTGTCCGGACCAGGCGGCGAGGAGCGGAAGCAGGAGAAAGGATGGGAAACGGAAGCGCGATATGAGGCGGGAGGGCTTGATCATCGATTGGATGGATTCGAGAAGCAATCTTTACAAGAATCAGACATCGTAATGCAATGCCAAATATGACTTGGTGCGATGCGGAAAGGATCGGTATCGCTCAATGCCCCCAAGCGTCGTTGCGCCATCCCCGGGGATCTTTGCCGAAATGTTGCCGAAAACGTCTGGAAAAATGGAAGGGATTGGCAAATCCCGTGTGATAGGCGATTTCGCCGATATTCCAGCCGGTTTCACGCAGCAGACGCGCGGCTTCCTCCAGCCTCAACTTCCAGAGATATTCCATGGGAGTCATGCCCCAGTGGTCTTTGGCAAGTTTGATGAGATGCCCTTTGCTGACCGCGGCTTGCCGGGCCAGGTCATCGGGCGAAAGTGAATCGGAAAGGCGTTTTTCCATCTCGCGGCGGGCTCTGACCAGGGATTCGGGACACGGCTTTTCCCTGCTTGGGGGAGTGGTGAAGCCGCCGCAGAACTGTCCCATGGCGCAGAGTACGGCGCCGAGCATGGCCTTCCGTCCTTCCGGCGTCTTCGCGTCGGCTGGAATCTTCCATCCTTGTGCCATGAACTTGAGCAACCAGGGGCTGCAAGAGGCCGCGCGGTTGAGTGCGGCGGGAGAAAAGGCCAGGGGGGCGGGAACGGTATCGGACGGCAGCTGGCACCATGTATGGGTGGTCTCTTCCTCCATGCCGAACCGAAAGAACACCTCCCGTCCCGGTTCCAGCAAGATCCCTCTCCCGGCATCGACCGGATGTTCCATTCCGTCAATCGTGACTTGCATGCCGCCTTGATGGATGACGACCAGCTGGTAATGGAGCTGCCACAGAGGGCCAAAGCGGCCCCGGGGGCGATAGGTCACCTTCCCGAAACCCATTTTTGTGGCATGGGATCGGAGATGATGAGTGTCAGATATGTTTTTCCGAACGGCAGACATTCTTAAGGACGTGGATGAATGATATATTCTAAGCATGAGCCTGATTCAAGAAGAGCTGAAGAAAATGTCGGATATGGTTCCATTTTCCAGTTGGAGGGACGATCGGCCGCCTGCCGGTTACATTCGCGGTCCTCTGGGAGCGGCGGAAAAGCGCTTTTACGAGGAGAACGGCTATCTGATTCTCGATCGGGCGCTGAGCGGCGGCGAGGTCGATGCCATCAATGCCGAGGCCACCCGGATTTGCCGGAATGAAGAGGGAGAGATCGAGGCGGTCAAGACGGCGCCCTCCCACCTTTCGGACGAGGAGGTCTTGAAGGAGATTCTCTGCATCCACTTCCCGCACAAGATCTCCCCCTCCCTGGCCCAGGTCATGTCCCATCCCTCCATCGTCCAGGCCTTGACGACCGTGATCGGCCCGGCGGTCAAGGCCATGCAGTCGATGCTTTTCATCAAGGCTTCGGGCAAGCCGGGGCAGGCTTGGCACCAGGACGAGGATTACATCCCTACCCGTGACCGCTCCCTGATCGGCGCCTGGATCGCCCTCGATGACGCCACTTTGGAAAACGGCTGTCTCTGGGTGATCCCCGGCTCCCATCGTTCCGGCGCTCTCTGGAAGCAGGAGTGGCATGGCGATAAGCGGTTCGACTGTTCCCTCGAGTCGAAGGGCTTCCCCTACACCCAGGCCGATGAAGTGCCGGTCGAGGTCAAGAGGGGATCGGTGGTTCTTTTCAACGGCTACCTCCTCCACCGCTCCCTGCCCAATCGGGCCAAAGCGGGGTTTCGCCGGGCATTGGTGAATCATTACATGAGCGCCGGCTCGCTGCTCCCCTGGCGGCATGATCCGAGCGTCGGTATGGCGATGCAGGACTACCGGGACATCGTGATGGTTGCCGGCACCGATCCCTACGCCTGGAAAGGAACCGTGGAGCTCGCCAAGCCCCATATCCGCCCCGCCGGGGAAGGGGGCTGCGTCGATTGGATCACCAAGCAGCCGCGCGGTTACAACGGATAATGGAAGGCAAACCGAGTTCCCGCCGCTGAATCGAAGGTTGGATCAAGATTCGGGCGTATCGGGCCTCACATCATATGTTTCATATTTACAATAATACGAAAATGACTTAACCCTTTCGAATGGGATTACGCGCTAACGCAACAATTATCTTTTGCGGCCTTGAATAGCTGGTGAATCCCATGTCTCGAATTGCGTCTGCGACAATCGCGTCCCTTGCCTTTCTGGTTCTGACCGTCCTTCCGCTGCAGGCGGACCTGATCGTCCAACCGCGAGACGTCATCGCGGTGTGCGATGATTCCTTTCCCGGGCCCCGCCAAAGCGCGATCGATGTAGCCGATTACCTGCTCATGTGCCAGGGAATGCCGGAAGTCCGGGTGTTGCAACTCGGCTGGAACCGGGAACCGATCGAAATGTTCATGAAGCGGGCGGCCAATGATCTGGGCCCGTTCCATCCGACCATCGTGATCACCTCCATCGGGACCAACGACGCCCAAGTCGATCAGATCGCTCCCGGAGCACTTGGATTCCATACGAAATATCGGGCCCAAACCATCGATTCCCTGAAGGCGATCGGAGTGCGTGCCGTGGTGCTGGCTTCGACCGGCTGCTTCGATTCCTCCACCCTGCCCGATGGAGCGGATAAAGCCGCGACCTGGAATAAAAACCTCGGAAACCTCCGCGACGCCGACCAACAGGTGGCCACGACAACTGGGGCGATTTTTTCCGACCCCTTCCAAGTCATGTTCGATGCCATGGCCAAGGCCAAGGCCGAATATGGAGACAAGTACACCTTCAATCCCCGTGACGGAATACATCAGGCGGGAAACGGCCAGTTGATCAAGGCTTACGCCTTTCTCAAGGCGCTCGGATGCGATGGCGGAATCGGTACGATCACGGTCGATCTGGCCGCGAACACCGCGGAGGGCACCCCTGGCCAAAAGATCCTTTCATTCCATGACGACAGCGTCGAAGTGGAAAGCACCCGCTATCCCTTTTGTTTTCAGGGCGTTCCCGATAAGCCGGATTCAACCACCGGCGTCATCCGTTTTTTCCCCTTCAACGACGATCTCAACCGCTATCTCCTCGTCGTCAAGGGGCTGCGCGGGACCCAGGCCAAAGTCACCTGGGGAACGGAGAGCCGCACTTTCCCGGCTGCCGATCTTACCCAAGGCATTAATCTCGCCTCCGCCTTTGCCGGGCATACGCCCTTCGACGCGCCGTTCGCAAAGGTCGAGGCCGCCCTCTGGGGCCAACAGGAACCGCAGGTCGCCTATTTGCAGTCCTTCTTTCATAATTTTTCCGACTACCAACTCATGATACCGGAGCAGACCTCCCTGCTGGATCAACTCGGCGCGGCAATCATCGAGCAGGACAAGAGCCGGGCCGCCGAGGCCGCCGCCCTGGTCGTCCCGGTCCATCATACTCTCGCGATCGAGGATCTTCCCTAGGCATTCCCATGAAGTTCTTTCTGCGCTCCCTTCTCGGCCTTCTTTTGATTCCGGCCGCGCTTCCGGCGGATACGCTCCTGCAACCCGGCGATGTCGTCGCGATCTGCGGGGACTCGATCACGCAACGCCAAGTCTACTCGGCCTATATCGAGGACTATCTTCTCATGTGCCAGCCGGTGCCGGACATTCGCACCGTCCAATTCGGCTCCAACGGCGCCGGCGCCTATGTCCTCGGCCTGAGGTCGCCCCACGATCTCGCATTCTTTCACCCCACGGTGGCGACGATGATGTACGGCATGAACGACGGCCAGTACAAGCCGTTGAACGATGAGCGAGCCAATGCTTTTCGTCAGGGCATGCTCGGGTCCATCGCCGCGCTGAAACAGATCGGAGTGCGTACCATCGTCGTCGGCTCGCCCAGCTGCGTCGATTGGGCAAAGGACATCGAGGGGCGGAAAATGTATAATGCGACCCTGGCCGGCCTGGGCGATATCTCGCGTCAGACCGCGCAGCAGCAAAACCTCCCCTTCGCCGATATCCATGCGGAAATGGCCGCGGCCATCGCCAATGGAGAGGCGGCGGAGCCCGATTTCAATGTGGGAGGAGATGGGACCCATGTCGGGCCCGCCGGCCACCTCATGATCGCCTACGCGCTGCTCAAGGGGCTGGGACTCGATGGCGCCGTGGGAACGATCACGATCGACCTGTCGGCGAATACGGCCATGGGAACACCGGGGCAAAAAATAATTTCGCTCCATGACGGCACGGTCGAAATCGAGAGCACACGCTACCCCTTTTGCTTTTTGCCCAATCCCCCGAACTACGCCAGGGACAGGACCACCGCGAGCGTCCTGCCCTTCCTTCCCTTCAACGCGGATCTCAATCGATACCTGCTCATTGTCCACGGATTGACCTCCCAGCGCGCGAAGGTGACCTGGGGCGCGCAAAGCCACGAATTCGACGTCGCCGATCTGGCCCGGGGAATCAATCTGGCCGACACGTTCCCCACCGACAACCCCTTCACTCCGCAATTCGCCAAAGTCGATGCGGCCGTCCACGCGCAACAAGACCAGGAAACCCGGGTGACATGGCAATACCTCGCCGACGCCAATGATGCGCTCCATCTGGCGCTCCCCTCCCAGAAGGCCATCCTCGACCAAATCCAAACCGCCGCATTGAATCAATGCGATCTCCTGGCAAAGGCGGCAACAGCCCAAGTCATCCCGATCCGCCATACCATCACCGTCGAAGCCCTCCCTTGATCCCCCTTTTTTCGCATGACAAACCTCTCCCGCGCCAAGCTGCTCCTGGCCGCTTGCTTCAGCCTCTCACTCATCCCGATCGCGCCGGCTTTCGGCGCCGATTCCATGGCGGCGATGGAAGGGGGAAGGCTTCATCTGGTGAAGCAGGACGATTTTCCCCCACTGCAATTGCGCGGCTACGGCGCGGTCTCGGGCGCCCTCTTGATTTCCTCCGATGCCCAGCCCGCCTCGCTTCTCTCCATCCATTGCGAAAACGGAGCCAAGGCCGAAATCCTCCAGGCCAAGTACCTTTCCGATCTCGGTCTCCTTCCCGGAGTGACGCTCCAGGCAATCCAAACCAAGCGGGGAACCGTCATGGCCAGGCAGGTATCGGGCCAGGGTGCGGTGGCCGCCCTGAGGAGCGGCTCCGATGTGTTCATCTTGGCGGGTCAGGATAGCGGGGAAATTGCCTTGCTCGATGAGGAGAATCTCCCGGCCTCCCTGAAGATCGATGCCGGCGATGCCACCGAAGCAGCGGCGGGCGTCCCCATGTATCTCGATCGCTGGGATCGGTACGGGATGCGATTCTATTACGGGCCGTTCACCACCCCAAAGGGAAGCAACCAATTCATCTCGTCCTATGATCCGATGGACGATTTCAACTTCGCCCGCGACCAGGGAAACTGCGGCCTGGTCTTATGGGAAACCCCGTTCCCCGTCGAATCGGCCGAGGGCATCCATAAAACTCCGATGTGGGATTGGGTGCTCGCACAAGGGCGCAAGATGGGCCTCCCCTTCGGCATCAATCTCAGCATGGGCATGCCTTGTTCCCTCTATAATCGATATCGCGAGGAATGGGCCATGCATCATCCCCAATATCTAGGCGGCTACTACGGCCTGCTCAGCCCGGACGAAGGAATCTTCTCATGGAACTCGGTGGCGGGGCGGGACGCGCAATTCGCCGTGATCCAACAAACCATCCACGAGTTCGGCGGCGTCGACAATATCGTCAATTGGCTCAATCCCGACGGTGAAATGGGCCATGGCGCGCCGGATAACCTGATCGACTACGGACCCACGGCGGACGTGGGCTACCGCCGGTTCCTCAAGTCCAAATATGCCACCCTCGACGCCGTTGCCACCCGCTGGTTTGGCGATGCCGCCGGCCTCCGCTCCTGGGACGATGTCCATGTGCCCGAGCTGGCCTCCTTCCTCGGCTGGGGAAAGGACGCCGTCGATCTGACGGGGACCTGGAAAGTGGGTCGGGATGCCGCGGCGGGGCCGGAGACCGCCGCTCCCGGCTTCGACGATTCGACCTGGCCGTCGATGACCGCGCCGGGCCACGCCATTGCGATTTTGCTCCCGCGCAAGCCCGCCGTGCTCCGGCGTCACATCACGATCGATCCGGCTTGGCGGAACGCCCACGGCCAAGTCTGGCTCTATGTCTTCGATTTGAGCGATACCCGGCATCCGAATCCTCCCACCCGGGCCTTCCTCAATGGCAGGGAACTGGCCGAGGCCGAGCCGGCGGAACCGATGGCCCAAGCTCATTGGGCCGCCTACGAGGTCTCGTCGACACTGAAATCGGGCGACAACACGGTCGCCGTCGACGTGCCGCAGGGCTTTTTCAATTACCGGGTCTATTTTTCCCCGCAGGCGCCGCGCGGCTATCCCGATCTCGGCCCCCAGCTCAACGCCCAATGGGCCGATTTCATCGATTGGGGCTCATGGTCGCGCGCCAATGCCGTCCGGCGCGGCGCCCAGATGATCCGTCAGGCCGACCCGAATCGCCCCATCACCTTTATGTCCCCCGATTCCTACGCGGCCGATATCAAGACGGTCTGCGAGGATTACGGCGGAGTCTTCCATAACACCGGCTACATGGCGGGCGTCTGGTCCGATTTTCATTCCATGGAAATGGAAAGCGCCAACCTGCCGACCGATCTCGAACCCGGCTCCGGCGCAAAAAGCATGACCGAGTTCAAGAATTTCATGGGCCGTTGGAGTACGGAAGGCATCCAGGGAGTCGATTACTTCCAGCACATCGGCGACGTGGAGTGGAGCCCCGAGATCCGAAAGTACTTTGGCGATACCATCAACCTCTGGCATCTGATCGGAAAATATCACGTGCCCAAAGCTCAAGTCGCCCTGCTTTCCAGCGATCGGGTCAATCGGCTCTATGGTTTTCCCTTCCATGCCGATCCAGCGGCCCGCCCGCGCAAAGGCCATTGGGAACTCCGTTTCAACGAACTGCTCCTGCCCGAATACGCGCGCGAGGAGGTCTTCGAGCCCGACTTCGACCGGGGCAACACCAACGCCTACAAGGTGATCGTCGACTTGAACACCTCGGTGATGGACCCCTCCTTCGTCGCAAAGATCGATCAATGGGTGCGGGCGGGCGGCATTTTTGTCACCTGGAGCCAGACCGGGCGGAATACCTCGATCGAAAAGGACGCCTGGCCGATCTCGGCACTGACGGGTTATAAGGTGGTCGCTCTTGATCGTCCGCCGAGGAAGCTCCATCTCGCCGACGGCCAGAAGATTCTCCAGGACGATAGCGGATGGACCGCCCAGAGCGTTGTCGGCATGACCCTGGAAAAGCAGGCGCCCGAATGCAGCGACCTGATGCAATGGGATGACGGCACCACCGCGATCGGCTTGCGCCCCCTCGGCAAGGGCTTCGTCGTCGCGGTCGGCCCGCAGTTTGAGAATGGCGGAGCGCTCCACCTCTTCGAGGGGATCTTCGATTGGGCGAAGGTCGCGCGCATTCCCGCCGCCGCCCCCGGCGTCCTGATGAGACATTTTGTCAGCAACAACGGCCTCTATGACGTCTGGGCGCTTTGGAATAATACCCAGGCCCCGGTCACCACCGCGCTGACCTTCGGCAATGGCTTGCATCCCGCCACCGCCCTCGATGTCAAAACCGGCCAATTAGTGACCCCCCAGGAGAGCGCGGCCGGCCCGACGATTCCCCTGACGCTCGACACGCTGGAAACCGAAGCGTTCCTCACCCCCCGCGGCGAAATCGCCTCCGCTCCGGCGGAATGGTTCAAACTGCAACGGAACTGGTGGCGCGGCTCGGGCGACCTCGGACCGATCATCCCCCCCTTCAAATCGAAGACAACCCTCGATCTTCAATCCGACTGGAGATTCAAGGTGCTCGACGGTCCGACGAACGGCAGTGAGGGCAAATCGCTCGCCGCAGGGGACGTCGATGATACCTCGTGGGAAAATCGTTCCTTGGGCGTCTTCAACCTTCCCGATCATCCCGCCGCCCGGCACGCCCTATTTCGCAAGCACTTCATCGTTCCCGCCGATTGGAACCGGGGAAGGATCGAGCTCTGGCTGAGCGAATGGCACGGCTTCTCCTACATCGACCATGGCCAGGCCTATCTCGACGGCACGGCGCTTTCCAACCAGGCGATCACCGGCGACGACCTGACCGCCGTCCTGAAACCCGGAACGACTCACACCCTCGCCGTCGAGATTTGGGGCGATGATCCGATCGTGGGAACGCCCGCGTCGGTCTGGCTCGATTATCAGCCCGATGCCCGGCAGTTGCAGGACCTCGCGGGAGCCTGGAATCCCGCCGTGGACGGATTGACCTACACCGATGCCGTCTCCATTCCCGGCTCCTACACCGGAATCACCTTGCGGCAAACGGTGAACATCGAGGCCTCGCATGCCGGCCAGATCGTGGCCCTCCGTGTCAGCGCCAAGGACGTCTCCATCTACGGCGTGATTGTCAACGGGACCTGGATCCCGCGTTTCCATCATCACCTCGGAAACAGCTTCGAGCTGGCGATCACTCCCTACTTGAAATTCGGAGCCGATAACGAGATCATCCTGTTGGGCGGGGAGGGGACCCACGTTTTGAACGGCGTGTCCCTGGCCTATTATAACAAAGGAAGTTAGATCCCCCGATCAAGGTGCGTCCGCCAGAACCACCCGAATCCCATCCCATTCATATGGATCAATCCCAGACCGATTGCCAATCGTCCTCCTGCTGTCCGCCTTCGGGACTGAATCGACGGACCTTCGTTCGAATCCTGGGATGGGGGACATTGGGGGCGTTGGCTCCCTCGTTGCCATTGCCGATCATGGCGGGGCCGTTCGACCGTTCCGATTTCGACACGGTCGTACCGGCGGACAAAAAGCTCGATCCCGCCTGGGTCCGTTCCCTTTTCGAACGCGGGGAGCCCGCGGTATGGACTGGGAAAGACCTGGGCTTTATCGGGATGCCGATCGGTGGAATCTGCGCGGGACAAGTTTATTTGGGAGGAGACGGCGCCCTCTGGCATTGGGACATCTTCAATCAAAATTTGGCGACCAGTCCGGGTTCGGGCAACTATCCGGCGGGAGTTCGTCCCGATCATCCGATCGCGCAAGGCTTCACCCTCCGGGTGACGACGCCGGGACAATCCGGAACCCAGGATCGATCGCTGGATCAGAAAGGCTTCCCCGAAGTGACGTTCCGCGGAGAATATCCGATCGGCTTGGTGGCCTACCGGGATGCCGCCTGTCCCGTCGAGGTTTCCCTGGAGGCCTTTTCTCCGTTCATTCCGCTTAACGCCGATGACTCCGGGTTTCCCGCCATCGTCCTGCGCTACACGGTCAAAAACACCTCGTCCACTCCGGTTGAAGCGACCCTGGCGGGATGGCTGCAAAACGCGGTTCTTCCCGTAAATGCCCCGAGTCTCCTCGCAACCCGATGGAATCGGGTGATCCGGGATGACGGCATGACTTTCCTGGAATGCTCGATCGTTTCCGACAAGGTCGATCCTTCCGATCGGCCCGATATCATTTTCGAGGATTGGAACAAGGACACGTATGAGGGCTGGGTCGTCGAGGGGAATGCCTTCGGCTCCGGGCCGGTCGTCCGATCGGAAATGGTCAAGGCCCGCATCATGGGGGACATCGGCGGCGACACCGATCGGGTCGTCAACTCCTGGGCGACGGCGCCGGACCCCAAGAATCGCACCGCCGGAACGGGAAAATTGACGAGCCGGCCATTCACCATCGACCGCTGGTTTCTCCATCTCTGGACCGGCGGGGGAAACCTCCCGGGAAAGACCTGCGTCAATCTTCTCATCGAGGGCCAGCCGGTATGGAGCGTCACGGGCCGGGGCGAGAACGCCTTGCGGCGGGAACTTTTCGACGCCCGGGCCTTTCAGGGAAAACAGGGAGTGATTGAAATCGTCGATGCCTTCGAGGGACAATGGGGCTGGATCGAAGTCGGAAAGATCACCTTCAGCGACCGTCCGCCGGTCTCCGCCGAGGATGCGGCGGAGCTCTCCGACATGGGCACCATGGGCCTGGCCCTCCTCGGCGCCCCTCCCGAACTGGCGATTGCCGCATGCGCCGCGGGAGGCCTCGAAGGGGATGCGGCCGATCAGGCCTCGGCCAAGTGCGGCGACCTGCTTCTCGGCTCCATCGGGCGGAAGATGACCCTGGCGCCGGGGCAGGAGATCCCCGTCGATTTCCTGGTGACATGGCACTTCCCCAATCTCTCGTTCAAGGGGCCGTTGGGGAAGACCGGACGGTATTACGCCACCAAGTTCGATTCGGCCCGGGCGGTCGCCCAGAAAGCATCGTCCTCTTTCGACGCGCTCGCTTCCCATACCCGTCTCTGGCGCGATACCTGGTATGATTCCACGCTGCCCTATTGGTTCCTGGACCGGACCTTCGGCACCGCCGTGACCCTGGCGGCGACCGGGTGCCACCGTTTTGCCGATGGCCGCTTCTACGCCTGGGAGGGGGTCGGTTGTTGTGAGGGAACCTGCACCCATGTCTGGCACTATGCCCAATTGGTGAGCCGGATCTTTCCGGAACTGGAGCGGGATACCCGGGAGCGGGTCGATTTGAACATCGCCTTGAATCCGACCACCGGCGTGATCGGTTTCCGGGGCGAGTATAACCGCGACTTGGCGGTCGACGGCCAGGCGGGGACGCTCCTCCGCTTCTACCGCGAGCACCAGATGTCTAGGGACGATTCCTTCCTGCTCCGCAATTGGGAGAAGATCAAGCTCGCCTACACCCCCCTGCTGGCTCTCGACACGGGGGCGACCGGCGTGATGACCGGGCCGCAGGCCAATACGCTCGACGCGACTTGGTTTGGCGAAATTTCATGGTTGAGCTCTCTCTATGTGGCCGCCTTGCAGGCGGGAGCCGCGATGGGAACGGAAATGGGCGACGCCGATTTCGCGTCCAAATGCGCCCTGCGCGCCCAACGGGGAACGGATAAGCTCACCGCCGATCTCTTCAACGGCGAGTATTTCATGAACCTCGTCGACCCCTCCCGTCCCGAGACGATCAATTCGGGGACCGGCTGCGAGATCGACCAGGTCTTCGGCCAGGGCTGGGCTTTTCAGGTGGGCCTGCCCCGGGTGCTCCCGGCCAAGGAGACGAAGACCGCCCTGCAATCGCTTTGGAAATATAACTTCACTCCCGATGCCGGGGCGTATCTCACCGCCGCCCAGTTTGGCCGCCGCTATGCGATCGCGGGCGAGGCCGGCCTGCTGCTTTGCAGCTTCCCGCGCACGGACTGGAATTTCACCCAGGCCCGGGGCGGCGGGGGAGGCGCCGCGGGCTATTTCAACGAAGTCTGGACCGGCACCGAATATCAGGCCGCCGGACACATGTTATGGGAGGGATTGCTGATGGAAGGAATGGCCGTCACCCGGGCGGTCCATGACCGTTACCATCCTTCGAAACGGAATCCGTACAACGAGATCGAATGCGGCGATCATTACAGCCGGGCGATGGCCAGTTACGGCGTCTATGTCGCCGCCAGCGGTTTCGAACACCATGGACCGAAGGGCTACATCGGCTTCGCGCCCCGGATCAGGCCGGAAGACTTTCGCGCTGCCTTCACCGCATCCAAGGGATGGGGAAGCTATGCCCAGAAAATCGAGAATTCCCGTCTCACCGCCCAAATCACGATCAAATGGGGAGAGCTCGCCCTCCAGACCGTCGCGCTGGCGAGGGAAAACGCCACCTCGGTTCAGGCCGTTCTTGACGGCAAGCCGGTGGCGGCGACCCTCGCCACCGGGGACGGCCGCGCGGTGATTTCGTTTCCCCATCCCTTGGTGATCGCTGAAGGGAAGAGCCTGGTCTTGGAAATCACCTGATCGATCGATGAAGAAAACGCGTTACGTGATGCTGGGAGGATTCCTCGGCGCGGGCAAGACCTCGGCCTTGATCGCGTTGGGGACCCACCTGCGGAAGCGGGGCCTTCGGGCGGGCCTCATCACCAATGACCAGAGCAGCGGCTTGGTCGATACGGCGCGGGTCCGGGCCGCCGATCTGCCGGTCCGGGAGGTGGTGGGCGGCTGCTTCTGCTGCCGCTTCGATTCCCTGATCGACGCGGCGCGGAAGTTCGAATGCGCCGGAACCATCGACGTCCTGGTCGCCGAGCCGGTGGGAAGCTGCACCGATATCCGGGCGACGGTCTCCCATCCCCTTCGCGACCTCTTCGGGGACGATTATGAAGTCGCCCCGCTTTCCGTCCTGGTCGATCCCCTCCGTTGTGCCGGGATATTCGGGATGATCCCCGCCCCTTCCGGCTTTTCGGAAAAGGTGGCTTATATCTACCGCAAGCAGCTCGAAGAATCCGACGTGATCGTGATCAACAAGATCGATCTTCTCGAATCCGGGTTCCGCAATGATTTGCGCGACCGGCTCCGCCGCGAATATCCCGCAGCGGCCATCCGGGAAGTCTCCTGCCTTACCGGCGAAGGGATCGAGCCTTGGTTCGATTTCCTGCTCATGGCCTTTCCGTCCCGGCGGCCCGCCATGGAGATCGACTACGATCTTTACGCGGAAGGAGAGGCCCTCCTGGGCTGGCTCAATGCCCGGGTCTCCCTGAGCGGGAAGGAGACCTTCGATGGGAACCGTTATCTGGCGGCCTTCGCCGGCCGGCTCCAGCGTTCGCTCAGCGGGCGCGGAATGGAAATCGCCCATTTGAAGCTGGGATTGGAGGCCACCGATCTCTCCGACTTCGGCTCGCTGAGTCTTACCGGAATGGAACGGGAACCGCAGGTCACCGCCTCCCTTTCCCGGGACCTGAGCGCAGGGGAACTGACGATCAATCTTCGCGCCGAGGCCGATCCCGATCTCCTTCGCAACGAGGTGATGCTCGCCCTCTTCAATCAAGGGGCTCCCCACGCCGAGCTGCGTGAGATCGCCGCCTTCCGGCCCGGCCGTCCCGAGCCCGTCCACCGGCTGGACTGAAATTCCGATTTTTCCTACCCCCATGCTCGAGTGCTCCAACATTGAGAAACATTACGGAGGCGTTTATGCGCTCAAAGGCGTCCGGTTCGAGCTCCGCCCGGGCGAGGTTCACGCCCTTTGCGGCGAGAACGGGGCGGGAAAAAGCACCCTCTCGAAGATCCTTGCCGGAGTCGTGCAACCCGATGGGGGCGCCATCACGCTCGATGGCCGGCCCGTCCGCATCTCCCATCCGACCGAGGCGCGGCGGCTCGGCATCGGCATCGTTTTTCAGGAGCTCGATCTTTTCAACCACCTCACCGTCGCCGAAAACATCGTCCTGGGCCATCCCGAGGCCGACCGCTTCCGGATCGACCGCCGGAAGCAGGACGCTTTCTGCGCTCCGTTCCTTCAACGGGTCGGCCTTCCCGTCTCCCCCCGTCTCCCGCTGCGCGAGCTGGGCATCGCTCAGGCGCAGCTTGTCGCCATCGCCCGGGCCTTGGCGATGCGCGCCCGTATCCTGCTTCTGGACGAGCCGACCAGCTCCCTCACCGAAGACGCCGCCGCGCGGCTCCTCGGCCTGGTCCTGGAACTGAAGGCGGCGGGAACCGGGATCGTCTACGTCTCGCACAAGATGAAAGAGATCTTTCAAATCGCGGACTGCGTCACGGTTCTCCGCGACGGTTCCCATGTCTCGACCCTTCCCGCCGCCGCGACCTCGGTCGAGGAGACCATCCACCTCATGGTCGGGCGGGACATCGACATCTCGGCGCGGGCCGCCGCGCTTCCCGGAGAAACTGTCGCCTTGCGGGTCCAGGGCCTGCGGACCCGGCGGCTGGCGGAAGTCAATTTCGAGGTTCGGCGCGGCGAGGTCCTCGGCATCGCGGGCCTGGTCGGCTCCGGCCGCAGCGCTTTGGGAGAGGCCCTCTTCGGGCTCGACGCCTGGGAAGCCGGCACCGCCTCGTGTCTCGGCCGTCCCTATCGGCCCCTCGATCCCCGCGCGGCGATCGCCGCCCGCTTCGCCTACCTCCCGAGGATCGCCGCAGCGAGGGGCTTTTTCTCAAGACCAGCGTTCGCCGCAATGCTTCCGCCGCCATCCTGCCCCGATTGAGCCGGAGCGGCTTCGTCGACGGAGCCCGGGAAAAGACCGTGACCGCGGGCGAACTGGCCCGAACCCGCACCCAGGCGGCCCGCGACACCCTTCCCGCCGAGGCCTTGAGCGGCGGCAACCAGCAGAAAGTCCTTCTTTCCAAATGGCTCCTGACCGATCCCGAGGTCCTCTATCTCGACGATCCCACGCGCGGCGTCGACGTCGGAGCGAAGGCCGATATCTACCGGATCATCGAGTCCCTCGCCGCCGGGGGGAAGGCCCTCCTCCTCGTGAGCTCCGAACTTCCCGAGCTTCTCCGCTGTTGCCATCGCATCCTGGTGATGCGGGAGGGCCGCAGCGTCGGCCTCCTCGATGCCGCCGAGGCCACCCAGGAACGGATCATGGCTTTGGCCGCCGGTTCCGGCGATTGATCGCGCTTTTTTTTCTATGAAACTCACCCTCCCTCCCGCGCTTGCCCGCTTTCGCGGCCTGCAAAGCGTTCTCGGTCTTGCCCTCATCGTCCTCCTCGCCATCTGCCTGAGCCCCCGCGCCGCGGACGGGTCGATCATCTTTCTCGATCCCCAAAACCTCACCGACATTCTCCGGCAACAATCCGAAATCGGCATCATCGCGCTGGCGATGACCCTCGTGATCATCTCCGGCGGAATCGATCTTTCGGTCGGCAGCGTGCTCGCCTTTTCCGCCTCCTTTTTGGCGCTCCTTCTGGTCCGATGGCAACCGGGCGGCCCCGCGGCCCTGCACCTGACGGCGGCGCTCGCCGCGACCCTCGCCGCCGCGACGATTCTGGGCGTTCTCAACGGAAGCCTGATCGCCCGCCTCCGCATTCAGCCCTTCGTCATGACGCTCGCCGCGATGATCGGGATCCGCGGTCTGGCGCGGTGGAGCACCGAGAACAACAACATCGACTTCGGATTCGGCCAGGACCTTTCCGCCTACTTCGCGGTCGCCTTCTCGGGGAAGCCCTTCGTGATCGGTCTTTGGATCGCCGCCGCTGTCCTCTTCCATGTCTTGCTGGAATACACCCTCTTTGGCCGCTACGCGCGGGCCGTTGGAGAAAACGAACGGGCCGCCGCCTACACCGGCCTGCCCATCGTCCGGGTCAAGATCGCCGCCTATGCCCTCTGCTCCCTCGCCGCCGGAGCCGCCGGAATCATCCACGCGGCGCGCAGCCATCAGGGAAACCCGAATGACGGCGTCGCCTACGAGCTCGACGCCATTGCCGCCGTCGTCATCGGCGGGACACCCTTGACCGGGGGGAGGGGAAGCATCATCGGCACCGTCATCGGCACCCTCATCATGGGCGTCCTGACGAATATGCTCCGCCTTCTCCTGGTCGATGCGAATAGCGAATTGATGATCAAGGCCGTCATCATCGTCGCCGCCGTCTGGCTGCAATCGGCGCGGAGAGCCGGAGCCCGTTCCTGAATCCGTTCCTTCCCATGCGGCCTCTCCTTCTTCTATCCGCGGCCCTCGGCCTCCTGCTGGCATTGGGCGCCTGCGCGCGGCCGGGGAACTCCGCCGCTGCGCGGACCCACCTCGTCATCTTCAGCCAGTGCAACAATGCCGAACCCTATCGGGCCGCGCAAAACGCCCGCATGCGGGAACTCTGGAGCCAGTATCCGGACGTGAAACTCGTCGTCATGGACGCGGCGCAGGACAATGTCCGGCAGATCAACCAGATCGAGACCGCGATCCGCGAAAAGCCCGATCTTCTCATCGTCGCGCCGAACGAGAGCGCTCCGCTCACCGTCGCCGTCGCCGAGGTGCGCGCGGCGGGCATTCCCGTCATCTGCCTGGAGCGGAACATCGCGGAACCCGCCTACACCGCCTGGATCCGCGCCGACAACCGGGAGATCGGACGGATGGCGGGCCGCTTCATCGTCGACCAGCTCCGAAAGAAATACGGCCAGCCGCGCGGCACCGTGGTCGAACTCTGCGGTCTCAAGGGAGTCTCGGCCGAGATCGAGCGTGAAGAGGGCGCCCGGGAGATCTGGAAGGACTATCCCGACATCCACGTCGCCGCCGACGTGGTGGCCGATTGGCTGCAGAGCCGCGCCAAGGACCGAATGACCGAGATCCTCGCCGCCGTCCCCTCGATCGACGTCGTCTACGGCCACAATGATCCGATGGCGGTGGGCGCCTATCTCGCCGCCCGGGACAAGGGACGCGAAAAGGAGATGATCTTCGTCGGCATCGACGGCCTTTCCGGCCCGTCGGGAGGCATCGCCAAGGTCCGGGACGGCATCCTCTCCGCCACCTTCATCTATCCCCTCTGCGTCGACGAGGCGGTCGAGGTGGGGAACCGCCTCCTGAGCGATCCGGCCTACGCTCCCGATAAAATTTGCACCGTGGATTCCAGGATGGTCTCTTCCGATTCCGCCGGGAAACCGTAACCCCAACCGACCGATTCACCATGCCCGCGAAACCCTTCCGTTACGAAAATCAAAACCTCCTGCAAATCTCCCTTCCCCTCGGCGGATTGGGGGCCGGATGCATTCATCTCAACGGCTGGGGCGGATTCCAAAATTTCTCGATACGCAATCGGCCCTTCCTCTCCTCCGCCCGTCCGGACGATTGGCATGTCGCGGACAGCAAGCGTTTTTACGAGTCGGCTTTCGGTGTGCTTCATCTGCCCGATTCGGGGGAGACCCGCTTGGTGGAGGGCCCCATTCCCGCCGAGCTGGTCTATAACCAGGGGCTTCAGGCCCAAGGATACCGGCGAGGCAACTATGAAGGGCTGCCCCGGTTCGATCGCGCCGTCTTCGAGGGAGAGTTCCCCTTCGGCCACGTGAGGCTGTCCGATTCGCGGATTCCTCTCGACGTCCGTCTCACCGCATTCAATCCCTTCGTCCCTCTGGACGAGCGCGCCTCGGGGATGCCCGGCGCGATCCTCGAATACTCTTTCAGGAATCGTTCCCGCAAGCCGATCCGCTACGAATTCTCCTTCCACCTCTCCCATCTCGCCGTCGGAGCGGCCGAGGGCGAGCGGGGCACCAGAAATCAGGCACTCCCGGGCCGGGGAATCTTCTTCTCTAATATCGAGCCCTCCGAAAGCGAGACCTTCGGCACCGCCTGTCTGATGGCGTTGCGGGGAAAGCCCGCCGTCAAGGGAATGTGGTTTCGGGGCCCCGCATGGCGCTACGAATCGGTCTCGGCTCTGTGGAAGGAGGTCTCGACCGGTAAATTCACCGCGAACGCCGGATCGAACGGCATCGATGTCGACGGCCGAAACGGCGGATCGATTCTCTTCCGGGGTGTGCTTCAACCAGGCGAAGAGGTGGTCCACCCCCTCGCCATCACCTGGCACTTTCCAAACTCGAACGAAATTCGCGGCGTCTCCGACGAAACGCGGAAGGCGCTGCCGCTCCCCGCATGGCGGCCCTGGTACGCCGGAATCTGGAAAGACGCCCGGGCGGTTGCCGAAGAAATTCGGACAAATTACACCTCGCTTCGGAAGCGCACCCTGGCGTTCCAGGACGCGCTTTTCAGCAGCACCGTGCCGAGGGAGGTGATCGACGCCGTCTCGGCGAATTTGGCGATTCTCAAATCGCCGACCGTCATGCGGCAGGAGAACGGCAATCTTTGGGGTTGGGAAGGATGTTTCCCCGACGAGGGATGCTGCGACGGTTCCTGCACCCATGTCTGGAACTATGCCCAATCCCTCTGCCATCTGTTCCCCGCATTGGAACGGACCCTTCGGGAACAGGAGTGGCGTCGCTCCATGGATGAACGCGGCCATGTCACTTTCCGCTCGGCCCTTCCCGACGGCACCCCGAAATCGGGCTTCCATGCCGCCGCCGACGGCCAGCTCGGCGGTCCGCTCAAACTCCACCGGGATTGGCGGATTTCCGGCGACACCGAGTGGATGAGCTCACTCTACCCCCTCGCCCGGCGGAGCCTCGAATATGCCATCGAGACCTGGGACCCCGATCGGCGCGGGGCCCTTTTCGAGCCCCATCACAACACCTACGACATCGAGTTCTGGGGGCCCGACGGAATGTGCGCGACGATCTACGTCGGAGCCCTGAGCGCCATGAGCTCGATGGCCGCCTCGTTGGGGAAAAAAGACGACGAGAAGACCTATGCCGCGCTCGCCGCAAAGGGGGCGGCGTTCCTTGACGCGGAACTCTTCAACGGAGCCTATTACCAGCAAAAGGTCGAGTATGCGGGCCTGCGGGATCAATCGTTCGTCCGGAAGATCGCCGATGTCAATGCGAAGAGCAGCGAAGTCCTGCGGCTCCTGGCACGGGAAGGACCCGGATGCCAATACGGTTCCGGCTGCCTCTCCGACGGGGTGATCGGAGCTTGGATGTCCTCGCTTTACGGCGTCGAGACACCGCTCAATCGCAAGAACGTCCGCAGCACCCTGCGGGAGATCTTCCGTCATAACTTCAAGCGCGATCTCAGCAGGCACGCCTGCGCCCAACGCCCCGGCTATGCGATGGGCCGGGAGCCCGGTCTCCTGCTCTGCTCCTGGCCCCGGGGAAGAAAGCCGACCATCCCCTTTATCTACTCCGATGAAGTCTGGACCGGGATCGAATACCAAGTCGCCTCCCATCTCATCCTGGAAGGCTTCGTCCGCGAAGGGCTCGCGATCGTCAAGGCAGTGCGAAGCCGCTACGACGGCCGCGCCCGCAATCCCTGGGACGAATACGAGTGCGGCAGCTACTACGCGCGGGCCATGGCCAGTTATTCCCTTCTTCCCTCCCTCTCCGGCTTCCGCTATGACGCGGTGGAAAAGACCCTCCGGTTCGGCCCGAAGACGAAGACGCTCACGTTCTCGGCCTTCTTCGCGGCGGCAAACGCCTACGGCACGATCACGCTGGAAACCCGGACACTGACAGTTTCAGTTCTCGAGGGAAAACTAGAAATCGGGAAGGTCCTTCTCGACGTCGGAGGAAAGACCATCGAGCTCACCGCGAAAAAGACCGCGAAGCCCGGCAGGCCGGCACGGTTCTCCATCCCTCGCTAACAGGACCTAGGGGCAAGTAACTTCCATTTCATAACGTCAAGTTGGCCCTTTGCCGAAAAGGAGCCAACGGCAGCCCCTTCCTATTGGCGATATTAGTCCGGGGATTGTTAGCCCAGGCATACCGGGCTTGGACGGGAGCGGGGACGCTCGGATTCCAAAGCACGATTTCCGATCCCTCGATCCGGGCGAGCGCGGGAACAAAGGAGCCGTCGTCTCCGGCAATCTCAAATCCCACCGGCTCCCGCCCCCAAGCCAAAAGAAGGTCGTCCGACGGCTTGACCGTCACCCGGACTTTTCCTTCGAGGGAAGTCACGCTGTCGACACGAGGCGAGAGCAGCGAGGGATCGGATCGACGATAGGCGATCGCCAGGGCGGCCAGAGACAAGCGGCGTCCTACTTCTTCCTTATTGGCGGGATGGAGATCGTTCGGATCGCCGATATCGATCGTGGGAACCATCGCCGTCATCGGCTCGCCCAAGCCCGCCTCTTGCGCCTCCCGCAATTCGGCCCACAGCGTATGCACAGGCTCTTCCGGCCCGAAATTGGGAAGCTGCACGAAGAGAAATGGAAAATCACCCTGTCCCCAAGCCGTTCTCCAACCGCGAATCATGGCCGGGAATAGCCTGGCGTATCGATCGGCATTGTCTTCGTTCGATTCGCCTTGGTACCAAATCACCCCTCCGATGCGAAAATGGGTCAACGGGCCAATCAGCGAATTGAAAAGGATGGAGGGAGAGTTGGCATTGCCCGGCCCCCATGGCGGAAGCGGCGCTTGGATCCAGCCCAAGTTGTGTTCGACCTGAAAACGCCATAGTCCCGCCAATGGCAGTGACTCTCCTCCAACTTCCAGCTTCATGCCGGAGGCGGGACCGGTCATGCCGGCGTTGTTGAGATTGCAAAAGACGCGCACCGCCACGGTATTGCGTCCGGGCCGCACCAGGCTGCCGGGTATTTTATAGATTCGCGGCGTCCGCCAGCCGTCGGGAAAATCGAGCGGAATTGACCCCACCTCCACGTTGTTGAAATAGGTCGTGTCGGTCTTATCGCAGGCGCCGAGGTGCAGCGTCAGATCCCCCCCGGCCTGCTCTGACGGGATTTCGATTTCCCGCCGGAACCAAACCGCGCCGTGGAAGCGAAGCCCCCCGTACTGCCACCAGCAGGGAATCGATATTTGCGGCCAATCGTCCACCTCCGTTTTCGGATCGGCCCAACCGGCGGCAAATTTGGCGTTGCCTGGGTCGGCGAGAGGCTTCCAGGCCTGCATGGCCTCCCGATGCGCCGCCAGCGCCTCCGCATGTCGGGGGAGATCAGCCTCATAAGCGGCGACGATCGGAACCATTTCCGGATCACGTCGCAGGACTTCGCTCGGCGTCCACGCTTCCACGACGGTTCCTCCCCGCGCGGCATCGATCAATCCGATCGGCACCCGCAAGGCGCGGAAGAGCTCCAGACCGAAGCGAAAGGCGACCTTGGAAAAGTCTCCCGCGCTTTTTGCGGAGGCCACCTGCCAGGCGGTGTCGATATGCTGCGGAGGAACCGGATGCGGAATGCGGGGCAGTCTCAGAAGCCGCACTTGCGGCCAGTCGGCTTGACCCAGAATCTCCGCCGCATCCGGCGCGCCCTGTACCGTGGCCTCCATGTTCGATTGGCCGGAACAGACCCAGACCTCGCCGATCAGGACATTCGTCAGCGTCACTGTCTCATCGCCGCTGATGACCCGCAATTCGTAAGGACCGCCGGCGGATCGGGCCGGGAGAGCGATCGTCCACCGCCCTTGCGCGTCGGCCATCCCGTCAGCCACGGTCGATTCCAATTGCACCCGGACCAGGGCTCCCGGCTCAGCCTCTCCGCGCAGCGTGAGAGCCTGGTCGCGCTGCAAAACCATATGATCGCCCAATAAACTGTCCAATTTGATCTTCACAAGGGAATGGTTATCGATGAAAGAAGTGCTTATAAATTCCAATTTGGATGAGCGGGTCTCCCGAAATGGCCCAAAGCGAATTTGGGGGTCAAATTGACCTGCTCCCGATTGCCGGGCCATGCTAGTGACAGGCTTTGACCTTTAGAGCGCCCGCTTGCTAACTTTTGCGTGACCCTTTGGACGAACCCCGCCGGCGAGCCATGCGGCCGATGAGTGTTGTAATCCATCCGTCGTTATTCAAGCTTTTCCTGGGCATCCTGAATCGACCAAAACAAATGCATACTGAGACATCTCATTCCAGAATCTCCCATTGAAGCTTCCGATGAATCCCTTGTCCATGGGTTTGCTTGGCCGGATGGAATCGAGCGGATATAGCCGCATGGGCTGCCGGATGTTCGCCGTCATCTATTTCCTCTTTCTGGCCTCGGTGAACGTCGGCGCGGATGAGAGCCAGCCTGCCCAGTCTCCTTCTCCCGCGCCTGCATCCTCGCCGCCTCCCCCGGTATATACGATCTGGAACGATATGCCGCCGTCCGATTGTCCGTTTCCTCAATCACCCGATTTCGCGGGCATCGGATTCGATGGGAAACATGCGGAGTATGAAAAAGCCGATACGTGGTACCCTTCCTGGGCCTCCGACGGGAACATGTATTCGCCCTTCACCGACGGTACCGTCACCGGAATCCGTTCCGACTCGAACGGCGGCGGCGCGACCACCGGTTTCGCCACCATCAGCGGGGACGATCCCCTCGACCTCAAGATCACCAATGCAGGCACGTACCCCTCCTCACCCGCACCCTATCATGGCCGGTATCCCTGCGGGTCGCTCGTCTATAACGGCGTCTGGTACTACGGCACCTATTGCCTCGATCCGATGCCTCTCATTCCCCGTAACGGCATCACATATAATTGGCCCTGGCTCGGGCCGTTCGTCGGCTTTCGCTATTCGCAGGACTTGGGCAAGACGTGGACGCAGACGCCGCATACCCCGGACGAGCCGTTGTTCGGTGAAAACGGACGGAACGGCAACCCGGTCAAGATCGGCGCCCCGCACTTCGTCGACTTCGGCCAGAACCTGGAGCATTCGCCCGATGGCAAAGCCTACCTCGTGGCTCATGGCGCCTCGGACGGGATCAACCGGCGCTTCGGCTACAACAGCTGGATCACCGGGGACAATATCTATCTGATCCGGGTGACTCCCTCGATCGAAAATATGAACGACGCTTCCAAGTACGAGTTCTACGCGGGGCAAGCGGACGGCGAGCCAGTCTGGACGGACGACTTCACGAAAATAGAGCCCATCGCCAGTTGGAAGGATCATCTGGGCTGCGTCACGATGACCTACGACGCCCCGCTCAAGAAGTACCTGATGTGCGTCACCGACGGCCGCGAGACCGCGACTTACTTCAACACCATGATCCTGGAATCCGACCGCATGACCGGCCCTTGGAAACGGGTTTCCTACATGCTCAATTTCGGCCAGCAGGGATACTTCGTGAACTTTCCCTCGAAGTTCATCAGTCCCGACGGGCGCCATGCATGGCTTTGCTACGCGGCCAATTTCCTGGGCACCAAATCGATTCCTCCCGGCAGCGGCTATCACCTGTGCCTGCAGCAGGTGAACTTGCCGCAAAGCCCGGCTTCTCCGGCATCCGGCGTCGGGATAGTGACGGACGGGAAATAAATTCCTGCCGGATTGACGAGATGCCAAGGACCTCCCGGAAATCCCTCCCGATGCCTCCGCCTATCAGGCACCCAGTGCGAATCGGAACGGGATTCTCTCCACCCGCATCATAGTGGGCGGCCTGAGCCTCCCCCATCAAGGGAGCCTCAAGGTCTCCTCCACGGAGCCGCGCACCATCCTGGTCCATCTGCCGTGGACGGATCATGCCTCCTTCGAGTCGGTCTGCACCAACGTCCTGTTGCGCCGGACACTGGGAAAAACCGATTGCTGGGTCTGTTACGGCCCCGCCGGAGACTCCGGCGAAGTCACCCTGGAACATAAGGAGGAAGGCGCCGCCCCCACCCAGGTCGATTTCACCTATCCGTCCGACGCCACGGTCGAGGAAATCCCCCTCGATTCCGGCGACGGACATCACGCCGTACTCCTGGTGATGAATACGGAGCTGACCAACAAAACCTGGCTGGCCCATGACAAGCTCAATCAGACTCCCTGGTATTTTCGAGGCGGTCTGACGGATCTCCAGGAAACCCCCATCGTGGGCCGGGTCATCGATTGGAGCGAGTTCTTGACCAGCCAACCCTGGCAGAACGGTGCCCCCTCCGCTCCCAACCTGCCTGCTTTCTGGAAATGCACCTTCGCCTACCATCCGCCTGCCGGAATGCGGGAAACCATCGGCCTCCTCACCGACGGGCTGCGGGCGGGCCACGTTTGGCTTAACGGGCACAACCTCGGCGAATGCCCCCAACCGATCCCCCTCTACCTGCCCGAATGCTGGCTCAACGACGGGAACAACGACCTCGTCATCTTCGATCTCTACGGGAGAAAACCGGACCAAGCGCGCCTGATCCGCTATGAGGCCTTTTCCATTCGCTCCGGACCGGTCGGGGGGACTTGATCGCTTGACGCGCAGAACCTCGCCCAATATTCCCGCGGCGGCATGCCGTTGAATTTTCGGAAAAGCTGGGTGAAATAATTGGAATTTTCGTATCCGATGGCGCGGCTGATTTCGGAAATATTCAAGGACGAGGTCTTCAACAGATGCTTCGCCAGCAAGAGCCTTTGTTCCGTGATGTGGGCGATCAAGGTTCGGCCGGTGCTTTTCTTGAAGATCCGCGAAGCGTAATCGGGGCTGATATTCAACTTTCGGGCAATCCACTCGACCGAAAGGTCCCGGTGGGTCAGGTATTGTCTGAGGATGCCGCCGATCTGGAGAGTCTTGTGCGCTTCCGCTTTGTGCGCTTCCGAAATGGATTCCACACGGCCGAGTCCATAAAGGAGGGTGAAGAGATGATCGAGCAAGACACTTTTGATGGCCAATGATCGACCGGCATCCTCCCGATTAAACCGCTCGATGAGGTCGCTTAAATGCCCCAGGAGGTGGTCATGATCCACGCCGCGGAGATGGCTGCGTAGGAAGCCTCCCGGCAATCCCTTTTGGGCTTCATGGGCCAGGTGGAAATGAATGAAATCGCTGTTGTATCCAAACATGAGATTCAAAAAGGGTTCCTTTTTGTAGGCGCAAATTCGTTCGCGATGCGGCATGCCGACGGGCACCAGGCAGATTTCATTGGGATAAAGTTGAAGTTCTTCTTCGGGAAATTCGAACGTGGTGACCCCGGAGATCTGGAAGAAAAGCTCCGGCTCCAGGTGAAACGGCATTTCCGGAATTACTTTCATCAGACCCCGGGTTTTGGGAATGCGCAGTTTGATTCGTCCTTGATCGAAACCGGTAATCCACGCGCGCAACAGCGTCGCCGTATAGCCATGGCATCCCATTTCCGAGGAGGTCCTCTGATTGGCGATAGGGGGAGAGGTCGGAAAAGCTGCGGTTTTCACGCAATATTCGCCATAAACAGGATTGTTGGGATAACGACCAAATGGTCTTCTAGAACCAAACCGAAAGAGTGTAAATCATGAAAAAGCTGTTGTCCTATCTTGGTTTGGTCTTCTTGATTTTCAGCGGCGGATTGCTTCCGGTTCACGCCCTGGACATCGGTCCGATGACTTGGACGCAGCGCTCCGATTGGATCAATGTCAAAAGCGCGCCTTATAACGCCGTGGGAAACGGAGTGGCGGATGACACCGCCGCCATCCAGGCCGCAATGACCTACGTGACGACCAATCATTACGGCCCCAAATTGACCATCTATTTTCCGGCGGGCACCTACAAGATCACCAGCACGTTGAAGCTGTCGAGCATCGAGGGAGGCGGTTTGGTCGGTTGCGGCAGCGACACGACCATCGTATGGGCCGGGGCCTCCGGCGGGGCCATGTTCAACCCCAGCGCCACGGACGCGGTGCGCTACATCGGCCTGACTTGGGACGGGGCGAATATCGCCAGTTGCGCCTACGAGCACTATTCCCCCGGCGGGAGTTATGAGACCCAGATCCGGCACGAATACGAATCGTTCAAGAATTTCACCGTTCCGGGAACTTATATCGCGGGGCAGACAACCCCGCCGCCGGCCGCCGCCATCATCAGTGGATTCACGTACGGCAGCGGCGGTCTGGCCGCCGATTCCATGGTTTTCAATTGTTCCTTCTCCAATTGCACCAACGGCTTCATCAACGCCTATCAGATAACCAATAACTTCATGTGGGTCATCGATAGTTGCGAATTTGAAGACTGCGGCACCGGCATCAATTGTTATAGCGGCTATTGCTACATCGTTTCCAACTGCCATTTTCAAAACTCGACGGTTACGGATATCGCGGACGGCGGCAGCATCCGTATCCGCCACTGCACCTCCTCCGGTTCCGCCATATTCGCAAGCGGCCTCTACGGCTCCGCCATCGTCCAGGACTGCTGGGTGGACGGATGGACGAATACCACGGGCGCGGTCCTATTCGCCGGTGGGACCCATGCCATGTTCGATTGCACCTTCACCAATCCGGGGGCCGGAGTCCTCCGGGTGGTCAGCGTGGCGGGGGCTTACGTTTCGATGTCCAACAACTACGCGCCGGACTTTCCCGGCGGCTATGCCGGCCTGACCAATATCGTCTATAGCATGGAAGGATTGTTCCAGAATATCCAGCCGGGTCTTCGCCTCGGACTCGTTTCGTCTCCCACCCAGACGTTCCTAAAGCCGAGTTGGCCGGAGGACAGCACAGATATCATCGACGTCACCCAACCGCCCTATACGGCCGACAAGACCGGGGTGGCTGATTCGACGGCGACGATTCAAGCGGCGATCGATGCGGCGGAAACGGCCAACGATGGGGCGATCGTCTATTTTCCGCTGGGCAGCTATAAAATATCGTCGACGCTCGTTGCCGAGGGAAGCAATTACACCCTTGAGGGATCGGGTATCCGCTCGGGATTGTATTGGTACGGTGCGAGCTCGAGCACGATGCTCTCGATCACGACGCCGACCAATCTAGCCGTGAGGCAATTGCGGTTCACCGAGCAAGACGGAACGGTGGCCGGCATAACCGAAACCTCCACCGGGACCAGCAATCTGATTTTGGACGATGTCTATTATGACATGTTCGCGCCCGGCGGCGGAGGCGCTTGGTCAAACGATCTGAATGGTCCGGGCATTGTCTTCAGCAATCTGCCGACTGGATCGACTGTCTATATGCCGCATATCGTGGCGCCGTTGACGGTAAGCGACTCCTCTGCGGCACAGATATATGCCAAATTCCTCCAGAATGGAGCCGTGACCCTCTCCGGCACGGGCGCCAAGACCGGTTTCTTCGGGGCCCTGGTGGCGGAAGGCGGTCAAAACACAGATGCCTCCGGATACAATTTTATTGTCGACGATAATCAGGATATGGTCCTGGGCGACTACTATACCGAGCAAACCTATAACGATCTTGAGCTGTTGCGTGGGAGCGGAACGGTGCCGGGCCATGTGACCATCCAGGGCCTGAACTACGAATCCAATACGCCGACGACGCAGATCTCCATCGATAACTATCAGGGGCGGCTCCTCTACGGATGGCAATTCTTTAACAACGATGGCGGCTCGTCGCCCGCCGTAATCACCCAGACCGGAAGCAATCCGATCGATATCATCTTGCCAGGCGTCGCCTACAACGACGGGGTCCCCGCCATCACGACAACCAGCGCCGCCAATTTGATCCAGTCTCAAAATCAGGCCGATCATTCTCCATCGATAACCTTGATGGCCGACAACCCGAATCCGCTGACCGGAGCCAATCTGGCTGCGACGGCGGCCGGGCTCGATCCCTTACGCCAATTGGAAGCGATGGACTTCTTGATGCAATACGGCATCACCTCGGATGGCCCGCCGGTGGCGGCTTACGCCTTTGAAAATGATGTGACCGACATGACGGGAAATAATAACGGCGTCAACTATGGGGCGACTTATGCGATCGGTCCCGTGGGCTTGTCGGCGGCATTGTTCGACGGGGCCGCCAGCCACATACAGATCGCCAGTCCGGTAAGCGCGACCTGCAGCTTCTCCCTGTGGGTGCAGACCACCGATACGGGTGGGACCGGCCAATGGTATGCCGGAAAGGGATTGGTCGACGGCTTCACCGCCGCCGGTGCGGCCGATCTCGGAACCGCCTTGAACGGCGGCAGGTTCTCCATCGGCGTGGGCGGCTCCGACACCACCTTGACGTCGACCATCGCCGTCAATGACGGCAAGTGGCATCATCTGGTGGGAACGTGGGATTCCACCACCGGAGCGATGCAGGTCTACGTCGATGGCGCCTTGAACACCAGCATGACCGGCCCGACCGGCACGCATGGCGCCGCCACGAACTTTAGCATCGGCAGCATTCAGACCGGAGTCAGCACCGGGTTTTACCGGGGGGCGATCGATCAGGTGCAGATCTATAATTATGCGTTGAACGCCACGGAAGTCGCCACTATCTATAATCACACCAGAGGTGATATTTCACTGGTCGGCTATTGGAAGCTGGATGAAGGCACCGGGCTGACCAATGCCGATTCCTCGCCTAACGGTGAAAACGGAACTCCCGTCAACAGTCCCACTCTTTCCGACGATTATCCGCCGTCGATCGCCTTCGCGGATGCGGGAAGCCTGCTTTTCAATGGTACCAACCAATATATAACCGTGCCGACGACCAAGGCGCTTCCCAATTATGCCACCCCCCGAACCCTGAGCGTGTGGGCCAAAACCAACACCACGACCGGCAACCATATGATCGCGGCCTTCGGGGTTACCGGCGCCGCCCGCTCCTTCTTCATCGGCCAATTCGGAACGACGCTCGAGGTCGGCGGATATAGCTATGACATCACCGCTCCGAACTTCTGGGTCGATACCAACTGGCATCATCTGGTCGCCACTTATGACGGCAAGGTGGGAAAGGTCTATGCCGATGGGACGCTGGTGGCCAGCGGGGCCGAAAATTGGGAAAACCTGACTCCGCCGCTCTCCTGTACGATCGGAAATTACATCAACAACACCGGCTTTCCCTGGAGCGGAAACATCGATGACGTTCGTATCTACGATCGTGCGTTAACCGCGACGGAAGTCGCCAACCTGGCCACCGGCAGCACCCCCGGGCTGGTGGGGTATTGGAAGCTCGATGAGAGCGCGAGTCCCAGCATCGATTCCTCCTATAGCGGGATCAGCGGCACCTGGGAGAACAGCCCCGCGTTTTCCGCGACGCGGCCCTCGGTCATCAATGCGGTCAGCGATCCGGGGAGCCTGTTGTTGAACGGCGTGAACCAATACGTCAACCTGGGCAATCCGAGCGCCCTTCCCACCGGCGCCCACCCTCGCACCATTTGCGCATGGGCCAAGGCGGGTTCCACGGCCACCGGCTACCGCATGATCGCCTCCTACGGATCGGTCGGCGTTTCCGAGGCGATGTTCATCGGCATGTACGGCACCACCTTGGTTGGCGGCGGATACGAAAACGATCTGAGCGTGCCGGG